>Ga0256407_10012210_pt1 | contig 11727 bp, 10 predicted proteins | sample RumenRJG_04DNA_FD_193489 | JGI IMG/M metagenome (GOLD analysis project Ga0256407, IMG submission 193489) | Bovine rumen microbial communities from Lethbridge, Alberta, Canada - RJG_04 | ecosystem: Host-associated > Mammals > Digestive system > Stomach > Rumen | place: Canada: Alberta... | reverse complement strand
CTTGGACGGATGCACCACCACAAAGATGAGCAGTCCCGTGCGGTGGGCGCAGAGCTCTATCTCGGCCAGCACATCGCCTATCTTCATCGTGTCGCTCTTGGCACCCTCAGGCAGTTGGATGTAGTTGAACGGATCCAGCAGCAACTGCTGCACACCATAGCGCTGCTGCAGCTGTTCGGCACGATGTAGTAGCTTGTGTATGGTGCGCCCCGACGTCTCGGTGACAAAGAATATGTTCTCGCTCATCCAGTCGAGTATGCGGTCGGCCATTCGCTCTGGTATCTGCGGCTTGTGATAGTCTATGCCACGCTCGGTCTCGACTAACTCCTTGCGAAACTTGCGCCCGGCGATGGTGGTGGCCAGTCGCTCTATGTGGCGCTCGGGTGGAAACATCTCAGGCGAATAGAGCGCCGCCTTCCATCCGTGCTGCAGCGCCAGATTGAGTATCAGGTCGTCGGCAAAGGTGCTCTTACCCGTGTTAGGCTCTCCCACGATGATAACCGTGCGACCTGGCTCAAACTGTATGTGGTCGTCGAACTCGCCCCACCCCACGGTCTTGCCCGGCTCTATGCCGTGCTCCCATATCTGCTTGGCACGCTCGCGATAGTCGTTGATGGTCTCTACACCGATGATGGGGCACGGCTGTGCGTGGTTGATGCACTGCAGTACAGCGTCGGGGCCGTGTTCTATCAGCATCTCGTTGGCATCCTTGGCTGTTATCGACTGCTCGTCGGCGTCCACTCGCCACTCCACTATACGGCAACGGGCTTCGCCGAAATACATGGCCAGCTTGTTGCGCAGTTCCACGCCAGGCTCGTCCATGTCGCCAGCCAGATATATGGTACGAATGCCGTCGAGATGACTATAACGGAATCGGTCGAAGGTTCGCACATCGCTCTTGGCACCGTTCGATACCGATATCACGTTGTCGAAACCGCACTCCATCAGTGCCAGCGCATCCATCATGCCCTCGGTGATGATCAGACTGTCCTGCCCTATGGCGGCATCGATGTTCCAAGGTATCAGTTCACAGTCGGTCTCAACGGCAAAGTCCTTGCTGGTAGTCTTATACTGGATGTTGACCACCTTAGTGCCCTCGCGATAGGTGAAAGCCAGACACGAGCGGTCGATGCCGTCGATGGTACGGGTGGCCGAACGCACACCAGCCTTCGCGGCCGTCTCGGGCCGTATCTTCCGCTTCAGCAGATAGTCGATGGCGATGCCGTCGAGCGGTCGTAGCTTGGTGGTATCGGGCAGTTTGAAGTTCTTTTTCTGATAGCCGCGCTTCTTATTGTAGTCGGCCACCTTAGTGCCGATGATGAACTGGAAGCCGCAGTTGTAGCACTTGCCCATACCCGTGGTCAGGTCGAGCCTTACGCAGTGCTCGTCCTTGTGCTTACGACTATCGGAGCAGTCGGGACATTTGCAGCGCACTATCGTCTTGCCCAGCGCTTTCAGGTTGGGCTTATTGTCACTATCCTTCTGGGCCCCCTTCACGTCCAGCTTGTCGATGGGCACTATATAGTAGCCCGTGCCGGTTTGTTCCCACTGCTTTTGTGGTATAAAACTATTGTCGTTTTGCATAATCCTGTATTCTGTTATGTTCGTCTTCGGGCAGTAGCTCCCAGGCGGTCTTCATCATAAAGTCCTGGGGCTGCATCGAGTGATGTTTGTCGCGTTCGGCCTGGCTGTCTATCTGCGATGGTGCCACCCAGGCGTCGGCCACCAGACTCCACACCGAGTACACATCCTGCTGCGGCGGCGCCCACCAGGGCACTGGTTCGCCATGCTTGCCACATCGCAGGCCCGCGCGGCTTACTGTCTCGTAGGCCGAAGGTCCGATCATATCGGGAACCTTCGTGCCTTTTTCTTTATTTTCTTTTTCTTTATCTATTTCTATATCTTCGCGTGCGTACATATCTTTACGCGCACGTGAGTGTGGCGATTGAGTTTCGGTTTTGTTCAGACTTTCTTCCGATTTTGTTGCGATTTTAAATCGGTTTCCACATATCTCAAACAGACCGAAATCTTCGATGATATGGCGCACATTCTTACGGGTAGTTTTGGCCTGGGCAGCAAAGGCACTGAGCTGTCCGTTAGTGAACATCCCTTCATAATCATCACACTGAGCCAGATATAGCACTATCATCATGTACACGCCGAAGCCGACCGCACCCTGTTCGTTTACAAGGTCGGTCATTTCGGGCTTCGACAGCATGCTGCGGTATAACTTTATAAACCCTTTGTTCTTCATTTCTTAATCAAATCGTTAATCACTTGGTGGCGGTTGCGGCGGTAGTCTATGCGGCAGCTGATGTGCAGCCACCATACTTCGCGGCCGTTGCTGGCGGTGTAGTGCTCCAGTATCAGCTGGTCGTAGTCGGCATACTGTTTGGCGTACATCAGTAGCAGTCGTGCGGCCTGCTCGTCGGTGGTAACGCTGAAGGGGCGATGCTTCTTCGGGATGGTCAGGTCGGCAGCTTCGCCACGCATGTGTTGCGATGTGGACACGCCGTGTACCAGCGTGTTTACCAGCGGACAGCGGTAGCCGCTGTTAACCTGTATTGGCAGTTTGAGGGCCATTCGCATAGGCTCCAGGCAACGGTCCACCAGATTCTGCAGCGCCACTATGTTCTGCTTCAGGGGGATGTTGGGGATAGGTTTCGGCTTGTGATTAGCAGCTGTGTCAGAGTAACACAGCTCGCCGAGAGTGAAATGCGCAGAGAGGCGCATGCTCATGTCTACAATTTGCTTGTACATGATATAATAGTTTTTAGAGTAAATACTTTGAATAATAACGACCTTAAGAAGGGCGCCACCTGGTGAGTGGCGCCCGACATTAATAATCTGTTTGAGTTTTGTTGACTATTCATACTTTTAGAGATTTTAATTGTTAATGGTCATCCGGATAACCACTGCAAAGATACAACAATTTCAAACGGAAATCAAGCATTTATGCCATTCGGAGTATTAATCTCGAGTAGCTCAAACCATGAATTGTCTATATTCCCTACGATAATCCGACATTTGCTGATAGAGCGTGGCGTACGAATTGCTAAGATTGCTGTGGTTAACTAGATAATACACTAGAGTGGTTACACACTCGCATAGTCCACCCTCCTCAATCAGCGGTATCAGGTCATAATACACCTCTTTTGATGTAACCTTGTTCTTATCAAACTCAAAATAGGTTATATCAAACACCTCAGACGTGGAAGGATGGTGTACTAACTTATGATACCACGACAATATTAATGCCTTAACTCTCTCTTGAAAGCTCACAAGAAAGCAATCCTGAAGAAACTCTTTATTTTTATTCATTTGATTATTAATTTTATTCATAAAATATTCATATTGCAAAAGTACCTACTATATTTGTAACTACAGCATGTTTTTCTAATCTGTAGTATTAATGTCGCCAATACACGTGCACGATAACAACAAAATCACAAAGTTAATGTTTCTTAAAAATGGGGGGGTAAAATAAGCTAACAGTTTTATCAGTTAAATATATATCTTTGTAGCCAAAATATAACAAAAAACAATTTAATTCTATTAGTTTATGAAAAAGAAAATGTATGAGAAGCCCTCGATGCAGGTCTTCGATTTGAAACAACAGCCGCAACTGCTGGCTGGTAGTGCGACAGGCGATGTGAATGCCACAATGGAGGACACGTGGACAGAGGAGGAGGTTTTACTCCCGTAACTATCCGAGTATTAACAATTAAAGAAGAAGAACAATGAAAACAAAGAATATCTTCAAGGCCGTGGCACTGGCTATGATGATGCCCGCCATGCTGCTGACCACTGCTTGCAGCAACGACGACGATGTTGCCAATACATCGTACATTACCAATAAGGGCTACGCTCTGCCCGTAACCGTTAATGTAACTCGTCAGGACGATGGCGCCACCCGCGCTTCGTTTGACGGCAGTAAGCTTAACTTCAGCGCAGGCGACAAGCTGTTTGTGAAAGGTAACCACGGAACTGCAGGCTTATTTGCCGGCACGCTGGATTATGATGCTGTTTCCGGAAAATTCAGCGGTACCATTTATACCAAGAATTCGTATGATGGCACTGCCGCTGCGCTTTTCACGTCTGCTAATACTGTGAGGGGCACCCTGCTGCCTAATGGTTACGGGAGCACAGGCTTTTTATCTATTAATAATAACAGTACTCCAGATGATGCAACTGACGATTATGTTTCCACTAATTTTGCCAAAGCCATTGCCCTCACCAAGAATGCAGCCGTAGAGCAGCTCAGTTGGGAACAAGGTAATTATTCCGGTTCTTTTCTCTTGCAGCCCAGGAGTGCCATCCTCAACTTCACCATCACCGGTTTGGCGGCCAGCACTCAAGTTGCTGTCGTATTTACGAGTAACAATGGAACGGTTAACGAAAACGTAACCACCGACGCTTTGGGTAACGCCACATTTGCTTTAGGCGTATCAGGTGGTGAAGGTCTCCATAATTGCACACTATCCGTGGGCGGCAACCCTATCACCCTCGTCAGCAGCAGCAAGACGCTCACCGCCGGCAAGATTTATAACATCACGAGGGCTGCTGCACCAGCTCCAGCTGCTGCTAGTCTTTCGGAACTGAAGACTGCCATCAATGGCGGTACAGACTGCTCCAGCTACATAGGTTGGGAGGTTAACAGTGCGGGTGCCATTGCCCAGAGCGGCATCAGCGGTACCAAGATTGGCTACGTGGCCTACGTGTCCACCAGTGATGTTGATGCCGGTGTCAGCGGCAGCCGCATCCTGGTCATTGCCTCTGCCGACGCTGCCGCTACCACACTTACCTGGGGTAGCCAAGGTACTGCTCGCGGTGTGGAGGCTGTCGAGAATGCTAACGACCTGAACGGCTACAGCAATACCAATACCCTGCAGGGTTATGGCTCGGAAGCTCACCCCGCTGCCTGCGCTGCCTGGAACTACAGCGCAACGATACCAAGTGGCGGAGCTTCGCCAGCTCATTGGTTCATGCCGACCAAGAAGCAGTGGGAGAATATGCTTGATGCTAAGGGCGGTGCTTACATTGCTATGGCAACAGCTTACGGGATTGAAGGCAACTATTGGTCTAGTAATGAGTATTTTAATGGAGAGGACTATAGTGAATGTAAAAACTGGGCCTGGCGTTTGGCTCCGAATAGCACCATTATGAACTTAATGAAGTCAAATGCCCTCAATGTTCGCTCAATCTTCGCTTATTGACACAAAGATCACGGGGACAGGTCTTAAGATCACGGGTCTTTGATCTTTATTAAAGTGCGATCAAGACGATCACAGAGTCAAGCGCTCCTGATCATATCACACATAACAACTAACGCAAACGCCTCGCATCGGAATATGGTGCGAGGCATTTTTTCTTGCAAAACACTTGCAAGTTTCAAAAGTTTGTTCTAACTTTGCACCCAGAAAGTATAAACAACGACGATTATGAGCATCGACACTTATAAACTGACAAGTACAGAGGAACCTACCGACGAGGTGCTCTCGCAACTGATGCGCGAGGCCGCCGAGGAGGCACGCCAGACAAATGCTGAGGCAACACAACGCTATTTCGACGAACTGAGGCAAGCTGCCGCAAACATCAGATAGCCATGAGTCAGACTGCACACCGCCCCGTACTCATTGTGATAGCCGGCCCTAATGGGTCGGGTAAGACCACGATTACCTCGAAGATTCTCAAACACGAATGGTTGGAGAATGCACTCTACATCAACCCTGACCAGGTGGCACAGGACCGTTTTGGCGACTGGAACTCGCCCGAGGCCGTGCTTCAGGCCGCCCAATACTGCGAGGAGCAGCGCGAGGTATGTCTGCGAAACCAGCAAAGTCTCATTTTCGAGACGGTTCTATCCAGCGAAGGCAAGGTTGACTTCATACGTCGCGCTCATGAGGCAGGCTATTTCATCCGAATCTTCTTCGTATCAACCTCTCACCCGTCAATTAACTCATCACGCATTGCCCGCCGTGTAATGAAGGGCGGTCACGACGTGCCGATTCCCAAAATTATATCGCGTTATCAGAAATCGATAATCAATTGCAAGCGCGTGGCAGCCATGGCCGACCGTGTGTACGTATACGATAACTCCGTGGATGATGCCGAGGCCCGTCTGCTATTCCGCATGACCGATGGCAAGCCCTTCAAGCGTTACACTGACGACATTCCCCTTTGGGCACAGACCATCATTGGCTAAGCGTTTTAATTGCCAAAGATATGGCAGGGGACAGTCCCGCTTATTTGTACCTTTGAGCTGCGCTCGAAGGTAGGCTGCATTTCGGAACCAAAGGTCGCTGTTCGCGTAGCGAGGTAAAGCAAATACAAAGAAAAACGAGTTTTCCTTTGGTATTTCACTCAAATTGCACTACCTTTGCCCCCAATTACATGATCACTTAATAAATTATCAACTATGAAGAAAGTATTTATTGCGGCGATGATGGTCGCCATGAGTGTGGGCGCAAGTGCGCAGACAGTTCAGAGACAAGTAGTAGAAGAAGGCGGCACTGGCCCTTTCAAGTCGGAAGTGGTGGGCGACGCCTCGTGCACTGGATTTACGGTTTATCGTCCGCAGAACCTGAAAGAGGTGGTGGCACAGAAGGGTGCACTGCCAGTGATAGTGTATGCCAATGGTGCTTGTTTTAACAACAACGTGGAGATGCGACTGCTGCTGAGCGAGGTGGCATCGTATGGCTATGTAGCTGCAGCTATCGGTCCGTATGACGAGGCCGACGTGATGGCACAGTGGCGCGGTGTGCTGAAGGCTGCCTACCCTGCTACAAAGGGCGAGGTAATAATGGCTAACGGCGAGAAAATACTGCCTATGACTGCCGAGGAGAAGAAGGCACAGCAGGAGGAACAGGCCAAGCAGAGAGCACTGGCTGCAAAGAAAGCCAAGAAGACAAAGAAACAGCAACCTGCTGCACCACAGTTCAGCACATACCCCAAGATGCTGCTTGAGGTACTGGACTGGCTGACGGAGCAGAACGCTACTCAGGGTTCGGAGTACTACCACTGTCTGGCGCTGGACCGTGTGGCAGCTATGGGACAGTCGTGCGGAGGTGCACAGGTGCTGGCTATCGCATACGATCCACGTATCAAGACCTGCGTGATGCTGAACACAGGTATCGGCGATATGGAGATGATGGGCGCTACCAAGGAGTGTCTGAAGAATCTGCATCAGCCTATGTTCTACATGATAGGCGGTCCTGCCGACATAGCTCATGAGAACGCCAAGAAGGACTACGAGCGCATAGGCAACGACATACCAGTGGTGATGCTGAACTCGAAGGACGGACACAGCGGAACTTACTACGAGAAGCATGGCGGCAACTATGCCAAGGCTGTAGTGAAGTGGCTGGACTGGCAGCTTAAGGACAAGGTGGGACAGTCGGCTCTGTTCCTTGACGATGAGTATCTGAAGATGAAGTTCCCTGAGTGGCAGGGCGTGAGAAAGAACTTCTAAAAAAAGGAAGCGTGCCGAAACGTCTACTCAAACGTTTACATAAGTTTTTGAGGGTGTAGTGATAAATAATAAGCAAAAAGTGCTTATCTTTGCAACTGCAAATATGCAAAACAACAAACTACATCACAATAATAAAGAGAACAGTTATGAGTAGTAAATTTGTTATCGGCAACCGCGAAAAGAACGAGTGGATATTGGTTCTGGACACAGACAAGAAGGAACTGGAGTTCACAAGCGTTCTGGTAAGCGCAAAGGAATATCAGCAGGAAGAAGACGCCCAGTACGATCTGTCAGAAATACAGAACACGGGCTTCTTCAGAGACTTGCAGATATACATAAAGGCAGATAACAAAGCGTACAGGATAGACGAACACGACTCATTTATGTAACCTCAGAAAAGAAAAAGCTCACTATTTCGAAGTGAGCTTTTTTCTATTTATTTGCTTCCAAGCACAAGCGTGGCGTGTCCTAAGCCGTCGGAGATTATCTGCACGGCTATGTTGTAAGGCTCGGCGCTAAGCATCTTGCGCAGGCCATTGAGCCAGCGACGGGTGTCGAGGGCCATACCATTCTGTGCATAGAGCGGAATGCGAACCTGCTCAAACTCTATATACTTATCGCTACTGTCGCCCATGCTATAGCTGTGGTTCTGAGTGTTGAGCGCCATCCAGTCGTCGATAACCTCAGAGAGCTCCTTACCGTCGTACTCGAACTCAAGACTCTGCTCACCCTCACAGCGGATGGTTACAGCTACCTCACGACCATTCTTAAGCAGATCGTCGAAGTGCTGCTGCAGCTGGTCGGCAAAGTTGTCCATACGCTCAAGCACTGCCTCTTCGAGTAGTACAGGTACTTCGGCCGAGAACGATGGTTTGCCGGTACCCGAGGTGTTGGCCACCTGCTTCATGGTATAGGCATCGAGGCCACGCAGGGTGTAGGTAACAGAGTTTTTAGGACCAGTCTTGTTGATCTTCCATCCTACCTCAAGGAACATGTCGGTACGGGCGGCACCCACATTCTTGAGCGACTGCGAGAGATCCTTGAGCGGGAATCCACGGTCGGACATAAGCTCGCCTATCTTAGACACAACGCTGAACAGATCCTGACTGCCGCTCCATGCAGCTTCGAAGTCGGATACCTTCTTGCCATTCTCATCGTCCTTGACGAATCCATTGGCCGTGCACCACGAGTCGGCTGGGATAACCATCAGTGTGGGGCGCTTGCTCGCACCGAGCTTGTCGCCGCCCTTCAGTATGCCCTGTGTGGTGAGGTCCTTGCGCAGCTGCTCCTCCTTAACGGTGACAGTGGCCGACACCTTGAACTGATTCTTGCCCATACGTACGACCTGTCGAGAGGTGGTCTCGGCCTGACCGTACTGCTGGTAGGGCTGATGGAAGAAGTGGCTGAAGAAGCCAGAGTTCTGAGTCTCTACGAGCGGACTACCTGCCAACGGACGCTGGTGCTGACGGTTGGCACCACTCTCGAATCCACGGAACAGCACGCCATGAATGGCAGCCTTGGTGAGTTCCTGATCGGTGGCATCCTCAACCTTCTTTGCATCCATAGTAACCTTTACCAGATAGGTGCCCTGAACACCTGTGCCTGCACCCTCGATGGTGTAATCGGGGATGGTGTAAGGTTCGGCACTCGACGGGATGGCAGGACCATCCTTGCTGGCCTTGGTGGTGGCATTGGCCACACGTGTCTCACGACTCTTGGCAGCGCGGTCGGCAAATCGCCACGAGCGCCATGAGTCATCGCCCACAGGACCGTTGATGCTTGGGGTCTGACTCTTGCCGTTGTCGACAATCGACTTCTGCTTAACCTCCTTGATGACGTAGTCGCTCAGTTCGCCCAGCGATACAGCACCGCCAGTCTCATTAAGCTTGTTGAGCACAAAGTAGGTAAACATACCGTGATTGTTGCCCTTGTAGGGATAGGCGGTCTCATTGCCCTGGGCAGCCGAGAACACAACCATATTGCCCTTTACAGGTTCGGTCTTGGCCTTGATGGCCACACCTCGGCTAGATGCCATCATCTCGCCATCACGCTTGGATCCACTGAAACAGGCATCCAGGAACACCAGTGTGCGCTGGGCCTGCATGCTGTTCAGTCGGTCGTAGAGTTTCTTTGTGCTCAGTCCGCTCTTAGGGTCGCTGCTATAGGCATCGGTAGGCAGCAGATAAGCCTCCTTGCTGGCCTCATCGGGCATACCGTGACCACTATAGTAGAAGATAACATGGGCTTGTCCGTCGAAAGCCTTCACCACCTGGGTGAGCCACTCAAGCTCATGATTCATATCATTGAGCGTGGCATCGGGCACACGGTGGATGTTCTTAGCGGGCACACCGAGTGTCTTCTCACAATACACAGCGAACACCTCTCCGTCGTTGTTGGCAAAGGGTACTGACTCCTCGTGCTTGTAGTTCTCGTTTGAGATTACGAGTACAAAGGTCTTGTCCTTAACCTCGGTTGTGACGGGGATACTGGTGTCGACCTTATCATCGGCCCACAGCGAGCAGCACGACACCAGAGCGACTATCAACAAAAGAAACTTTTTCATTTTTACTTTATACCTTAATATTAATTAGTCCTTGTCCATCAGAATCTTCATCATCTGGATAGCAGAATACGGTATCGGGGTACCAGGACCAAAGATACAAGCTACACCAGCCTTATAGAGGAAGTCATAGTCCTGTGCAGGGATAACACCTCCGGCAGTTACCATGATGTCCTCACGGCCCAGCTTCTTGAGCTCCTGGATGAGCTGTGGAATAAGGGTCTTATGACCGGCAGCGAGCGACGATGCACCTACAATGTGCACATCGTTCTCGACAGCCTGACGGGCAGCCTCTTCAGGAGTCTGGAACAGAGGTCCCATATCCACGTCGAAGCCACAGTCGGCATAACCTGTTGCCACTACCTTAGCACCGCGGTCGTGACCGTCCTGACCCATCTTGGCAACGAAGATACGTGGACGGCGACCCTCCTTCTGAGCAAACTCGTCGGTAAGCTTCTTAGCCTCCTCGAAGTCCTTGTCGTTCTTTGATTCTGAACTATACACGCCTGAAATTGTTCTGATTACTGCTTTATAACGGCCTACGATCTCTTCGCAGGCATCTGAAATCTCACCAAGGGTACAACGCAACTGAGCGGCCTTGACAGCCAGATCGAGCAGATTGTTCTCGGACTTGCGACCTTCCTTGAAGTCGCGTACGCACTCAGTGATAGCCTTAAGGGCAGCCTGACAAGCGGCCTCATCGCGGGTAGCACGAACCTGCTTCAAACTCTCCTCCTGCTGCTTACGCACAGCGGTATTATCAACCTCGAGGATATCGATAGGATCCTCGTGCTCAAGACGGTACTTGTTGGTACCCACAATGGTCTGAACACCACTATCGATACGAGCCTGAGTGCGAGCTGCAGCCTCCTCGATACGCATCTTAGGAAGACCGGTCTCGATGGCCTTAGCCATACCACCAAGCTTCTCAATCTCCTGGATATGCTCCCAAGCCTTATGTACGAGTTCGTTGGTAAGTGTCTCTACGTAGTAGCTACCTGCCCATGGGTCGATCTGCTTGCACACCTTGGTCTCGTTCTGGATGTAGATCTGGGTGTTACGAGCGATACGAGCAGAGAAGTCGGTAGGCAGTGCAATAGCCTCATCGAGAGCGTTGGTATGCAGCGACTGGGTGTGGCCCAATACGGCTGCCATAGCCTCGATACAGGTACGGCCTACGTTGTTGAATGGATCCTGCTCGGTAAGCGACCAACCTGAAGTCTGAGAGTGAGTACGGAGAGCAAGAGACTTAGGATTCTTAGCACCGAAGCTCTTAACGATCTTTGCCCACAGCAGACGGCCTGCACGCATCTTGGCAATCTCCATGAAGTGGTTCATACCAATAGCCCAGAAGAACGACAGACGAGGAGCGAAGGCATCCACATCGATACCAGCATTTACACCGGTACGCAGGTAGTCCATACCATCGGCCAAGGTGTAAGCCAACTCGATATCAGCAGTAGCACCAGCCTCCTGCATATGATAACCTGAGATAGAGATAGAGTTGAACTTAGGCATCTTCTGCGAGGTGTACTCGAAGATATCAGCGATAATCTTCATTGAGAATGCAGGTGGGTAAATGTATGTGTTACGCACCATGAACTCCTTCAAGATATCGTTCTGGATGGTTCCAGCCATCTCCTCAAGCTTAGCGCCCTGCTCAAGACCTGCCACGATGTAGAATGCCAGGATAGGC
>Ga0256407_10012207_pt1 | contig 11728 bp, 10 predicted proteins | sample RumenRJG_04DNA_FD_193489 | JGI IMG/M metagenome (GOLD analysis project Ga0256407, IMG submission 193489) | Bovine rumen microbial communities from Lethbridge, Alberta, Canada - RJG_04 | ecosystem: Host-associated > Mammals > Digestive system > Stomach > Rumen | place: Canada: Alberta... | reverse complement strand
GATATGCAGATAGAACTTCCCGTGTTTGTGGACCAGCTTCGCTGTACCGAACTTGCCGTCAAGAGATGATGCAGGCTTTGCGAAATGCATCCTGCGTCTTCCGGAAAGAGTGTTGATTGAGAACACATCTCCCTTGAGAGAATAGTCTCTGTTCCACACAAGGTCATACTGGGGTTTGGAGAATCGTATGACCTTCCATGACTCACCGGAAGATGACAGAGCTTTGTATTTAGCGACAACCGTACGGATAACAGACTCAGCCATCTGGGATCTCAGGGCAAAACGGGCGCGGATATCCCGATAGAGCTCATCGTGAATGCGTTGCTTGCTGGTCATACCTGTAGAAAACACATGCACGGAAACATAGTTGCATGCAGAAGTATAAGCATGCATTGTACTGATCAGTAGATCTTTAGTCTCTTCATCGGGAAGTATTCGCACTTTGGATGTGAGGGTAACCTTCATGGCAGATCCGGTGGTATATATACAGGCAACAATACAAGAACCTATGTTCGGATTATATCACGAAACGCTAGTATTTTCAAGGAGTTGAACGTTGCAATAATCCGCTGAAAACCGCTACTGTTCGCTGATTTACGGACCTTACGAGCCAGTCTGTTGACCCTCTATTATCCATGTTTATTACTAAATCCATAATTAACTATTATGCGAGAGGAGGCAGAGGCAATTCCTCCCCTACTTGTAGAAGATAGGGGTATCCTTGCCTAATATTTGATGAAAACTAACATACTGATCGTTGATGATGACAGGGAGATCGCTGAGGCTATAGCATTTTATCTGCGAAATGAGGGCTATGAGCCGATGATCGCGCTTGACGGCATAGAAGCGCTCAATCTTATCCGCAGCACTTCTGTGAGCCTGATCATTATGGATGTAATGATGCCGGGACTCGATGGAATACAGACCACGCTACGCATAAGGGAAGAGCACAATATTCCTATAATCATGCTCTCCGCGAAGTCTGAAGACTACGACAAGATCACCGGTCTCAACGTAGGCGCTGACGATTACATGACAAAGCCTTTCAATCCTCTGGAACTTACTGCAAGGGTCAGATCTCAGCTGAGACGTTACAACCAGCTCGGCAGTGCAGCCGGAGCCGCACACTCGAAAGTGATCAGATGCGGCGGACTCGAGATCGATGATGAGGCAAAGACGGTTACTGTTGACGGAGACCAGGTATCCCTGACTCCGCTCGAGTACGGCATACTGAAACTGCTGGCGTCGAATGCCGGCAGGGTCTTCAGCATCGATGAGATCTACGAAAAGGTATGGAAGGAGGAAGCTTACAGTGCTGATAATACTGTTGCTGTCCATATCCGCAGGATCCGCGAGAAGATCGAGATCGACCCGAAAGATCCGCGCTACCTCAAGGTAGTCTGGGGCGTAGGATACAAAGTAGAAAAGCAATAGAGGTCGGATATGGAAAACATCGTTATGGAAAACAAATCTGCGAATCGCGGCCTGTATGCACTGCTCGAGGTGCTTGCAGTGTCAGCGGGAACGCTTACGGCCATGCTGTGCGCGATCACATTTGGAGTCGCAAATCTGAGGGATGTATCGCAGTGGTCTGCAGAGGACCTTGAAGGCATGGCACCGGGCAGCTGGGTCGCTGAGTTCGCAAGCGTACACGCTCAGGCGGATTTCACAAGCAAATGTATGACTTTCACAGTCGTCTGCGGACTGGTGGCTCTGGCTGCAGTCGTTGGCCTGTGTGTGCTGACCGGCAGGTTCAGCAGGGATGAAGAGGGAAAAATAGATCTTAACTGGTTCGACAGGCTGTGGAGCGAACTGCATCTGGTGATAGGCTGCACATCGGCCTCAGGAGCCGTTGCTGCTGCGATACCGATCGCAAGAATGGTCTCGTGCAGCAATAAGGTAGGCCCGTTCGATATGTCAAAGGTATTCAGCCCTGTCGAAGCAGACGATTATATGTTTGGCATTTCAAATAATACCGTGTTCTGGTATTGCGCGGCAGGCATCGCAGCATGCCTTGCCATTGCAGTCATTTGCTTCGTCACAATTGTCAAAAAGCTGAAAGCCCATGAGCTGATCCATGGCTCGCTCACGGGCAAGATACTCGGTATGCTCGGCATCGGCGCGGCTTTTGCGGGCCGCGGAGTCGCGAAGGCTGGCAAGGGCCTGGCAAAGGCGGGGCAAGGCATTGCAGAGAGAAATAAGAGTGCAGTCAGGAGCTTCACCATCCCAAACGACGAAGACCGCCGCGCAGCCCTTAAGCTCATGATCAGATACTCACTGATCGCAGCAATGCTGATCGCGCTTCCTGTATTCTTCATGATCATGACGGGTGAATACGAATGGATGCTGCTCTGGACAATAGTCTCCATGGTGATCGCGACAGTGCTGATCGTACGCAAGGTAGGCAAACTGGCTGAGATCAGAGCGGGCGTTATAGAAGTCAAGTCAGGAAACCTGACTCATAAGATAAGCGTAAAAGAAGATGAGAACGGGCCTGAGACCGATCTCGACCAGCTGGCGTCGGATATCAATCACATTTCTGAGGCGACGAATGCAGCTGTACAGAACGAGATCAAAAACCAGCGCCTCAAAACAGATCTTATAAGCAATGTCTCGCACGATCTCAAGACTCCGCTTACATCGATGGTCAGCTACCTGGACATTCTTGAGAAGGAGGGCCTTGACAGTCCGGATGCTCCGGCCCACCTCGCGATCGTAAAGGAGAAGACTGAGAGGCTCAAGACCCTGACTGAAGAACTCTTCGAGGCAGCCAAGGCATCGAGCGGCAATATACCTTGCGAGATAGAGGATATCGATATCTCAGCGCTGATCGACCAGTCTCTTGCGGAGATGGGGGATCGCCTGGCAAAAAAGAAGCTGAAAATAAAGAAGAATATCAGGACGGACAATACACTGGCGCGTGCAGACGGAAAGCTCCTGTACCGTGTCTTCGAGAACCTGCTGAGCAATATAAGCAAATACGCTCTGGACAGGAGCCGCGTCTACATAGATGTCAGCGAAGCGCCGAGATCATCAGATAAGATCCTGGTGGAGTTCAAAAACATCTCCAAGGCAGAGCTCAACATATCACCGGATGAGCTCATGGAGCGGTTCACCCGCGGCGACAGCTCGCGCAATACTGAGGGATCGGGCCTTGGCCTGGCCATTGCCAAGGATCTTACGACTCTTATGGGCGGAGCGTTTGAGATCAGCATTGACGGAGATATGTTTAAGGCGTCGGTCCTGCTCGACCGCGCCTGAATGATCCTGGACCGGTACGATATCTCTAAAGAAAAAGCTGCCCCTATGATTTCAATATCATAGGGGCTTTACTGTGCCATTTTGCTATTTACAGATCGTTGCTCTTTATCAGATCGTGATTATTACGTTGTTCATACGGAATGTTGTGGTGTATTCGAAGTGCTTGGACATCTTCAGAACGATCTTGATGCCGATATTCGATACGGCGTCATGCGTGTAGTTGAGCTCGTACCATTTCTGAGGATTGAATGTTCTGCAGTTGTCGCGCATGCGTATCCTGATCTCATCTCCCTGATGGTATAGCGGTCGGCTCCGACCAGCTCCAGCAGGGCGCGAAGCGTGTCCGATCCTTCAAACTGATCGAGCTGCATGCGGATCGCATCCGCCTGCTCTGATATGCTGAGCCCGGCATCGGGCATGGTAAATCTGTACATTTTAGGCTCCTCCGGGTGATATATGATATTATAGATCGAGAGGACACAAAATATGAACAAAAAAACAAACTATTACGATATGGAATTTCATCGGGGCGGCAGGGATGCGCGCCCCGAAAACACTCTCTGGTCTTATCAGTACGCGATCGAGAAGGGCGCGCTGACCATCGAGTGCGACATGCAGATGACTGCTGACGGGCAGATCGTGATGTCGCACAATCCCGCGCTGAACCCGGATATTACGACCGATGCTGAGGACAGACGCATCGGCGCTGATGATCTTTTCATCCACGACATGACTCTTCAGCAGCTGCAGTCGTTCAACGTGGGGCACATGGATCCATCCACTGAGTATTATGAGCTTCACGGCCGTACACAGGTGCAGGCTGATGCCTTCATCCCGACGCTCCGCCAGCTGTTTGAGCTTGTCAGGGACAGCGGCAATGAGAATATACGGATGAGCATCGAGGCGAAGGCCTATCCCGACCCGGCCCTTGGAGCCAGATATGAAAAGAATCCCGACTACGATAAGCTGCTGAGGGAGTTCCTTTCGCTGGTGAACGAATTCGGCTTCCGCGACAGGGTGATACTGCAGTGCTTCGACTGGGCGGCTCTTGTGAAGATGAAGGAGATCGACCCGGGAATAAGGACGATAGCGCTATACAGCGAGCAGCCTTCATGGGGCGCTCCCGAGGGAACGACACTGTGGCTCGACAGGGAGGAACCGTCTCCATGGCTCGGCGGGGTAGATATAAAAGACTTCGGCGGAGATCCGGTGCGCGCGGCTCATTCTCTGGGACTCGATGATGTGAGTCCGTATTTCAAAGAGATAACTAAGGAACTTACCGATGAAGCGCATGCGTTTGGCATGAGAGTCGTTCCGTGGACCGTGAATTCCCCGGAGGACATAAAAGCAATTTATGAAATGGGCGCCGACGGCATAATTACGGATAAGCCGTGGCTGCTCAGAAAGATCTTAGAGGAGAAAGGGGAGGCTCTGCTCCCGATAAGAGACAGTGACTCGCCTTACCACCTGGAGCCCGATCATCATGAGGCTGAAGACAGGATATCTGCTGAAGGCAGGGACGCAGCATATTAAAGCAGACAGGAAAAACGATGAAAAGAATAACCATTGAGACCGGTCTCGGAAGGGTGACCGGCACAGAGGACAAGGGAATACGAATGTTCCGCGGCATACCATACGCGGTCACTGAGCGCTTTGAGCTTCCTGAACCGTATCCGGCATGGGACGAATTCGACGCGACGGGCCCCGAGACGGACTGCTTCCAGTTCAGGGCGTATCATAAGGAGTCGATCGGCAGATACTGGTTCTATCACAGCGAATTCAGATACGGACAGGACATCCCTGACTGGAAATTCGCTGAATCGCCGATGACACTCAACGTGATCACCCGCGCGGAGGCAAAGAAGGATCCTGTGCTCGTGTTCATACACGGAGGCTCTTTTGAGAACGGAAATGTCGGCGAGCACCCTTACGGAACGAGCACCGAATACGCGAAGCGCGGAATAGTTTATGTGTCGCTCGGATACAGGCTCAACGTGTTCGGCCTGTACAAATCGGGCAACTACGGGCTGCACGACATGGTGTTAGGCCTCAGGTGGATAAAGGATCACATAGCGGACTTCGGAGGCGACCCTGAGAGGATAACCATAATGGGACAGTCCGCCGGAGCGATGGCCGTGATGGATCTTCTCTACACTCAGATCCTTAAGGACGTCGTGAAGGGCGCGGTGATGATGTCGGGAGCGGGGAGCGTGCCTGATTTCGCGGGCCCGCTGACTTCCGAGGAATCAGATGAAAAATTCTGGTCGAAGGTGAGGGAGCGCGCGGGGGCGGCAACTGAGGAAGAATTCCGCAGTCTGCCCGATCAGACGATATTTGACGCCTGGTACGCGACGGGCCGTGAGATCGGCAGCGTGCGCACGCAGCAGCCGGGCATCGACGGCACCATAATCCCGAAGATGCCTTCAAAGATAATGAAAGAGAATTCCTATCTCGATGTTCCGGTGATAGCCGGTGTCACTTCTCAGGATTTCATGCCTTATCTGATATTCGAGCTCGCGCTCAGGCTGGGGAAGCTGCACGCTAAGCGCGGACAGTCGCCGGTATGGGGCTACATGTTCGACAGGACTCCGCCGGGAGACAGGTTCAGTGCCTACCACGCGGCAGACCTCTGGTACATGTTCGGCAACTTTGACAAGAGCTGGCGCCCGTTCAATGAGACTGACCGGAGGCTCAAGGATGAGATGGCGGACTATGTGGCGAACTTCGTGAAGACCGGCGATCCTAACGGAGAGGGTCTGACGGAATGGCCGGCGATCAGCAGGAAAAACAGTAAGTTCAGGCTATTCGACGGAAAGACCGGAGGACTTATAGGGCCGGCGCAGTGCAGGCTCAAGGAGTGGAATACTATTCTGCGCGACAAAGGGCCAATGTAACGCATACGACCCACTTTGGCCCCTCGTTCGGACACTTTTGAGTCTTCTATGCATGGCAGGCTTCAATAGTGTCGGCAGGTGACTCGAGGACGCCGGTACTTAGCGATTGGCGAGCAGTCAGGCGAAGGCAGAGCTTAGTACCGCTGCGTCCGAATGGAGTGCTTTCTTTTTCACCACGGCGTTGCCGTAGTGTCGAAAGCATTGATCTGCGGCGGCGAGCGCCTTCGATTGCAGCGAGAGCGTGCCTGACGATACTATTGAAGTCTGCCTATCAGGCAGATGTTCTTTAAGCAATTTATACGCTAATATAGGTATAGTTGGTATTTTCTAATTGAAAATGGGAATATTCAGATGAAAGAGGAAATCGCAGGCAGAAAACCGGGTTACGGTTTATTCAACAGGCTGACCTACGGTGTGGGTGAGATATTCGGAGGAGGATGCTTTGTTATCATCAACGCATTCTTCATTGTATTTCTCACTGACGCGCTGGGAATGAATGCCGCTCTCGCGGGCACCATCCCTATGGTCGGAAAGATATGGGACGCTATAACTGACCCTATCATGGGCAACATAACTGAGAGGACGCGCTCCAGATTCGGGGCCAAGAGGTTCTACATTCTGATCGGAAGCTTCGCATCCGGCATTATGTTCGTCCTCATATGGACTAGCATCAGCGCACCTTCGATGATGGCGAAATACGCGTACTACATGATCATGTACTGCCTGTTCAACACGGCATTCACCGTGCTGAGCGTGCCGTATAACGGACTCCTTCCGGACATGATGGATGATTACAGGATGCGCGCCAAGTTCTCCAACACGCGCATGATCTTCTCGACTCTTGGAGCTATGATCTGCGGCCTGGTGCCGGGAATGATCATCAATCCGACCAACGAGCCGGCTCTCTACCTGAAGTGCGGATTCATCTTCGGAGCGCTGTTCTTTGTCGTATCGATAACCGTATTCTTCGGCACATGGGAGAAGCAGAAGGAGCCTGTCAGAACGACTCTCGGAGAAAGCTTCACACAGGCGGCAAGCGTGTTCAAAAGCCGCTCGTTCCTGATCTTCCTCGGGATATACCTCTTCGGACAGGGCGGCATGGACTTCATCTCGGGCATGGCCGTCTACTACGTAAAGCACACGCTCGACGCGTACAATGACAAAGTGAACTACTACCTGCCTATACTGGCGGTGCTGATGGGCGCGCAGCTTGTCGGAATGCTCATCTTCGGACCGGTGATGAGAAAGACGTCCAAGAAGATGGCGATAGTCATAGCCGCTCCGCTGAGGCTGATAGGCGTTCTGGGACTCTTCGGATTTTCACATCCGGGTGTGTCGCTCGCTCCAATACTGGTGCTGGCCTCGCTGATAGGACTCGGCAACGCGGGCTCTCTCACTGGTATCTTCGCGATAATGGCAGATATGACTGATGTGGATGAGCTGATCACATCGGTGCGCAGACCGGGAATCGTATCCAGCATGGCTACGTTCATCAGAAAGATCGCGTCTGGTATCTCGGCAGCTCTGATAGGATTCATGCTTTCGGCAGTGCACTATGATGAGGCACTTGCCAGCGCGGGCATGGCTCAGAGCGCTGCTACCCAGCATGGTATCGGAGTCTGCTTCATAATGGCGCCTGCCATACTCTCCGCGCTGCTGCTCATCGCAGCGGTTCTCTTCCCTGTAACAAGCAGCGAGTTCGACCTCGTGCAGAAGGAAGTAGCCCGCCGTAAGGGCGATGAAGAGGGAGAGGCTACGGAAGAGGAAAAGAAGATCCTCGAGAAGGTGACCGGATTCTCATATGACAGGCTCTGGAATAAAGAGAACGCGGGCCTCAAAAACAGGTAAATAATAATCAGTAAAAGAAAGTAGACATGCTTTTTTACATGTCTACTTTCATCTTACAAGTTCAGGCTATTTTCGCTCCCTGACACTTTTTGTGAGCAGATATTCTATCTGTCCGTTTATCGATCTGAAATCATCCTCGGCCCACCTCGCTATATCGTTCCATAGAGATTCGGGCAGGCGGAGGACTATCTGCTTGCGCTTCGACTCTTTTGCCTTGAGCTCACGCTCTCGGGCCCTGATATCGGCCTCGAGGGCATCGAGCTTCTCCTTGCGCCTGAGCAGCCTTTCTTCGCGGGCGTCCAGACCGGGCTCGCTTATTCCTTTTTTATCGCTGTTATTATCGGGCATGGCCACCTCATCGCTTCATCAGTATATTGAACCGCTGTTGACTATAGGCTGAGCATCTTTGTTGCCGCAGAGCACTACGAGCAGGTTGGACACCATCTGAGCCTTGCGCTCTTCATCAAGATTTACTATATCCTCATCATTCAGCTTTTCGATCGCCATCTTGACCATGCTGACAGCACCGTCTACGATCTTCGCTCTTGCAGCGATGATGGCCGATGCCTGCTGCCTCTGGAGCATGGCGGCTGCGATCTCTTCCGCGTAGGCGATGTGAGTGATGCGCACCTCCTCGATAACGAGTCCCGCAAATGCCACCTTCTCGGCGAGCTCCACCTGCATCTTCTCAGCGATCTCCTGTGAGCTTCCGCGCAGAGTCTGCTCAGCCTTTGCCGAATCGTCATCGTCAAGGCCGTCGTCAAATACGTCGTAAGGGTAGAGCCTTGCCATGTTCCTTATGGTGGAGTCAGTCTGGATCGAAAGGAACTCAGTGTAGTTTTCCACGTTGAACACAGCCTTTGTAGGATCCTCTACGTGCCACAGAACTACTGCCCCGATGATGATAGGGTTTCCGAGAGCGTCGTTTACTTTCTGCGTACCGTTGTCGAGAGTGGCGCGCTTGAGCGATACCGTCTTTCTGACGCTCGTACTGCCTGTCTTGCTTGATTTCAGGCTGGCACCTTTGAGGGTATTGCTGGCCTCGGCAAGCTCAGCGACTGCATGGTTTTCATAGGCCGGATTGTTGTATCTCGAGAAAGGATTCACGAAGAAGAATCCCGGCTTTACTATTGTGCCATAGTACTTTCCGAAGAGGGTAAGCACCAGCGCCTCGTTCGGCCTTACGCTTCTGAGTCCGGCGAACATGAAAGGAAGCACAATGCAGAGAAGGATCGCCAGAATGATCCTGATTCCTCCGCCGCTCCAGGCAGTTGCTCCGCTTATGAAGAGAACAGGCACCATGAGACACAGGAAGATCAGTATCACCAGTGCGAGAATACCGCTTGGCGGATTGATGATTTTCTGCTCAACAGGCGCAGCCTTCATGGCTTCGCCGGTCACGGAAACATCTTCTGTCTGAGTTTCGAATTCAACGTTTTTATTGTCTTCCATAGAGTAGTCCTCCTTGCTATATATTGTTTAAATATACCTTTGCTGTGTGATATCAATTTGATATCATTCTTATATCATTAACTATAATCAATGTCAATACATTTTAGATCTTCTCAGGCGGCCGGGAGGATAATATTTCCGGCATCAGCCTGAGCATAGCGGACAGGGCATGGAAAGCGGGCAAGCTGCGGAAGTTCTCTATTGCAGAAGCGCGATTTTGTAATATAATAGGCGCATGGCTGTAATAATTGACTCACTAAAAGACACCATAAAGGATACGGTGACTCTGATACCGTTCCTTTTCATTACATATCTGGCGATGGAATGGCTCGAGGACAAAACCGAAGAGCAGTCGGTCGCCATGCTTTCGCGTATAGGAAAATTCAGCCATGTGCTCGGAGCGGGCATAGGACTCATTCCGCAGTGCGGATTCTCGGCCGGCGCCGCGAGTCTGTACTCGGGCGGAGTGATCACGGCGGGCACTCTTATAGCCGTGTTCCTCTCCACATCCGATGAGATGATACCTATCTTTCTCAGCTCATCGGTGGCGCCGGCCACAATAGGAAAGATACTCGCAGCAAAGTTCGTCATAGCTCTTGTCAGCGGGATAATCGTAGACGCCGCGTCGCACGTCATACGCTACGGCTTCCACGCCGACAAGCATATACATGATCTCTGCGAACGCGAGCACTGCGGCTGTGAAGATGAAGAGGGCGGCATATTCCATTCTGCCCTCATTCATACGCTGAAGATCACAGGATTCATATTCCTAATATCACTTGCACTCAGTCTCATCATGGGCTTTGCGGGCGAGGAGACAGTGGCTTCACTCCTGAGCGCCGTGCCGCTGCTTTCAACCATACTGACCGGTGTTATAGGACTCATCCCTAACTGTGCCGCTTCGGTAGTCATCACTCAGATGTATCTCGAAGGACTGCTTACCTGCGGCGAGCTGATGGCAGGCCTCCTTGTAGGCGCGGGCGTCGGACTGCTCGTGCTCTTCAGAACAAACAACCACCACAAGGAAAACATCGCCATAACGGCGTCGCTCCTCGTGCTGGGCATATGCTGGGGTCTCCTCATAGACATGCTGGGCATAACATTCTAAAACACATTGCTTCAAAAGCCCGCGGGGTATACAATATACGGGTATTTTGTTACAGGAAGAGAGAATCAAAAGAGAATAAAAATGGAAGAAAACAAAGAACTGAAGGCATCAACTGAAGCCAAGCGTCAGAAGAAAGCGGAAAGAAGAGAAGCCAAGGCGGCGCGCAAGGAATCGAATAAAGTCGAAGACAAGAAGAGCAGACCAAACAATTTAGTGCTCGCGATAATGATCTTCGGAGTGCTCGTCCTCATGTTTGCCTTCGTCCTCGGATACAACTACTTCAGCAAACCAGCAACCATAGAAAAATACATGAAAGACAACGGCATAGATCAGATGTATTCCGAAATGCCGGTAAGCGAGTATACTACGATGAAGCTTGCCGCTGACAAGAACACAGTAAAGATCTGGCTCAATATCGACGAGGACGCTCCTGCTTCGGAAGTCGAGCTTTATCAGGGAGAAGAGGGCACAAAGACGCTCAAGAACATGGGAGCATATTTCCTCACTTCAATGAAACCTGAGACCCGCGCTCTGAGCGGAACCGTAAAGGTGAAGGCAAAGCAGGGAGACGAGACCGTAAATTACGTGGAGATGTCAAACAGTGAAGCCAAGAAGTTCATGAAGGAACTTGAGGAAGAAGCGGAGGAGGACATCGACACCGACGCTGATGAAGCCACCGAAGATGCTGCACAGGATGCTGCCGACGCGGCTGAAGATGCTGCAGAGGATGCGGCTGACGGAGAATAGGACTTTTTACAAAATTGCTAAAGATCCTTCTTCCGTAAAATGTATGTTTAGCAATTTGCAGGACCAACCAACAAAAAACAGAGACAGCCTGGCGAAAATCCCCATATTAAGGGTGATTTCGGGCTGTTTTTGCTTTGATCGGGCTTAATTGCGTCTGTTCTGTAAAAAAGATGCCCGGATTTGTTAAATATACAAATCCGGGCGTGTACTTTTTTATCAAAATTTTTAAAAGTCCTTTTTCTGCACATTACCAGGCCCTTCCGGGCCGGATCTGCACAGTGCGCAGGCACATTCGCGGCTATCTCACCGTAAAGCGGTATCCCAGTCCGCGGACTGTGATCAGGTAGCGCGGATTCGAAGGATCATCTTCGATCTTCTGTCTGAGCCTGTTGACATAAACCATTATGGCATTCTCGTC
>Ga0256407_10012205_pt1 | contig 11730 bp, 22 predicted proteins | sample RumenRJG_04DNA_FD_193489 | JGI IMG/M metagenome (GOLD analysis project Ga0256407, IMG submission 193489) | Bovine rumen microbial communities from Lethbridge, Alberta, Canada - RJG_04 | ecosystem: Host-associated > Mammals > Digestive system > Stomach > Rumen | place: Canada: Alberta... | reverse complement strand
AAATTTATAACAAAAGGGTAATTGACAATGATTGAGATTTTAACTTATGTCAATGTTGCAGAAACACTAAACAATCCATATACAGTTTTGGATGAGTCTGATACGTTTGACCTTCTATGTATGTACGAAGGCAAAAAAATAAATCCATCAATCACTATTTCTGTTGGAAAAGATGTGGACGGGGTGTATTTGGAGAAGACCGTGCGAGACAAAAAATCACACACAGAAAAACGGTACGGGGACAGTGGCAACTTACAGACGATATTTTTACAGATGTTATCTACAAGCAATAGTGTATGAAGAACTATTGTGGAGATGCAATAAATAAATAGGAAAAAGACGATGTTAGAAATAGCGCCGTCGAAATAACGGAGGTAAATTACAATGGATAAGGGAATTACTGTACGAGAACTTGCAAAGGACTTGCTTGACGCAATTAGACAAGGATATGGAGATAGGCATATCCTGATTAGCGGCGATGATGAGGGAAACAGTTACCACACTCTTTTCTTCTCCTTGTCGTGGGACGAGGATATGATAAAGCAAGCACTTGAACTTGAACACGATGACCATACCCCTGACGAGGTCGTTATTTTGGGGTGATTGGTGTGGGAAGTAGAAGAAACGATTTTAATGAACTTGTAATAAAGGAACTTGAAGACTATAAAGAAAAGACGTTGAAATCCTCGAACAAGAAAGCATTATTCTTCAACGCCTACAAAATTGCCGAGTTTAACGCAATAGGCTACTACTTGCTAACTGCCGACGATGAAGATATTGAAGAACTGTATCACTACGCAAGCGGACACCTTGTACATAACCTATACGACTTTGAGCAGAATTATGCAAAGCCACAATGGTTGAATTGTGATGACCTATACGACCTCGTGAGGGATTACCTTGCGTGTGAAATGTAAAATAAATTCTCCATAAGTCTTGACAAATCGCCTTGGCTATGCTATAATAAGTATAGTCAAGGCGATAACTGTTAAATTGAAAGGGGGATGTAAAAAGATGTATTTAGTTATTTATCGGGAACGAAATGACAGAGACATGAAAGGAAATTATCTTCTGTCAAAGTCGAGAGATTCTATGAAGCACCTGATAAAACTTAACGCGCAGACTGTTTGGGTTTATGATAGAAATGGGTGGTGGGTGTCCTTTGCAGATAGGGATAAAGAAGGCAACCCATTCAGACCGAAAATGTATCTTGACGGAGAGCCACGAAAGAGATACGCACAAATGTACGAGGACTTGTTAAAGGTATGCTCAAAACTGGACGCTAATATTCTGCACAATGCACAATGATTATTCTATAACAATTATTTCACAACAAAAATTTCACACAAAAAGTTTTCTATAAGTCTTGACAAATCAATGCAAGTGCGTTATAATAAAATCACCACAAAATAGTGGTAGAAAGTGAGTGAAAACAATATGACGATTTTCGATGATGAGAGAGCGGTACTTGTAAAACTGGCAAAAAAGACCAAAATGGACTGTTGGTTTTCCATTCGTGACGGCGTGAATGGTACATATGTTTTCGACCTTGAAAACAGAAAAGCAATCTCCCTTAAATCCGCCTTGAAAGATATGGTAGACGGACTTGTCGATACGGATATGGAATTTCTCGATAACGAGGAAAAAGTCGTATTCATGAAACTGCTTGCAGACTTAATTGTCTGTAAGCGTAGTAGAACGTGAGGTAACAAATGGAAGAAGATAAAGTAATCTATGCAGTTAAAAACAGCGGCGTATATGAAGACCTATTCGATGAGGTTATGGTTTGGCTTGACAGTATGTGTGATGTAGGCACAGTCAAGGCAAATTTCCGAGGGGTATACGATTATCTATCCGAAATCTCTGTTACATACGATAGGTACGATAAAGAGGGACTTATCGGTATTGCGGTAACTGTACCTGAGGGGTTTGGTATGCTCGACTATGCGGAGAGGGTAGCGAAGAAGTTCGGGCTTGAATACAAGGTAGAGACAAAAACATACAGAAAAGGAAACGAGGAAGTCCTTACTATGTATATAGAAGAGAATGCACCTTGCGCTAAAATCCCGTTTATGCAGAGCGATAAGGATTTCCGTGACGAGTGGTATAAAAAGCACAATGGGGACAGAACGGCAAGTTGGACTGCATAGGGTGTGAGAGAAATATTTCTATAACAATTATTTCACACAAAAAGTTTTCCTATAAGTCTTGACAAGTCAATTCAGATATGATACAATAAGGATGTTCCCGAAAAACGGGAAAGAAAAGGAGTATAAAAAAATATGAGTTATCACTATTATTCGATTGATGGGTACGGAATTAACGACAACAGAATTTCCGACAGTTACCCAGTAGAGAATGTTAGAAGACTTCTCGATTGCGCACCTGACTTCAAAGAACTCGTCCATAGCATTATGGAAGAGAATGACTTTGATGGGGATGATTATCAGAGTTACATCGACATCTCTGACCATTTCGATGCGCCTATTACGTCTATCCTATCTATTGTTCGGGAGGTTATTTTCGAGGCAGAGGGAATTAACCTTTGTGTGTGCGAGGATTTCGACGGCGTTGTGTACCTTATGGAAACGCCGAGTTATCCTTGGAGTATTCCTGAACGGCATAGGGACTTGACGCCTGAAAGCGTATCGGAAATTATCAACAAATATATCAATATTCTTTGTGGGTATTGGATTGATTGTGACTACCTGTGCTGTGAGAACGGCGGCTAATTGAGATGAGGGGATAGTTTATAGTAAATATAGACTATCCCCAAAATAATATTTCTATAACAAAAATTTTATAGAAATATTTTCCATAACTCTTGACAAGTCCGTCTTTATGTGATACAATAGAGTCACCACGAAAGAGTGGTAGAAAGTGAGTGAAAACAATATGGCATATTTTCAGAAGTACAGAAGAGGCGGATATGGAATTACAAGCAAGGACATTAGAAATAGAGTTGTAAAATACGGCATTGAAAAGATCCTTGATTGCGCGCCGCACTTTAAGGAAGAAGTCCTTAAACAAATGGAAAAAGACGGGTATTCACCAGTAGAGTATTACATCCGCAAACTGGACGACTATTTCGGGGGTAATGCGGAGTTTGCCCTGATTAGAGAAGCAATCTTCGAGCAAGAGGGGATTATCGTATCTGCCTTCATTGACCTTGACGGAATTACCTATCTTGTTTATGACTATGTGCCTATGTCAAAGGAAGATGATAGTATTCCTAATGAAACTATCAATGCGATTATCAACAAGTATGTTAATATCGTGTTCGGTCAAGATGTACAATGCGATTACCACTATGAGAAATAATTATTAAAATAAAATATAATATAGGGCGGACAAAATCCGCCCTCAAATTTTATAAAAATTTTTTCTATAAGTCTTGACAAAGCAATGCAAGTGTGCTACAATAAAATCAGCGGCACAGAGATGTGTACGACTTATAGGGAATAGAGGGATTTATTAAAAATGGTAGAACTTAACACTTGGGAAAACTTGTTTGTGCAGATGATTGACCTTATGGAATTTTCCTTGGACAAGTATGAGGACGGATATGGTCTTATCGACCTACAAGGTGGATATTTTGGCGATATTGGGGAAGATAGGTTTGAGAACGCTATTGGCGTAATCGACAGACTTGATACCTATATCGGCGATTATATCATAGAGGACTTGGAAGACGGTCTTCGTGACAGAGGAGTTGAGGTTAAGTATAAGGATTGTGAAGAATTATTGGAACTTTCCCGAAAGCATATTGGTGGTGAGTATGACTTCGATATCGACTTGCTTGATATGCTTTTAAATCACCCCGACGATATTGACATAGAAAAAGTATACTCATATATTGTTGGAAAGTAAAAAAAAAGAAGGAAAAAAAATATAGGTACATTATTGTTCAAACGTGAGATTATTTGAAAATAATTATTTCGTAACAAAAATTTTCAAACAAATTTCGCATAAGTCTTGACAAATGCAAATATGTGTGATATTATATAGTCGTGAGGTTGAAAGACCTTGCGACTATATTACTAATAAGGGGATATAGAAATGGCAATCAAAAAGAAGAAGTCACACGCATTCGGCAAGGACATCTATTTACTCGGAAGAGATAAGTACGGCACTAACTATTGGTTAGAGCAAGCGTCTTGGGATTGCGAATGGTATTGGGGCGGAGGGTATGTGGAAACATATACAAACAACAGAAGCCCTGAGCACTCAAAAGACATCGCAAGCCATACTCACTTTGACAGTCTTTTCTTCAATGTAGGTAAGTATGACTACGATTCGTTCAATGAGTTGTTTGTAGAACATCCGTTCACAAAGGATGAGGTGTATAAAATTCTTGGGCTGATGAGGGAGTTTTATACCGCTCTGAGATATAGTAATTTGTTGTATGCCAGTGCGCTGTATTGCGCAACAAATCCTGTTTCTGATGTAATTAAATCGGAAAAAGAATACAATAGAATAAATAGAAGTGTTATCCCCGCGATTATGAATGAGTTGTACAAGATACTTGGCGGCGAATAAAAAAATAAAAATAATTCGCTATAAGTATTGACAAGACGAATTGAGTGTGCTATAATAGGGGTGTAAGCGAAAGAGAGGTGTCGCAAATGCTTGCTAAAAACATTGAAAAGCAGTACCGCAAAGACCACAGAAAACCGCCTATGCCCCTTACAAAGCGCACCAAAACCAAAAGGGAAAAAGAAATTTCAATTGAAAACAAATACAGAAATCGGGAGGATTGAAAAAATGGCAAACGAAATCAAAGTGACGGCACAATACGAAACGAAAAGCAGACTTGATAACTTGGAACGACTTGCTGAAATTGCCAAAAAAGCGACCGAGGAATTTCGCTATGCTAAAACAGTAATTCAGCCGATTATAGAAGCCGAAGGTGATAAAAAGTATGCGGCAATTTGTGAGCAGTTAAAGCCGTATACAGAGTTCCTTCGCAAAACCGAGCATATGTTTAGGGAAAATAGTGTATATTTTTCTGTTGCTGATGGTAACGGATTTCACCGCACCGTATACGTATCCGCGAGGGACAACTGGGTTATAATCCAGTTCGGAGATTCAAGGTTTTATGTAGACCGTAACGGAGTAATTGAAAACATTTCCGTAGGACACTTTTGTAAAAAAGACGGCATATTGACACACTGGAATGAGTTTAACTTCATCGAGAAACTTGAACGTGCTATTGCAGAGAGGGTAAAAGAGTACACCGAAAGGGTAGAGGCAAAAGCAAAGTCAATTTATGCAACGAAAACGGCTATGGAGAGTTGACAATTACAGCAGTTATGGGCAAGTAATTTCCTTGCTTGCCCATAGCAAAAATTTTATAGAAATATTTTCCATAAGTCTTGACAAGTATGCTTTTATGTGCTATACTATATACAGTTCGATAAAGGAGAAAACAAAAATGAGAAATCAAGAAAACTTTGAACAATGCAAGCGTATCGCGGAAGAATTGAGAGAGATTGCCGCAGGTGAGGTCTACCGCTGTCCGAATTGCGGTGAGGAAATCCACCGTGAAACAAGCGACGAGGGCGAGAACGCAACATGCCCAGAGTGCGGGGAACAACTTGAAGAAGTTACTATTGGAGACTACTTCGACGACGCATTAGACATTGAGTACACGTGTGACGCGCAAAAAAGGTATAAATCTGCGCGCGTAACTATCGCTTGGGGCGGACCAAATGTTTATGTGGACACGAGAAAAAAGGCTGTGCTATTATATTGGGGTACAGATGAGGAAGAATATCCGATTGATTATGATACTTGCAACGAGATAGACGACTATTTTGAAGATTTATTCAACCAGTTCTAAAATAGCATAGAGGATAGGACAGATGAAGAAAATTTATCTTGTTTTTTCAGAAATTAAAAACGGCAAATACTACGCACACGCCGAGACCATCAAGGCAGGTGAAAACCTGATGAATTATGTTGATAGATACGGAAAAACAGATATAATTCATATTTGCGAGAGCGCAACGCAGGCGGCATATTTAGCGGCAGACTGGAACGCCGCATATAAAAGAAACGGAACTAATCTATACGATTGGCAGTAAAGTTTTCTATAACTATTGACAACTGCACAATGGCGTGGTATAATAAGTACAGTCAAGGCGATGGGCATAGACTGAAAATTCTACACTAAAAATTTTGGAGGAAAAATTATGACAGAACACAACAAAATCACAGTGGTGCGTGAATACTGTCTTGCACGGCATATTCCGTACTCAATCAAGGGTGAGGGGCTTTACATCAACGGGGCAATGCAAGCATTTTCTATCTATAACATCCCTTGGAGCGAACTTATTTCTACAATCAATAAAAATGTAGAGTTTGATTCAGTGACAGGGTACTTCAAATCATTCAATCCTCAGTACGCATATAGAGGAAACAACTTGTAATAACTTATAATAAAGAAAAGAGGAAACTAAAAATGACATATATTGTTTACACAGAAATCTTCAATGATCTCGGAGTGAATAGATATTTCTTCGGCGAATATTCTGATAGGGATAGGGCAAACACAGTCGCAGAACACTTGAATGATATCAATGGCGACGAGGACACCTTCTATTGCGTGTGCAGTAGAGAGGTCGCTGAGGAAATGGGCGTGAGGAACTTGCCACGCTAAACTAAATTTTGTTTTCTCCTTTATATATGAAAAGGTCGGTACAGAAATGTATCGGCTTTTTCATTTTATCCGAAACGCCACGCTATTGAAAAATCCATATAAAATAAAAACAAATTTATTTTATAATTTGTTATTTGCAATGCAGAAATTTCTGTATAATATTTCAATAATAATTATTTCACAACAAAAATTTCATAGAAATATTTTTCCATAAGTCTTGACAAATGGACTTTGATGTGATATACTATAAGAGAAGTCGGGAAAACGGCTATCTTATATATCAAAAGGAGAATTATAAAATGGGTTGGACTTGGGGCTATGCAGGGCACTACAAGAATGGAAAGATTGACAGAAAAGCAGAGTGTGACGACTTGTACACCTGCGAGTACAATGGGGCTGTGTCCCGCGTGTTAAAATCGGCTATGGTCGGTGCAGTATACTACGCCGCTGTCGAGACTGTGAGAGATGGAAACAGAACAGTTTGGGCGGCTGTGTGTTTAACAAGTACCGATAAAGGGGAGTTCGGATATAAGGATATGGATGAGACTTGCGGTCCGGCTGACTGCAAATGCCCTCCGTCAATCCTCAAACTGCTGACAGAAACGGAAAGCGAGTGGGCAAATAACTGGCGTAAAAGATGTTGGGAATATGCAGAGATGAAAAAGAAAGAGGTCAACTTCTCAAAATTCCCTATCGGAACGGTGATTTCCTTCTATACCTTAACCGACAGCCCAAACTTCTACAAGGGAACAAAGATAACCCTTGAAAAGATTCGCGGGAATAGGTGGTACGGAATGGGGTATCGGTGGAGTACTACCGTAATAAAGAGTTATCTAAAAGACGGAGAGTTGACCGTTGAGCGTAGGGGATAGAAATATCCCCTACAATAATATTTCTATAACAATTATTTCACAACAAAAATTTTACACAAATATTTTTCTATAAGTCTTGACAAATGGGATGCGGTGTGATATAATAAGTACAGTCGGTGAGAGAGCCGATAAATTATGTGTATAAGGAGTAAAAAGATGATTATTGTAAAAGGGGAGCATTACTACAACGACTACACGCGGGGGTACTTCGAGAGGGACTTCTCGGACTTTGATAGTTTTTTCGAGTGGGCAAAGCGAGTAAGTAATAACTTCAACAGCGATTACGGAAATTATTTCCCGCGTGTTGAACACCTTTCCGATGGCGAGGTAGATGTCGGTAGAATATCTATTGTAGATGAGGCAAACAAAGGGTGGGACTACTTCATTTACGAAATCGCTATCGAGAATGGGATTGTATTCGCAAACGGGGTAACAACAAATCACAAAAAATTTATCGCTAAAAAGGTAGAGGCATTATTCGACGCATACAGTGAGAAAATCAAGAGCATAAGAGAAAAACAAAACTTCGTGGAGATGTGATATGTGCGGTCTGTGTAGAGATATGCAGACCGCAGTATTTTTACTGTTTTCAAAAAGCGGCATAAAATTAAAATAAAGTTATTTTACAGTACGCAAGTTTCTATGCGATGTTTTTGAAAAGATTATTTTGCAAGATAATTTTTTCAATAAATTTTTCCATAAGTCTTGACAAATGGGCTGTATTATGATATACTTATACTTGCCTAAGACAAGTAGGCGGAAAGAGAGTTGAATATCATGAATGGTCTCAGTGAAATTATTGATGACATCTACGCAAAAGAGCAAGCGGATATTGTAAACGACCTTGTTAACGGAAAGCAATGGTACTGGTGCGATACGGATAAAGGGACTGCATATATAAATCCTGATGGGTATTATGCATACATTATCCCTAAAGGAAAACGGTTCATAAAGGCAAGTGCGTTTAGAGAATTAAATATTTCTGAAAAACTAAATCTCGATTATTTCGCCTCAGAGAAAATCGGCAAGTACGAAAACAAATTTGGAGAGTATATGCAGTACAGAAAAATCGGGGACGATGTTTACGCTTGCTTTTATGACAAAACCTTGAAACATTTTCCGAAAGATATGCAAGTATGCGTATCGGGAAGTACGACCTGCGCAACTGTTTATGTGCAAGGGGTTTGTCTTGGGTATGTAATGCCGTTCATTATGTGCCACGCTACAAGTGGGGTATAGAAATATATCCAACTTGTAACAATTATTTTATAATAATCTTTTTACAACAATATGTAAAATTGCGCTTGTTTTTTATTGCGCACAATGCAGATATTTCTGTATAGCAAGTAGTCCTGAAAAGCACATATAAAATAAAAATAAAGTTATTATAAACTTATCATATACCTATTGTTTTTGAGAATTATTTTATAATAAATTTTTTCAAGAAAATTTTCCATAACTCTTGACAAACACGGTCGGAAGTGATATACTGTATACAGTCCGATAAGGGAAATTCAACAAAATATGACTTAAAGGGGATTGAAAAAATGGTGTATGAATTCAAAACTTGTACTACGATGAAAGAGTACAACAGAAAAAAGTGGTGGATTGATAGCGGTATTGTAAGGGAAATGGTAATTGAAGCAGACGACCTGCTTTCCGCTCTTGAAAAATATCGGGAAAAAGTAAAAGATAGTTATTATATCTATATTTCTAATAACGCCCTTAAAACAAAAGCACCTATGTATATTGACGTAAAAAATGAGCCTATCCAAAAGGGATATGTGATAACTGCGTATACATACTTTGAAGATGAATACTACAATGATGTAAAGCAGTTTATTGATTTATGGATAGACATAAGCACACTGCATAGCCCGTTTATCGAGTAACAAACAATAATAGGCGTAGGTATTCCTACGCCTATTTTTTATTTTATTTTATTTGCTACTTCATATCTAAAAATCCACATAAAATAAAAACAAATTTATTTTATAGTTCTTATATATTGTTTTGGGGAAATTATTTTATAATAAAATTTTTTCAAAAAGTTTTTCATAAGTCTTGACAAGTCAAATTCATTGTGGTATACTGTATACAGTCCGATGAGGACGACATCTTATGAGGAGGTCATAACAATGACGATCGAAAAACTTATCGGGGCGGCAAAGGAAATCAAAAACGGAAAGTGCTTTTCACTCGAAACGCTCACGCCCGTTGAAGTATGCGCAGAGGCAAAACACAACGGGGTAAGTATTCTCCACTACGCAAAGAAGCAAGTCCGTTCGGGCATTAACTACGAAAGCACAAAAGCGACGAAGCAGGCGCGTGCGGAAGGTATGCAAGTAGAGCCGAAACACTATGTGCCTATCGTAGACCGCAAGGTGCAGAAGCACCCCGATAGAGATACATACTACCTTGAAGTGTATGAGTTTAACACCACGAAAAGCGAGTACATTATCCGTGAAAACGGCACGGAGCGTATTGCAACGCTCGATGAAATCTTACCATACCTTACCAAAAGTGCGGTTGACAGGTTGACGAAATCAGGTCGTAAGGTATGGTACAGAATTGTAAAGGCGGACAATATCTTGCGTATCAAACAAGGAAACATCGAGGCGGTTAAACCGCCTCTTGTTTTTTCTTTATTAAAATATCGGTATAAAATTAAAATAAAGTTATTTTACAGTACGCAAAAGCAAGTTGGCAGTGGTTGAAAAAAATTGTTTATAACAAAAATATTTTCCTATAAGTCTTGACAAATCAAAAATAGTATGGTAGAATATAGGTACAATCAATCAAGGAGGTACTTGTTATGCAACAGGTATTGACAATCGCAAAAGAAATCCGTCACTATGGCACAAAGGAAATCCTCTCCGAAATCAAAGAATGTGTAGAACTGCTAAAAGCAATCGGCATTGAGGGAATGGACAAGAAGTCGTACACTGTAAAAATCGGTCGTATGACAAACTCGTTTGGGAAATGCGGTCATAAAGTCGGCGACTTGTGCAACTACACAATCACGATCAGCAAATACTTGATAGAGGGCGGCTCACCCGAAAAACTGCATAACACGATTATGCACGAAGTTATCCACTCTGTTGATGGTTGCCACGGGCACAAGGGGGAATGGAAAAAGGTCGCCGGTATGGTAAATGCAAACTACGAATACACACCGATTGAAAGAACTGGGTCAGATGGTGGCTTTGAGGCGGCTTGCGAAAAAGCGACCGCAAACAGAATGCAGAAACAGTATGTGATTTACTGTGATAATTGCGGTGTAGTTGCAAGAATGCAAAGGCGGTCGCGTGTTGTGCAGTTGTGCGAAAAGGGCGGTTGCGGTTGCAGTTGTAGACGGTGCGGGGGTAAACACTTTTATGTAAAGGTAGAGGGGTGAGCGAAATAGGGCGGGGAAACCCGCCCGTCTTTTCTACTGCAACGATAAATCTGCAATAAAATAAAAACAAACTTATTTTATAATACGCACGCACAGGTCGTGCGCACGCGCGCGTGTATGCGTGTATGTATGCGTGTTCGAGTATATAATAATGTATGTTTTTGTCGGCGCGAAAAAAAATAGAAAAAATTAAAAAAATTTTTCGTATAACTATTGACTTTTCAAAATGTTTGTGATAGAATAATGTCACAAGGGCAAAACAAGCCCTTGAATACATCTCAATTTACGGAGGGACTTATTATGGCAGCAGCAGTTGAAACTATGTTTTACGCAGGTAGAGAAAAACCGTGGCACGGTCTTGGTACGCAAGTAGACGAAGCACCCACGAGCGCGGAAGCAATCCGCCTTGCGGGGCTTGACTGGAAAGTAAACCCCCAAAAGATTTACCTTGCGGACGGGACGGAAGTACCGAACTTTGTAGCAAACACGCGCGATACGGACAACTCTGTATTCGGCGTTGTTACAGACAAGTACAAAATCGTCCAAAACTCCGAAGCGTTTGACTTTACGGACGCACTTATCGGAGAGGGCGTAAAGTACGAAACGGCAGGAAGTCTTTTCGGCGGGCGTAAAATTTGGCTCTTGGCAAAAACGGAAGATCGCAAAGTCCTCGACGACGCGTTTGAAAACTACATTGTATTCACTAACGCGCACGACGGCAAGGGAGCAATCCGCGTAGCAATTACAAATGTTCGCGTGGTGTGCAACAACACTTTGAATGTAGCACTCAATTCCGCAAA
>Ga0256407_10012203_pt1 | contig 11730 bp, 20 predicted proteins | sample RumenRJG_04DNA_FD_193489 | JGI IMG/M metagenome (GOLD analysis project Ga0256407, IMG submission 193489) | Bovine rumen microbial communities from Lethbridge, Alberta, Canada - RJG_04 | ecosystem: Host-associated > Mammals > Digestive system > Stomach > Rumen | place: Canada: Alberta... | reverse complement strand
GGACTTAATTGTAACCAGCGATGGTGACAGGTATTCAAGCAACAAGTTCATCAAGCATTATGCCAAGAAACTTGCAAAGGCTCAAAAGTGTTTGTCCAAAAAGTACAAAGGCAGTGGAGAGTGGCATAGGATGAGACTTCGTGTTGCGAGAATACAAGAGAAAATACATAACTGCCGTATAGATAAATTGCATAAGATATCCACCGATTTGGTAAGGAATTATGATGTAATTTGTTGTGAGGATTTGAATGTGAAAGGAATGCAGAGAAACCACAAACTTGCACAAAGTATAGCGGATGCGAGTTGGGGAACATTCTTAAATTTGCTTTCGTACAAATGTGAGAGGAACGACAAGCAACTTGTGAAGGTTGGTCGTTTCTATCCGTCATCAAAGACTTGCCATCACTGCGGTTATGTAAAGGAGGATTTATCATTAAAAGATAGAAACTGGAAATGCCCTCACTGCGGACAGATGATTGATAGGGATTTGAACGCATCAATCAACATCCTTAATGAAGGTATTAGAAATATATCGGCTGGAACGGTCGATTATACGGAGGGAGCAGATGTAAGACCTACTCGTAGGCAGTCAGCGATGAAATCCGAAGCCCACGAATCTTCAGTTCGTGGGTAGTTCACTTTGAAAATCATTGTAGCCCAAGTGATAGTGCGATAGAAATCATGCTTGAAAAGCATCCTTTGATGACAGACTGCATTTTAGGCATTGTTAATCTTTCGATTTCGTCAGCATTTTGTCAAGGAGTATTTTATGGATGGTCTCATCCTCAAAAGGTTGATATTGAAAATTTGCCACAAGAGATTAAAGAGTTAAATTATCTTTTTGCTTTTAATTTCCACGATAATGATTTTGGCGATTATTTTGAGGAAGGGGCAAATAATTTTTGTTCAGAACTTAATAAACTGTTTAACGGTCTCAGTGATTCTAATAAAAATGAATGTGAATACTCAATAAATAGTTTAACAGATGAAATAAATGATTTTATTTCCCTTGACAATTTGATTAAATATATTGCCAAAGGTGTATATGCTTTTCATTTGAACAAAAGAAATATTAATATTCCTATAGGAGACATCTTTAAAGAAAGCAAAGATACAGTAGAAAGATTTTCAGTTGAGAAAAAAGAAGTTTATCTTTTTGGGGACATAAAAACTGTTTCTGAAAAGGTAGTTAAAGACAATGCCGAATATCAAATGGAACCAAAACCCAATGAATTGAAAGATTTGTGGTTAAACGGTGAATATCTTTTTGTTAAGATTGAAAATGGTTTTGCAAATGCTTGGATTCAATAAAAAAATAACTATGAGCGATGAATTAAATAACAGATTCGGACTGACTGATGATTCAAGAACAAACAAAGATGAAAAAATAAGATTATTTCTAATAGATGCCATTAGAAATAATGATAGTATCGTTTGGAACGAAGATATAAATAAAGACGAGGTTCTTGAATGGCTTGCAAAGCAAAAAAATTATGAGCCTTATGCTAGAAAGTTCAATAATATTATTGTAAATGGCTTGAAAGAAATACCAAGCGAATTTAGTACGTTAGTTGATAAGCACTTATTTGAATTAGTCTGAAAAATTATTATAAGTATGGAAACGGAAAAATTAAATAAAGAATCACATCAAGTTGCCGATGAATTTATCCCATTAACCGCTGAAATGCTTGAAAAAAATGAATTTTATCCATTTGAAATATTTACGGATAATTCTGAAAAGCGCGTTAAAAAGTTTTATTACATTAGCGGAGACTTGTATTGGTTTAATGGTTTTATATATTGTAGATATGCTGATGGAATGATTGACTTGTTCGAATGCAAATATGTTCATGATTTTCGACAGTTCATTAATATCCTTAGAATTAAAAAAGATTTTAAATTTTAAAAACAAAGAATTATGGAAAGAGTATATTGTAACGATATGATGCATTGTCATCAAACAACATGCAAATTAAAAGATGAATGCTACCGTTATTGGTTAGGAGAAAATATTAAAAATACTGAATTCACATTGGCAAGTTATTTTTATCCTAAAGAACCTGTGGTTGAGGGTTGTCGTTCTTTTGTTAAACTTGATTGATTAAAAATTTTAAACATAAAAATATGATAAGTACTATTAGCTATTTGATTTTTCAGACAATTATTATTTTTATGATTGCCACTTTTTTCAGTCTAAGTGGCTATTATAAGTATTATGCTACGAAAAGTAGAGAGAATAAAATAAGTTATGTTTGCGAAAAAATCGCTATTACACTTCTCGTAACGTTTATCGTTGATTTTATGACCTATTGGATAATTAAGTAAAATAGCCGCAATTGAAATAAAAATCGGGGAATTTATTTGGATTTCTCGATTTTTCTTTTTATATTTGCATCGTTAAAAAAATATTTCTTGGCAAATGAAAACAGAAGAATATAAAATCGATTTAAAAACACAATCATTTACATATAATGATTTGGATGATATAAAATATCGTTTAAAATTAGCAATAGAACACGATAAGGAAGTTATCATTAGAGAAGCCGAAGCAACGCATAAAGAAGGTTTTGAAGAATTATATGAAATCGATTCGCTTGAACCGTATAAAATACGAGTTTTCTCAATCGATGAGAAGCCATTGGTTGCAATGATTATATACACCATAAAATATAAAGATAAAGAACTGCATCGAACTGCTTGCGGAAATTATCATTTCTTTCATAAAGATTCTCTGATTCCGCATCCGTATGCTGGTTCAATTTGTTGGTAAATTAGAAAATATATTTTTTATGGGAAATACTATTAAGGTTTCTAATAATTCCAAAAAGAAATGTAGAAAATTCTTCGGGTATATAGGAATAGGGAAACTTATTAATTCCGCTAGATATCTATTAGAAAATGTTGATACAGGAGTTATTATAAGTGAATTCATATATGATTGTGATGATAAGCAATTTTATAACGTTCTTTTATATCTAATCAAGGCGAACAGTTCTGGTAAATACGATGAAGATTTAAAAGGATTTGATTATATTAAAATAAAGTAATATTATCATAATGTTTTTTTATAAAGAAGAAGATGCTGAATTAACAAAATCTGTAATAAAGATTCTTCTTGCTCATGGCTTATGTGCCAAAGGCATTGCAAATCAAATGAGATATGTATTTCGACTGCTTAAAATTGAAAATGAATATTCGTAAAATACTGTAAAGGTAAAAAATGATTGAAATTAAAAAATTAATAAATATGGGCGTCTTTTTAACAAGTGACTTGCATTTTAGTCATCGCAATTTAATTAGAAACCTTCGTGGCTTCGATAATATTGATGAACATGACGAAATATTAGTCGAAAATTGGAATAAAACCGTTCATAAACATGATAAGGTTTTTATTCTTGGAGACTTTTCAATGGAAAATCCAGATATTATTGAAAAGTTTATTCCTCGATTGAATGGACTTAAAGAGATTGTATTAGGAAACCATGATACTCCTAAATGCGCAAAAAAGTTTGTTGAATTGGGGTGCAAGGTCGCATCTTCAATTAAATATAAAAATTTTTTGTTAACGCATATTCCAGTACACCAATCACAGTTGTTTATTAGCAATAAACGGCAGTATCTTGGAAATATTCACGGTCATATACATTTGCAAGGGGCTATAGACGGAGAAGAATATAACCCTCATATTCCTGAAGAACTGTCAGAATTTTATTTTAATGTCAATTGCGAATTCCATAATTATACACCAATTCCATTTGAAGAAATCATAAAAAATTTTTTATAAATAAAAATTATAACAGTTTGTGAGATATGGGAAAAAATATAATTAAAATTAAAAGTTGGATAATAAAAGGTGAAGTTATTTTCTCGTATGAATGCGAGGATAATACAATTAAAAAGACGGTTGAAGAAGCCGTAAGGCAAAAAGTTGACCTTGCTTTTGCTGATTTAAGTGGTGCCATTTTAAGTGGTGCTAATCTAAGTGGCGCTGATTTAAGTTATGCTAAACTACGTTCTGCTGTTTTAACTTTGGCTAATTTAAGCCATGCTGATTTATCTCATGCTGATTTACGTCAGGCTGTTTTAGCGGCGACTAATTTAAGTCATACTGATTTAGGTGATGCTGATTTATATGGTGCCATTTTAAGTATAACTAATTTACTTGGGGCTAATTTATATGGTGCTGGTTTAAGTCATACTGATTTATCTGATTCTAAAATTGACTACCCAATGGATATTCTTGATGGTGAACTTATTGGATGGAAAAAAGTACATGATTTTAAGCAAGATTCTACTGTTATTATCAAGTTAAAAATTCTTGAAGATAGCAAACGTAGCCGTGCAACAACCAATAAGTACCGTTGCAATAAGGCATTGGTTCTGGAAATTCAAAACCTTGACGGTAGTAAATCAGAATTGACGAAAGTTGTTAATACTAAATACAAAACTTGCACTTATCAAGTCGGTAAAATTGCTCGTGCCGATAAATGGGACGAAAATCGATTCAATGAATGCTCGCACGGTATTCATTTCTTTTTGGATAGAGAACGTGCGGTAGAATATGATGTTTAATGACGAATTTAATATTTATTATAAAATAAGTAATTAAATGCAATGTTTAGATAAAATAATAAATGAAGCAATACAAAAAGTAATATTAACAGAGGGGCTAAGTAGCGTATTATATCATTTTACAAGCCTTGGCAATGGCTTTAAAATTGCCAAAGATGACATAATTTATCTTCAGTCTGCTTTTTCAAAAGACTCTGATAATTATGATACTAAAAGAAAATTTTATCTGTCATGTACTCGCCTTTTCAATAGTAATTTTGGCTATAGTTCTAAATTTAGCCGAGGTGGGGTCAGGATAACACTTGACGGTGATAAACTTAAAAATCGTTTTAAAGGAAAATCAATCAATTATTGGAATGGATTGATGGATAAATATGATTATTATCAGCATTTCCCTAAAAATGAAGATGAACTTAATGATTCACTTAGATATGATTTGGCACGTTTTAAAAAAGAACACCCGAATGCAAGTGAAAATGATATACGGAAATTCATAACATATAATTTCAACCAATCAGCGCAAAAGCATACTGAAAATGAAAGTGAAGATAGAATCTTATCCTATGAACCATATATTGCTAATGCGCATGAATATATTTTATCAGTTGATGTTTTAATTCCAAATTTAATGGAGGATGAAGCATCAAAAAAAATGGCATTTTCATTTGCGTTTAAAACAAATCTCCGTAAATACATTAAAATATTTGATTCGGTTGAAGAATTTAATAAATTAAATGGAAAACCTGTTAATGCAGATGATTTAGGATGGTTTGATGACAATTACACCCCAACTGAAAGATTTGGCAGCCACAGTGCAAAAGCCGCCTTAAAATCGATAATTAAGTTTATCGCGTATTACGACCATAATTTTGATGGTAAAAAGTTTGGTGCAAAAGTTTCAGGAATTTTGCGTAACTATGATTTGACGCATTATTCAAAGGAAATTGGTAAAATTGTAAATGAAAACTTATATTATCATTCATTACAAGAAATATTTAATGAAGTAGATAATGCTAGACGAGATTTGTCAGATTATCCTAATCAAGATAATTCGAAAATTTTAAAACTATTGTCTGATTATTTGTTAAGCATTGGTGCTAAAAATTTTCGAGAAGGTTTTAAAATAAAAGAACGGATGTTTGAATCATATTATGGGAAAAGTGACCATGCCTATGATAGAATTGATACCGAGGCAAAAATAAAATTCCTTGTTATGAATCGTTGCCTAATTATTAATCCGTCGCAAGAAAAATTTGCCGATTTTGCACAATATGTCCTTCGACGGAATTTAGAAGATTTGAAATCTATGGCGGATAATTTATCGTATAATATTGTTGATTCGTCATCGTCAAATGAATATACTTACAATCAAAATAAGACAAAAAATACCAATTCGATGTTTCAATATCTTTATAAACTGTTTAGAAAAGGAACAATTGAAGATGTTTTAACAACTTTAGGCAAAATTGATAATGAAGAACATTATTTGCTTGATGATTTAGGTTTGACGGTCGAATATAAAGAAATGGATTACTGGGAAGCGACAAGATATTCTACGTTAAATGCTTATAAATATGAGGCAACTACTAAAAATTATGATTGTAAAAAATCAATCAATATTAAGGATGAAGAAATAGAGAGTGTTTTTCCAAAGAAATAGCAAAAAGAAGTGAGATTATTTTTGTAATCTCATTTTTTTTTATTATTTTTGCAATGTGAAAAATAAAACGCTTACGATAAAAAATATTTTATGAAAAAAATAATGTTCAACGATAAATACGGTTTGACCCAAGCCGTTCTTGAAGGTCGAAAGACTATGACACGCCGTATTGTGCCGTTGTCGCTTGACAATCAAACTGATTGGAAGGCAGTTGAAGAAGATGGTAATTACATTTCAATGGTAGACGGAGACGAATACTATCACGATATCCGCAAATGTGGCAGATATCGTATTGGCGAAGTGGTGGCGGTGGCACAATGCTACGAAGATGCGATACTTGATGTAGGGGAAGAAAAATGGAATGACATCCATAAATGGTATAACATTAACTACCTCTGTCACGAAAAAGGTTTGCATAACAAGATGTTTGTTCGTGCCGACCTTATGCCGCATCACATTAAGATTACAAATGTAGACGTAAAGCGGCTACAAGATATGTCCGTTGAAGATTGCTTGAAAATGGGAATTGGTACGTGGGAATCTCCTTGGTATAGTGAACCTTGCTATCACTTACCTATTACAAGTGAGAAGGTGGTTTACTATAATACCCCTGGTGCAGCCATTGCAGCCCTCGTTGACAAAGTGAATGGTAAAGGAACGTGGAAAAATAATCCGTGGTGCTTTTGTTACGAGTTTGAACTTATAGATTAAATTATCATATTTCAATTAAAAAAAATAATATTAAATAAATAATGAAACGATTAAAAGTATTAGTCGCTTGTGAAGAAAGTCAGACAGTATGCAAAGCATTTCGTGCTTTAGGACATGAAGCATATTCGTGTGACCTTCAAGAATGCTCAGGCGGTAAACCAGAATGGCATTTTCAAAAAGATGTATTGCCATTGTTAAATGAAGATTGGGATTTGATTATTGCTCACCCACCTTGTACGTATATGTCTAAGGCTGGAGCAAGATGGATGTATCCAACAGCAGGCACTATTTCGCAAGAAAGATATGACCAAGCGATGCAAGCCAAGGCTTTTTTTATGGAATTTTATAATTGCAAATGTGAGCACGTTGCGATTGAGAATCCGACACCGTTAAAAATTGTTGGCTTGCCACCTTATACGCAAGTCGTACAGCCTTATGATTTTGGAGACCCATATAGTAAAAGGACTTTACTATGGTTAAAGGGTTTACCATGTTTGAAGCCTACTAAAAGATGCAAGGTCTACACACCGTGGATGCCATCAAATACTGGCGGTTTTTCAAGAGGACAAGGCGGTTCACGAGGTGTGGCTCATGATGCCAAGACCGCATCAAAGACATTCGGAGGCATTGCCAATGCTATGGCAGAACAATGGAGCGAATATTTATTGAACCTAAATTAAACGTTAAATGGTAAAAAAACGAGGAATATTTTTTGTTCTTCGTTTTTTTTTTATTATTTTTGCATCGTTAAATGTTTAAAACAACAAATGATAATATGTAAAAATTATCAGTAAGAAAGCTAGAATAATGAGAACATATACAGATTTAGAACAAAGTAAAAAATTGGTTGAGATACTACCGCTTGAAACTGCGGATATGAAATGGTATTTTTGGAAATCTGAAATAGGTGTTCCTAAATTCCCTACTTTTGGATATAGTAAAGATGCTGCTGAAGGTTGGGAATCTACAGAAGTTGTTTATCTACCTTGTTGGAGTCTTGCAACATTACTTACTTTTCTACCTTTTCATGTTGATGCATATAATCGTAGGTTTGAATTTAGTATGTTAAAAGGTAGAAATAAAAATGGTGAAACCTATGAAATTAAATATACCTTATTTTTGGAGAAACGTCCTTTTCTTCATCTAACAGATTCTTATAATAATCCTGTTGATGCCTGCGTAGAAATGATATTGAAGTTGCATGAATTAAATTTGTTGAAATAATAAACAATATAAAGAAGTAATATGGAATATATTTCAAAGTCTGATTTAATCGCGGAGATAAAGAGAATGAAAAAAGAGGTTGCTTCTTATGATAGAAGTAATTCGTATATTGACCACGAACGTTATTCTACTTTGGACGAGATTCAAAGTTTTATTGATTCCATGAAAGTGGAAGAAGTAAAATATATTGATAAAGTGAACGTATTAAAATTTATAAGGCAAGAAACGGGTTGCGGTCTTGCTGAAGCAGATAATGCCCTTTCGAAATTAATTAACGTTTTAAAAGAACGCCCTCATCTTATTCTTGATAAACCTCACGAATTAACGATTAAATGGAATCAAAATATGAACGATTTTATTCATTGTCCAGAATGCAAATCAAATTTCCATTTTGCTGATAGTGATATAATAGAAGATACGTGGGTTGTATGTCCTACTTGTAAAAATGAAATTTGTATATTAGAATAAAATATGTTACGAGCCGTTAAAATAAGATTATATCCAAACAAAACACAAACCGAACAATTAATAAATTGCTTGGATGCTATCGTTTTGTTTATAATCAATGTCTTGCTCGTAAAATTAACTCTTACAAAGAAGACAATATTTCTGAAAACCTTTCTACTTTAGGTAAGTTTATTCATCACGAACTATTGAAAGATGACAATTTTATTTGGCTTAGAGGGCAGAATACAAAGGTTCTCAAAGAAGCCGTGAGAGATATGCTTTCTGCTTATAAAAATTTCTTTACCCAGCATAAAGGATTTCCAAAATTCAAGTCAAAACACGATAACAAACAATCTTGTAGATTTGAACTTGGTGCAATTTCCAAACGTAACAACTACGCAACATATCATTTGTCACTTGCAAATATAAAGAATGTTAAGTTCAGATGTAATGAGAAATATGTTCAATATCTACAGAAACATCATGATAATATTAGGCAAGCAACGTTAAAAAGATTACCTTGTGGCGAATATTACTTGTCTATATTAGTTGATGGTGATTTAACTCATAAAGTAAGAGAAACGGATGCCGTTGTCGGTATAGACCTTGGTATAAAGGATTTTGTAATAACAAACAACGGAGAGGTTTTTGAGAATCTTCATTTTAAGAAAACGGAATCAAAGAAGATTAAGAGACTACAACGTCAGTTGTCTAATAAGCAAAAAGGAAGTAACAATAGAAACAAGGCAAGAGTTAGACTTGCTAAGTTATATAAAAAGATAAACGATAAAAAACAATACTATCTTCACGCAGTAAGTAATTCATTAATTGACGAAAACCAAGTCATATGTATGGAAGACTTAAACGTGAAAGGAATGATAAAGAACCATAACCTTGCAGAGAGCATTTGTGAAATGAACTTTGGTGAATTTAGAAGAATGCTTGAATACAAGGTGAAATGGTATAACCGAAAGATAGTATTTGTGAACAGATTTTACCCATCAAGTAAGACGTGCCATAATTGTGGTTACATCAATAAGACGTTGAAATTGAATGACAGACAATGGGTTTGTCCTCAATGTGGCGAAGTAATTGAACGTGACTACAATGCCGCATTAAACATACTTGATGAAGGAATAAGAATAATAGGGTGCAGTACACCCGAATTTACGCTTGTGGACTATCCAACTATGGATGACAGACTCAGCAATGAGGCACTAAAAAGTAGTGATAGGCTGAAGCAAGAAGTTAATAATGAGTGAGATTAGCCTTGTTCAAGTTTTAACATACTGTTATTACTGTTTTGATATTAGAAATATAAATCACTATGTAAGAACTATTGAAGTATTAAAAAAGAAAACTATGATAAAGAAGATATATGAAACGGAGAAAATACTATTGAAAAATATTAAATCGATTGAAACTCTTGGAACAATTGGTAATTATTCAGAAGAAGAAAGTAAAAAATATAAAAAATGTAAATTGGATAAAAATATTTTAAATAAAAACCGTCTTGCCTCTGAGTTTAACATAGAAGATATGACTAAGAAAATTAATAAAGATAAAAATCATGAAGAAACTGTCAACGACAATTAAACAGTCAAAGGAACTTTTAAATATAGGAATCCATCCAAAATCAGCAAGTTTAAGTTTTCATAGAGGCGAATTAGAATATATAACATATGATGAATGCGTTGATAAATATAAGGACGAAGTTCTTCCATCTTTTACATTAGATGATTTAATTAATCTTTTACCTCAAACTATTACTACTGATATCGACTTTTATCTTCTTCATATTACAAAGGATTATGCATCATATAGTAGCATTGATAGAGTTTTTATTAACGTCGGAAAATCAAAAGATGGAGATTTGATTGATGTAATTGTTGAATTGTTACTGAAATTAAATGATAATAAAAAATTAAATTAAAAAAATATGGAAGATAAAAAGTATATTTTGATTAATGGAAAAAATATTCCTTTATCAGCATTTACTGATAATAAAGATGTAAATGAATTTGCTGATAAATATTCATATAAGATTTGGCTAGAATTAATGAATAATTTTAAGGCAATTGAAGGTTATAAAATAGGGGCGAATGACGTATCTGATATCGTTTTAAACGCAATTATTACCACATATAATTTTTTTAATAAAAATAATTTATGATAAAATTGACAGAAGATGCTAACGATTTATACTAGTCTTAATTATTCGGCTTTGAAACCCTATGAAGAAGTTGCGGATTTTCTTTACCCAGAGCATACTTTAGGTCCATACGAGCAAATGAAAATGATAGATGGGCATATAGAGACTTTTAAGTCCAGTGATGTTACTATGCTGACTATGAGTCCTTATATCCTAAATTATCTTAATGTAAAGTTTGCATCAAAAGATTTGGAAGATAATGATATCGACATTTTCTTTATTGATAATGAATCTGATAATAAATGGTCATTAAAGGCAAAAGATGAAAATGGTAACTTAATTGTGGATACTTATGATTTTAGTGAGCCTATGAACCAAATATTAAATTTATATCATCAATGCAAGAAAACCCATTAATCTTCAGTTAATGGGATGAATTGCATCAACCTTGGTTTTCAAATATCCTTTCAGAAGGATTAAGAAATATATCGGCAGGAACTGTCGATTACACTGATGGAGCAGATATAAGACCTTTTCAAGGGCAGTCAGCTATGAAGTCAGAAGCCCACAAATCTTTAGTTTGTGGGTAGTTCACACTTATCTTATAATAAAAATAAATAAAAACTCATAAATATGGCAGATAGAAAATATATTCTTACGAATGAAATAATGGATTTTTTTGGTCGCAAACTCTATAGAATAAAGGCGGCCAAGGATTTTGGCGATGTTAAAGCAGGTGATTTAGGAGGTTGGCTTGAATCCGAAAACAATCTGAATCATTCAGATTGTTGCTGGGTTTATAATGAAGCTAAAGTTTATGGTAATGCACAAGTTTATGGCGATGCCAAAATTTATGACAGCGCAGAAATTTTTGGTAACGCAGAAGTTTGTGATACTTTCGTCAGAGACAACGCAACAGTTTATGGAAATGCCAAAGTTTATGGTAATGCGCATATTTGTGGCG
>Ga0256407_10012198_pt1 | contig 11734 bp, 3 predicted proteins | sample RumenRJG_04DNA_FD_193489 | JGI IMG/M metagenome (GOLD analysis project Ga0256407, IMG submission 193489) | Bovine rumen microbial communities from Lethbridge, Alberta, Canada - RJG_04 | ecosystem: Host-associated > Mammals > Digestive system > Stomach > Rumen | place: Canada: Alberta | collected... | reverse complement strand
TATCTCTCACGACAAGCCAGGTGCCCTGTATGCTTTCGACGTGAACTTCCAGCCTATCAACTCTGCTGATGGTACTCCCGGCTTCTATGGTGGCCTCTCTATCAAGGGTGAAACTCCTCTTGCTATTGCAGGTACCTACCAGCTCGACCTCAGAGATATCCGCTTCTCTGCAGACGGACGTCTCTTCGTGGCTCGTGCTTCCGGTGTTGATGCCAGCTCTGTTTACGAACTTAATCCTGAGGACCTCGACGAGCCTTGGAAGCCCATATTCAAGGGTGGTACACTCGATGAGGCTACAGGTATTACCTACGTAGGCGATCAGGAACAGAACCGCATGGCACTTGGTCTGGCATTCGAGGGTAAGGGTGAAGACCTGAAGATGTACGTCTTAGGCGGACAGCGCAGCAACGGTGGAAACAACGTTTCCGACTACAACTGCTCTATCTATAACCTGGGTACCGCTACTGAATGGACAGGCGTTCCTTCTGCTAACTACGAGCCTCTTGATGGCGTTTACACCTATTCTCCAGTAGATGTAGGTATCTACGAGGATGGTCAGGGTGGTCTCTGGTATCTCCAGAATCGCAACACAGCCGAAAATCCTGCCCTCAAGCACTTCAATGCCGAAGGCAAGGAGAATTACAACGGTTCTGCTACAAGCAGCGGTAAGATGACTACTACTCCTGACGGCAAGTATCTTGCTATTCCACAGGGCAGCGGCAAGATTGTTCTCTATGAGACAACCTACGTGCCTATGGCTAACGGCAAGATCTTCCTGAATCCTGTTAGAACCATCAATGTATCTGAGTCCCGCATCACGGGCTTGGCATTCGACTATGCAGGTAACCTCTACGTTGCTTCTGCCAGCACTGAGACGCTGAGTCGCTACGCTATCCCCAGTTGGACTGATAACAAGACCGTAACTCCTGCTTCCGAAGGCTTCACCGTAGGTACACAGAGTGGCGATCCCGATGGAATTGTAAACGTTAACGATAACGTTAACAGCGGCGCTATCTACAACATTGCCGGTCAGCGTGTAAGCAAGGCTCAGAAGGGTATCTTCGTAGTTGATGGCAAAAAGGTATCTGTTAAGTAAATAAATCCATCTTATATGTAAGAAGAGGGGAGCTCGCGCTTCCCTCTTTTTTTGATAAAACCTAAATCCTGCTCGTTAACCATTATCTATTTTCCAGTAAGGGAATTTTTTCCTTAGTTACGGAAAAATATTTTGCTGGTTACGGAAAAAGTTTCCGCTGGTTACGGAAAAAGTTTTTCAAACGAGGGAAATATCGATGCTTGCTCCCACTTTTTTTTCATCATTCCTTTTTTTTCTTTGCACAAAATGATTATTATGCCAAAAAACTTTCGAAAAAGTTTGATGCAACATTAATTATCCTTATCTTTGTAGACCTATAAAACCGAAACAACATTATTTTTTAACTTAATTTATTAACTAACAAACTATTCATTCAATGAGTAAAAAACTACTTTACATGTGTTTGACGGCCATCATGATGGTCTTCAGCATGTCTGCGTATGCGCTTGACAAGAAAGACGGCGTTTACCAGATTGGTACGGCTCAGGACTTTAAGGACTTTGCCGCACTCGTGAATGGGAGTGAGCCCTATGCCTGCGCCGAACTGACGACAGACATCGACTTGGGTATGATCGACCTGAGTTCCGAGGACACTAACGGAGCAATGATCGGTAGAGACGGTCAGGACTTCCAGGGTACCTTCGACGGTAAGGGACACTCCATTACCATTAACTACTTCTCAGGAAGCGGGAATGGTACGGCACTTTTCCGTAATGTGGGTACTAAGGCTCTTATCCAGAACCTGAAAGTACAGGGAACCATTACCAGCACCACAAAGTTTGCTGCCGGTATTGCTGCTTGGAACAGCGGTAACATCCGTAGCTGCTATGTGGATGTTAGTGTTAAGAGTTCTATGGCTGGCGATGCTACCCATGGTGGTATCTGCGGTGTTGCCTACAGAGGTACAGTTATCCAGAACTGTCTGGCAAAGTTTACCATCGACGGTACAACTACCCAGAACTGTGGTGGTTTGGTCGGTTGGTGTGATGCCAGAATCAACATTACCAACTGTCTGGTTATCAATGATGGCAGCAACTTTGACATCTCCAATGGCGGTAGTGCTAACATCGGCCGTAACGGTGGTAACGTGAATGCAGTAAACTTGGAGTCATACAATGCGGACCCATACGCAAATCGTCCTTCAGGTGCTTGCTACAACAACTATGTTACCAACCAGTGGGGTGATAATAACGCTACAACAGTAGTTCCTTATGATGAATTGGCAGACGGTAAGATCTGCTTCCAGTTGAACAACGACCAGAGCAAGATCAACTGGGTTCAGCAGATTGGCACAGACCCATTCCCTGTTCCTGCAGCATTCGGTACGGGTCAGGTTTATGCTTCTGGTGGTACTGACTGTAACGGTACCTCTGCCGAGGCTCTTACCTATTCTAACACACCAAGTAATGCAATAACTACAGCACATACATTCGACAAGTATGGTGTTTGTACCACTTGCGGTTGCTTCAACTTCGACTACGAGTTTGATCACAAGGACAGAGCGATCATCCTGAAGACTGCAAACGATATCTTCAGAGCAGAAGGATGGAACCGTATTGCTGATGGTTTCAAGCTGAACATGAAGATGGCTAATGACATTGAGGTTATCTCAGAGCCAGGTCAGAGCATCTTCAATACCAGTAACTGGGTGGACGGTAACTTCGATGGTGACGGTCATGTCCTTACTATCGAGATGACCGAGATGGGTAACAATGCCTCATTCATCCCCGAGTTCTCTGGTACGTTCAAGAACGTTATCATGCATGGTAAGATTGAGACTGACGGACAATATGCAGGTTCTGTTACCTCTCATACTCGCAACAGTTCTTCTATTATTAAGAATGTATATTCTGACATCGACATCTATACAACTCATACAGGTGACAACACCACCGGTGGTTTTGTAGGTGTCGGTGAAACCGACTACAGAATAGAGAATTCTATCTATGCCGGTACCATCGAGGGTATTGAAGGTACAGAGTGTTTGGCAGGTATCAGCGGTTGGAGTTCAGGAAACTGTACTATGGTAAACGTTGCCTTCTTGGGTGACCTCATCAATGCTGGAGGTGACTCCAAACTGATGTCGCGTCAGCCCAGCAAGGTTATCCCTACCAACAGTTACTTCCTGAACGACTGCGGTGTAGAGGAGGATACCCGTTTCACTCAGATTGAAGAAGGTGATATCGCCTCTGGTAAGTTGGCATTCCTGTTGAATGCGAATGTGCAGGGTGCCGAGAACTTCTATCAGGTTATCGGTACGGACGCTGTGCCTATGCCTATTGCCAAGGCCGGCGGTAAGGTTTATGCTGCTGCTCCTTCTTATCGTTGTGATGGTACACCCGAGGGAGATGTACAGTATTCTAATACCGAGACAACCATCACCATTCCTCCACACAATTATGTGGGTGGTTTCTGTACTGTCTGCGATCATATTGATGAGGATTATATCAAGCCTTCAGAGGATGGATGGTTCGAGATTGGTACTGCCGACGAACTGATTTGGTGGTCGCACTATGCCGCAGATGTTAATCTGGGTGTCAGTGCCCGTCTGACAGCAGACATCGATATGAGTGAGGCAACTACCGATAAGCCATACGCTATTGTTGGTAATGAGCAAACTCCATTCTATGGTAACTTCGACGGTCAGTTCCATACCATCAGCAACTTCCGTATTTCTTATCCCAACCAGCGTGGTGTAGGTCTGATTGGTGTAATGAACAGCCGTGGCAGCACTGGCGACGGAATGTCGGATGCCGATGCACGTAGTGCTGAGGGCGTATTCATCAAAGACGTCGTGCTGGATGAGACTTGCGAAATCGAAGGTCTTGGTTATTGCGGTATCGTAGGTATGACAGCAAGTTGGGCTGGTCACGTAACCTTCCTGAATGTTGGTATGGACGGCCACGTACAATGTACGGGTGGTGCCAATGCCGGTGGTGTCTTGGGTTGTGTAATGGGTTCTACCTGTCACATTACCATCGACAACTGCTACATGACTGGTAACTGCGACGGTCCTAACGAAAATGGTTCATTCTCAGGATGGCTGGGTAGCTATTGCGAGATTAAGAACTGCTACGCTATTGGTGTTGTAACAGGAGCAGAAAGCAATGATACCCACAAGTACTTTGCACGTTACGGTTCTGCTACCATTACCAACTGCTATACCCTGTATGGTGGAACAGTTGACGAGGATGGTCACCAGGTTTACCGTATTAATGAAGAGGATATTGCCAATGGTAAGTTCACTTACCTGCTGAATGGCAAGCAGTTCCGTACCTCATTGTTCTATCAGGATCTTGAGGTGGATGCTCACCCCGTAGCTAATCCTGCACACGGAACCATCGTTTATGCTGCTGGCGAGTATATGACAGCCAATGCAGAAACGCTGCCTGACGTAGTCAATAAGATCAATGAGTTCTATACTGCAAAGGTAGAGGATGCCATTGCTTATACTGGAGCAATAGAAGATATGCAGGAAAAGATCGGTGCACTGAATGGTGTGACAGATCTCAATAGTCTGGCAGATGCCCTTGATGAAATTTATGTAAGCGAGGCTAAGCTTGACGCAAGTATTAAGGTATATAAGAAGTATGCTGATAAGGTTGAGGAAACAAAGACCTATCTGGAAGAACATGATAACGTACAAGGCGAGGACCGTGATGAGCTTATGGCTTATCTTGAGGAAGATGCTGTAGAAATCCTGGAAGAACATAATCTTCCTGACGCAGATATCGAGAAGGAGATTGTCCGTATCGACGAGTGGCTGGCTCTTGCTATTAATAAAGGTTATGTTCCTGGTACAGACATCAGCAAGATGCTTGTTAATGCCGACTTTAGCGAAGGTAAGGATAAAGGTTGGGAAGGCGAAGCTAAGGCTACCGGCCATCAATCTTATACACGCGAGGATGGTACTACAGTCTATGGCATAGAGTCTTGGTCTGCTAACCCATTTGCTATGAGTCAGACAGTAAAGGGTATGAAGCCCGGTTACTATCTGGTAGGTGTTAATGGCGCATATCGTCCACAGAACGACCGCTATAGTTACAACTATGCTGCACAAATCAGTGCTAACGGCAATGTTAACTTCCTCCAGACCGTAATAGAGGATTACATCAAAGTAGAAGATGCTGTTGACGGCGAGAACTGTAATATAACTAAAGTTAGTGCTCTTGACCTTGCTATCTATGACGATTTCGTTTCTACAAGCGACGAAAGCGGTGCCGAACTTATCGGTTATGCTGCTCATGGTCCAACCGGTATTTCTATTGCTGCTCGTGCTGGTCGTTACCAGAACTACATTGCTTGCGAGGTAGGAGAGGACAGCGTACTTACCATTGGCATTGCCAATCCTCACTCTAAGGTTGGTACCAACGAATGGACTGGTGCTGCTAACGTCCGACTCACCTTCTTAGGTGGTGGCGATGAGGCTACCGAGGGCTTGGCTACAGCTCTTGAGAGCCAGTTGGCACGTGCCAATACCATCCTTACCCTGTATGTTCCAAATGATGCTACCGAGGCTGCTGGTGCTCCTAACTATCCTGCAGAGTTGAAGGCTGCTTTGGAGGCTGCCGTAGCTGAGGCAGAAGCTGCAAGTACACCTGAACAGAAGTACGCTTCTATCCAGAAGCTTTCTGATCTCTTCCAGGATATCTATGTTGGTAAGCAGGCTTATAAGAAAGTGGCAGATGATGCACAGGCTGCAGAAAATGCACTTGCGATGTTGTCTGACCTTATCTCCGAATCAGACTATGATGCTATCTTGGCTGGTGTAGAAGAGATCAACTTTGGTTACGAGGAAGGTACTATCTCACTTGAGGATGCACTGAACTTTGATATTACAAAGGCAATTCCTGCTCTTGCTAAGATTGTGGCTCCTCAGGACGAGAACGGCACTTATCAGATTGGTGCTCCTCTGCAGTTGGTTTACTTCAGTGCTACAGTTTCAAGCGGTGGCCAGAAGGCTAACGCCGTCTTGACTAACGATATCAACATGAAGGGTATCCCCTTCACACCTATTGCACACGGTACACGTTACAATGGCGTATTCGATGGTCAGGGCCACGCTATCACTAACCTGACAATTGGTTCTGAAGAGGAATATTGTGATTATCAGAACACTGGTCTCTTCAGCGATATTGAGGAAGGAACTGTTAAGAACCTGAAGGTTCAGTCCACTATCTATACTTATGCTAAGTTTGCCGGTGGTGTTTCTGGTTACACTCGCAATGCAAAGATTCAGGATTGTGAAGTTGACGTAACTGTTCACTCTCAGGTTGCTGGTGACGGTACTCACGGTGGTATTGCCGGTGTTAACGAGACTGCCGGAACCGTTGTTGAGAACTGTAAGGTTCACTTCGTACTCGATGGCGAGGAAACTACCTGCTGGGGTGGTATCTTCGGTTGGTCAACTAATGCCGACGAGGTTAAGAACTGTATCATTATTGCCGAAGTTGTTGCTGCTAATATGGATGGCAGTAACTCCGTAAGCCGTAACAGTGGCAACTGTACTGCTACCAATGTATTCTTCACAACTGTTTTGAACGAATCTAACATTGGTACTAAGATTGAACTTACCGATCCACGCTTCAAGTCTGGTGAACTCACATGGATCCTCAATGGTTCTAAAGCAGAGAATCCTCACTGGTTCCAGACTTTGGGCAAGGATGATATGCCTCATCTGTTCGGTGGTAGTGTTGTTTGGAAGAATGGTGCTGAGTATCAGAATACCCGTCCAGTTCTTCAGCTCAATGCATTTGCATCTAACTTGAGTACAGCTACTAATGCAGATCAGGTTGTTGTTGCTTACACCCTGAATGCTGACGCTAAGAACGCTGCTATCAACTTCTATGCAGGTGGTGAGCTCAAGTACTCTCATGTACTTAAGGGTAGCGACCTCATGGCAGGCGGTCACGAGATTGCTATCGACAACAGTCTCCTTGGTGTTGCTGCAGGTACTAAGATGACATACGAACTGGATGTTACCGCTATTGGTATAACCGCTCCTACTAAGATAGGTGATGGCTATAAGGTTTACTCAGCTTACGGTCTTGCTGTCAACAATGTTCCTGCAAGCAAGGGCTTTGGCCAGATTTACGTAACAGAGTCTCGTCCTCTCAGTAATGCTTCAGGTACCATCAGCGAGCAGAAGCCTGGTGCTCTCTATGCTTTCGATGCAACCTTCCAGCCTATCAATGCAGAGGATGGTACTCCTGGCTTCTATGGTGGCCTCGATATTAAGGACAATAAGAACGTTATTACCATCTCAGGTGATTACCAGTTCGATCTTAAGAATGTACGCGTAAGCAAGGATGGCCGTGTCTTCATCGCCCGTGCTTCTGGTAACTCTACCAGCTCTGTATGGGAGGCCGATCCTGCCGACTTGAACAAGCCTTGGACTCCTATCTTCACTGGTGGTGAGTTAGATACAGAAACAGGTATCGTTACCGTTGGTGGCGAGGAGCAGAATCGTCCTGCTGTTGGTTTGGCAGTAGAGGGTGAGGGCGAAAACCTCAAACTTACGGTTCTGGGTGCTCAGCGTTCAAATGGTGAGTACAACTTCTCAGATTACAAGTGCGTTACTTACAACCTTGGTACTGCTACTTCTTGGACTACAGCTCCCAGCAGTGTATTCGAGCCTCTCACCGGACAGTATACCATTGCTCCGGGTCATGTAGGTATCGTTGCCGATGAACGTGGTGGCTTGTGGTATGAGCAGTACAGAGCTAATCCTAGTGCAACAGAGCCTTCTATCAAGCATTTCACTGCAGATGGAGGCGAAAACTTCAGCGATATCAGTACCGCAACTTATGGCGAGGCAATAGCTACTACCAACGATGGTTCTATCCTGGCTATTCCTATGGGTAACGGTAAGGTTGTTATCTATGAGACTAACTATGTTCCTATGGCCAATGGAAAGATCTTCCTTGAGGCTAGGTACAACTTTAGCACAACGGAGACCCAGATTACTGGTATGGCATTTGATTATGCTAACAACCTGTACATCACTTCAAGTGCAAGCAAGACATTGAACTGCTATGCTATTCCTTCGTTCACTGACAACAAGACCGTAACTCCTGCTCCCGAAGGCTTCACCGTAGGTACAGAGAGTGGCGATCCCGATGCTATCGCTAACGTTAACGCTAACGTTAACAGCGGTGCTATCTACAACATTGCCGGTCAGCGTGTCAGCAAGGCTCAGAATGGTATCTACATAGTAGATGGCAAAAAGGTTGCGAATAAGTAAATTCAATATCCTATAACAGAGAAAGAGGGAAGCCGCAATGCTTCCCTCTTTTTCTTTATATGTCAAAAAAGTATAATTGCAAGAAAGATTCTTGCCAAAATTGATGATAGAATCAAATAATTCAATATCTTTGCAGTCTAATGAAAATACTTTGAAGACATGTTAGAAGAACTTAAAGAGAAAGTATTCCAGGCAAACCTGGATTTGGTGAAACATAATTTGGTGATTTTCACTTGGGGTAATGTCTCCGGCATTGACCGCGAGAAAGGACTGGTGGTGATTAAACCATCGGGAGTAAGCTATGCTAATATGAAAGCTGCCGATATGGTGGTTGTGGACCTTGCCACAGGTAAGGTGGTAGAAGGCGACCTGAATCCTTCCTCCGATACCCCGACTCACCTTGTGTTATATAGGGAGTTCCCTGATATTGGCGGTGTGGTTCATACCCACAGCACATACGCTACAGCCTGGGCCCAGGCAGGAAGGGACATTCCAAACATTGGAACTACGCATGCCGACTATTTCCACGACAACATTCCTTGTACGCGAAACATGAAGAAGGCTGAGGTCTTCGGCGAATACGAGAAAGAGACAGGTAATGTTATTGTGGAGCGCTTTAAGGATATGAACCCCAACGACACACCTGCTGTATTGGTTCGTAATCACGGACCCTTTACCTGGGGCACGGATGCCAACAATGCCGTACACAATGCCGTTGTGCTGGAAGAGGTTGCCAAGATGGCCTTCATCTCCTCTACCCTACACCTTAACACACTCGACATCGTAGATCATGTTCCTTCTATGAACAAGCTCCTCATAGAGAAACACTATAGCCGTAAGCACGGCCCAAACGCTTATTATGGTCAGAAGAAAAAGTAAAACATATTAATCAAGATAAAACTTAAACTTATGAAAACATTTGAAAATTTAGAGATTTGGTGGGTAACTGGTGCACAGTTGCTCTATGGAGGCGACGCAGTGGTTGCCGTTGACGGACACAGCAAGGAAATGGTAGAAGGCTTGAACGCCAGCGGTAACATTCCCGTGAAGATTGTATATAAAGGTACAGCCAACAGTTCAAAAGAAGTTGAAGCTGTCATGCTGGCAGCCAACAACGACGAGAAGTGCGCAGGTATCATTACCTGGATGCATACCTTCTCGCCAGCAAAGATGTGGATCAAGGGCTTGCAGCAGCTGAAGAAGCCTCTGCTCCACTTCCACACACAGTACAATGCCGAGATACCCTGGAGCGAGATAGATATGGACTTCATGAACCTGAACCAGAGTGCTCATGGCGACATCGAGTTCGGACATATCTGCACCCGTATGCGTGTGGCCCGTAAGGTGGTTTGCGGTTATTGGAAAGACGAGAAGGCTCAGAAGCAGATTGCTGTCTGGGCTCGTGTAGCTGCCGGTGTTGCCGACGCTCACAATGTTCGCTGCCTGATGTTCGGTATGAACATGAACAATGTGGCCGTTACCGATGGCGACCGCGTGGAGTTCGAGCAGCGTCTGGGCTATCACGTCGACTACTACCCCGTTTCCAGCCTGATGGAGTACTTCAAGAAAGTAACAGATGCCGAAGCAGATGCTTTGGTCGATGAGTATAAGAAACTCTATACCATCAAGATTGACGAGAGCGGCGAGCAGGTTTACTGGGAGAAGGTAAAGAACTCCGCTAAGGCCGAGATTGCTCTTCGCCGCGTTCTGAAGGACGAGGGCGCTACCGCCTTTACCACCAATTTCGACGATCTGGGCGATGCCAACATCGACGATCCTAACTTCTGCGGTTTCGACCAGATTCCCGGTCTGGCCAGTCAGCGTCTGATGCAGGAAGGCTATGGCTTCGGTGCCGAGGGTGACTGGAAGACCGCTTGTCTCTTCCGTACCCTTTGGGTTATCCAGCAGGGCATGCCCACGGGATGCTCGTTCCTGGAGGACTATACGCTCAACTTTGCCGGCGACCGCAGCTCTTGCCTGCAGAGCCACATGCTGGAGATTTGTCCGCTCATTGCCACAGACAAGCCCAAGCTGGAGGTTCACTTCCTGGGTATCGGTATCCGTAAGCAGCAGACAGCCCGCCTTGTCTTCACCTCTAAGACCGGCAAGGGTATCAAGGCTACCGTCGTTGACCTTGGCAACCGCTTCCGTCTGATCAGTCAGGAAGTCGAGTGCATCGAGCCTAAGCCCATGCCTAAGCTGCCTGTGGCTTCTGCCCTGTGGATTCCCCAGCCCACCTTCGAGATCGGTGCTGCAGCATGGATTCTCGCAGGCGGCACACATCACAGCGCCTTCTCCTACGATATCAACGAGGAGTACTGGGAGGACTTTGCAGAAATGACCGGCATCGAGTATGTAAAGATCAACCAGCAGACCAACATTGCCGACTTCAAGCAGACCCTTCGCAATAACGAGGTATATTATATGTTGAATAAAGCGCTGAAGTAATATGACGGCAAAACAGACAATAGAAGCAGGTAAAGCCATTCTCGGTATCGAGTTTGGCTCTACCCGTATCAAGGCAGTCCTCATCGACCAGGAAAACAAGCCCATTGCACAAGGTGCTTTCGAGTGGGAGAACCAGTTCGTGGACGGACTATGGACCTATAGCATAGACCTTATATGGAAAGGCTTGCAGGATTGCTATGCCGACTTGCGCGCTGATGTTCAGCGTCAGTATAGTTGCGACATAGAGTCGCTGGCCGCCATCGGTTTCTCGGCTATGATGCACGGCTATATGGCCTTCAACGCGAAGCAGGAGATTCTGGTGCCCTTCCGTACTTGGCGCAATACCAATACCGGTAAGGCCGCTGCTGAGTTGAGCAAGCTCTTCAACTACAATATCCCCTTGCGCTGGAGCATAAGCCACTTGTATGAGTGTATTCTGGAGGACAACGAGCACGTGAAGGATATCAGGTACCTTACCACCCTCGCCGGTTATGTTCACTGGCAGCTGACGGGTCAGTTCGTACTGGGTGTAGGCGATGCCTCGGGTATGATTCCCGTTGACCCCGCCACCAAGACCTACGATGCCCAGATGGTCAGGAAGTTCGATGGGATTCTTGCGTCTAAAGGTCTACCCTTTAGATTATTGGACATCCTGCCCAAGTCGCTTGTAGCAGGCGAGAATGCAGGTTCGCTGACAGCCGAAGGGGCCAGGATGCTGGATGTCAGCGGTCACCTGAAGGCAGGTATTCCTCTATGTCCTCCCGAAGGCGATGCCGGTACGGGTATGGTAGCCACCAATGCCGTTAAGCAGCGCACGGGAAACGTCAGCGCAGGAACCTCCAGCTTCTCTATGATTGTATTGGAGAAACCGCTGAGCAAACCCTACGAAGCCATCGACCTTGTCACCACACCCGACGGCTCCCTAGTGGCTATGGTACATTGCAACA
>Ga0256407_10012197_pt1 | contig 11735 bp, 9 predicted proteins | sample RumenRJG_04DNA_FD_193489 | JGI IMG/M metagenome (GOLD analysis project Ga0256407, IMG submission 193489) | Bovine rumen microbial communities from Lethbridge, Alberta, Canada - RJG_04 | ecosystem: Host-associated > Mammals > Digestive system > Stomach > Rumen | place: Canada: Alberta | collected... | reverse complement strand
TCAGCCAAAACAAGCATGCCTGCTTCATGGGCGATGCGGACGATTTCGCGCAAATCGGAACATATCCCGTAGTATGTGGGATTGTTCACGAGAATCGCCTTCGCCCCTGGATGTTCGGCTATTGCCCTGCGGACGTCCGCCACGGACATCCCCAGCGGTATGCCAAGGCGCTTGTCGCGCCCGGGGTTCACGTATATCGGAACCGCGCCGTTCACAACTAGCGCGTTTATCGCGCTGCGGTGTACGTTCCGCGGCAGGATTATCTTGTCCCCGCGCCCGCAGGCCGTCCATATCATGGTCTGCACGGCGGAAGTGGTGCCGTTTACCATGAAAAAGGCGTTGTCGGCGCCAAAAGCTTCGGCGGCAAGCTCCTGCGCGTCTTTTATGACGGAAACGGGATGCCCCAGATTGTCCAGGGGCTTCATCGAGTTTACGTCCAGAGACATGCACAACTGGCCGAAGTAGCCGGCAAGTTCCGGATTCATCCTGCCGCCTTTGTGGGCAGGTACGTCAAAGTGTGCGAGGCGGTTTATCCGCTGCGCGTTCAACGCCTCCGCAAGAGGCGCGGCAGACTGTTCAAGGTGCAACTCATGAATCCCCCGGACAGGCTTTCCGCTGGGACGTCGCTTCCCGTCGTGCACCCGCACGTGGAGAGTCGTCCACCCCGGAACGATTGCTTTCAGTATACAGTGCGCGCCCGCAGCGGTCAAGCCCCGGACGCGCGCGCCGACAATTCGGCGCGACCGCGGTCCACCGCGTCGAGAAAACGTTCCACCAGCGGACGGATCGCTATTTCGCCCGCGAGCGTCTGCGGCGCGGGATCGCGCATCTGCCTGACTATCGCCTCCGCGAGGGCGGCGGGATTGCGCGGAGGGACGAGGCGGCGGCCGCGCTCGTGCGGCGGCACGAGGTCGTCCATGCCCTGCCCTTCGCAGGTGACGAACGGAACTCCGCACGCGAAAGCCTCGGTCAAGACGCAGCCGAAGCCCTCGAAAAAGCTCGGAAGCGCAAACAGATCGAGCGATCTGTAGAAATCGGGCAGACGCGAATGGTCGCATTCCTTTTCAAACGACACGATTCCATCCAGACCGTTTTCCGATGCGAATCTGCGGCATTCCGCGAGACAAGGACCGCTGCCCACGAAACGGATCCTGAAATTCCGGATGCCGTCTGCGCGCATCAGCGCCGCAGCGCGCAGAAGCGTAATCTGGTCTTTCCACACGGCGAAATTCCCGATGCATCCAATGGTAAACACGCCGTCCCGCGCGGCTCCGGGCGGCGCGGGGGAGAAACGAGACACGTCCACGCCGTTGTGAAGCACGCAAGAACGTCTGATCCGCGCCGGGCGGAACGCTCCCAGCCAGCGCATCTGCCGTCTATAGTCCGCGTAGTCCGTCCACGAAGCGTCCGGAACCGAGCGGAAGCTCTTTTCCACCATCGAACTGATGAATACATGCATGTCGATCGCTTCGTGCATTTTCCGCAGAAGCGGGAACTGTACCATGTTATACGGTGGAAAATGGCGCAGCGCGCCAAGATTCAGCCCGAACGACTGCGGATCGTGGTGGTGCAGGAGCGACAGGCACGAAGCCGTCTTTTTTTTCAGCGCGAGCGGGTAAATCCCGAAAAACGCGGTGTGCGCGTGGCAGACGGCCACATCGCGCACATCTATTCCCTCCCTGGCGAGAGCTGCAAGAAAACGCCTTGCATTCCTGCACGCGAAAGCAAAGGGGAAAACGGCGCTGGGCAGCATTTTCTCGTCAAATGCCGCAACACGCATGCCATCGTACTCGTACGCACTGGACCGGCCCGGCTTGAATACGCGCACATCGTAGCGGCCGGTTTGCGCAACGGCTTTTGCAAAGTCGTGGCAGAAAGCGCCCTGCCATTCCCGGGGAGAGGGGTAGAACGGAGTGGCTATGACGTATACGGGTTTTCTCATCCGCGGATCTTCGATTTGATTTTACGGACAGCCGAAACGGCCGAGTGCAGAAAACGCGCAAAGGGACGCATGCTGCAATGCGTCAGCCGCATCCAGTCCGCTTCCATTTCCTCCGGCCAGCGGTGCGTTTCCTTGTCATGGCACACGGCGGCGTAAATCTGCGTGACAACCGTCTTGAAGTCTGCATCCGCGCCGGTTCCGTCCGACGGATCGTCAAGCCCTGCGAAAAGTCTCGTCCAGCTTTCCCACACGGCATCGTCGTTGAACGGCGCGAGCGATTCGCGCGCCTCGCGTCCCATGCGCTCGCGCAGTCCGACGTCGTCGATCAGCGCAATCGCAGCATCGGCGAGCGCTTTGACATCCTTCTGCGCGACTGCGACATATCCGCGCGGATCGGCGGCGAGTTCAAGATAAGGCAGTTCAAACATGACAGTGGGCATGCCTGCCGCCTTGGCTTCCGCCCAGACCAGGCAGAACGACTCGCAAATACTCGTGAGAAGATGGATGTCCGCCTTCGCCCAATATCCGGAAATGTCCGGCCTTTCCGGCACAAATTCCGTTTTATCCGCGATTCCGAGTCGTTTCGCCGCGCGCGCCATCCGCTTTATTCCCTGCGGATCGCCGCCGACCATCGTCAGACGCGCGGCGGGGCGCGCTTTCGCTACAAGCGCGAACGCCTCCAGCGCCGCCTCCGGCTGCTTCTGCTCGACAAGCCGCCCCACCCATATCATGTTCACAGTGCCGCCTTCGCCGCGCTTGCGGACGGATAACGCGTCCGCCGGAGGATGCACGAACGGGTTCTGCACATGGAAGGCCTTTCCGCCCAGCGCTCTCCAGAACTTGGCGTCTATTTCGCTTACGGTCGCTATCGCAGTACAGGCGGAGGTTCTTTCAATAAAAGCCTTCCAAGTGTTTCTTGTCCCCAAAAGTGCTATATTTGTCATGAAAGGAAAATGCGCCACACATACGCTTTTTATGTTGCACTCGTTTATTATTGCCATGTCATCCGGGAAATCTCTGTGCGATTCTCCGTGCAATATGATGGCATCGGGTTTTTCCAGTGTAAAATAATCCCTTAGGAAGGCCGCTCTGCCGTGTCCCTTTGCTGGAATGATCGCTACAGGACATCCCAAGGCGTCAAGCATTGCGCCATGCCCGGAATTCAAGAGCATTTTTACCGTTGCGCCATGTACGGAGAATATTTTTATTTGCTCAAGAGCAACACGCTCTATACCGCCCATGAACTCCACCTGTTGGGCGAAAATACATATTTTCATGTGCGTATGCCTTGTTTTGTGGCTATGAAATGCATAATTTGTTTGCTTGCCGTGCCTTTTTCATATTCTACGATGTCTGCATAGTGTTTTGCAGGTGCGAAAACAGGTGATTCCAAGGCTGTAGCGAGAGCGACTTTCAATTCTGAAATGGTTTTCGCTTCAGGCCCGGTAATCGAATCCTCGAACCATGGCACAAGGCCAGAGTCCGATGACTTGTATTGATCGAAATCGTAAACAAAATATATGGATTGACGCCTTACAAGACCGAAATCCACCATGCCGCCGGAATAGTCGCCAATCAATACGTCGGCAACAAGCAGCAATTCCTGGATGTCGACATCTTTCTGCATTTCGGGCCCTACCGAAATCGAACATTTTGACTTGCCCGAAGGAAGTGGCCGGTCCCTATATGTTATATAGTGGTGCTTTTCTATCAGCACGGCAGTATTTCCCGAGAGGATCCGAGCAAAATCCTTCTGGTCGTCATCAGGAAGAGAATAGAAAGTGAATATGTCGCCGCCCTCAAGTTTTCTGAACGTAGGCATGTACAGCACAATTTTAGACGAGGGGGAGAATCTCAGCAGTGCAGCGTACTTTCGCCGGAGCGAATCTTTCAAAGCCGTGTTGTTCCGGTTGTTGACGAGGAAGTCGTTTCTGGGGAATCCAAAAGGCAGAATACGGTCATGCGAATAATGTTCAGGTTCGCCGTCGACCAGTATTTCTGCCGCTTTGCGTGACGATACGGCAAGCCACTCTTTTGTATTGCCGCAGACGTAAGACTTGATAAAAGAAGCGATTTTGCCGGAACCGCGACAGTTTTGGATGTTTTTGGGGGCATTCCTGCCCGTAAGCTTCAGCGGTATACCATGCCACAGGTTTATCAATAACGCACGTCCGCGCAGAGGAAGACCCGTGAGATCTGCCCAGGAGCCTTGACACGATATCCACGTTCCGGCCCGCAGCAAGCGCCAGCACGCGAGCAATGAACCCTTGCGGGCAAAAGCCAGTCTGGCCGATTTGGGCAACATTTCGCGCACATGGCTCTTCCCTATCCATGTAATGCGGAATTTCCCGGATTCGAGCGCTTCTGCGAGAAAATATTTGGGATTGTCGCAGTAAAAATCGCCGAGCCATGCGCCAATGCATATTTCGTCGTCTTTCCGAGGCATGGCGAAGGCAAGACAGCGCAAAAGCAGAACGAATGGAATCGAGAGCAGTTTCAGCAGTTTTATGTGTATGCGTCTCATGGCGTTGCTTCTGTTGGGTTCAGCCTCTTTCCGCCATCGGAACGTACGGGCGCTCTTTCATCGACGAACGGTAAGCCGGGCGTATTATCCGCCCGCCGGTTAGAAGCTCCTCCATCCTGTGCGCGCACCATCCCGCGACACGGGCTATGGCAAAGAGCGGCGTGAAAAGATCGCCCGGAATGCTGAGCGCCTTGTACACGAGTCCAGAGTAGAGATCCACGTTCGCGCACATCGGCAGTTCCCTGCCCGTGCGTTCCATGACCATCGGAACGCCTATGCGCTCCACAGACTCTATCAAAGCAAACTCTTTTTCCATGCCTTTTTCAGCGGCGAGTTTGCGCCCGTAGCGTTTTATCGCCTCGGCGCGGGGATCGCTTATCGTGTAGATCGCATGCCCCAGCCCGTATATCTTGCCGCTGCGGTCGTTGCCCTCGCGGTCGAGGATCTTCGCCAGCGCGGCGCGGACCTGCGCATCGGAGCCGTCCGGCGCCTCTTTCGCGATCCAGTCCATCATCTCGCAGACTTTCGCGTTCGCCCCGCCGTGAAGCGGACCCTTCAACGATCCGACCGCAGCGGCGATTGCGCTGTACGTATCCGTGCCCGAAGAACTCAAAGTGCGGCACGTGAACGTCGAGTTGTTGCCGCCGCCGTGTTCGGCGTGGAGGATCAGCATCAAGTCAAGGAGTTTCGCCTCCTCCGCGTCGAAACTCTTGTCCTTGCGGAGCATCCGCAGAAAATCCTCGGCCACGGAAAGCTTCGGATTGGGGTTGTGTATGTACAGCGAATCGAGCCCGAACACATGGCGTTTTACGGCGTAGGCGTGCGCGACGATCGTAGGGAAGCGCGCAATCAGTTCGATGGACTGGCGCATCACGTTCACGATGTCCGTGCTGTCGGGATCGGGATCGTAGGAATACAGCGCCAGAACGCTGCGCTCGAGCTTGTTCATGACGTTCCGGGACGGAGCCTTCAGGATCATGTCTTCGAAGAATCCTGCGGGGAGCGTGCGCGCCGCCGCGAGGATCCGTTCGAACTCCGCGAAAGTGGCGGAGTCGGGCAGCCGTCCGAAAAGAAGCAGATACGCCACCTCCTCGAAACCGAACGTGCCGTTGGAGTCGTGGTGCTCTGTTATTTCATCAAGCCTTATCCCGCGGTAGAAGAGATCGCCCTTCACGGGGATTTTTTCGGAATCGCGCATGAAATATCCCTGGACGCTGCCAATGCGCGTGACGCCGGCCATAACGCCGCTTCCGTCCGCGTTTCTGAGTCCGCGTTTTACCGCGTCGCTGCGGTAGTATTTCGGGTCTATCCTGTATTCTTCTGCGATCTGTCCGCAGAGCGCTTTCACATACTCGTTCATGTCATCCACCTGCCGTCGGCATTGCGTCGAAAGACGAATTATATCAAAAAAACGCGCCAGGCGACTCAGTTTTCGTTGTACGCGCCGAGAAACGCGAACTGCTCTATCGACGGATCGGACGCGAGTTCGCACAGGAGTTTCACCACCTGTGGGTCGCGCGCAGAGGCTTCAAGGTCGAGCGTAAAGCGGAATTCGAAATCCATCCCCGGTATCGGGCGCGATTCGAGTTTCGTCAGGTTTACGTTGATCGCCGCGAATTTCGACATCACGCCGTAAAGAGCGCCGGGCCGGTGCGGCAGCGTGAGCATGATGGAAATCTTGCGCGCGTCGGGATATATTTCCAGATCCTTCGCGATGCAGAAGAACCGCGTATAGTTCGTGGCCACGTTCGAAATGTCTTCTTCCAGGATGTCGAGCCCGTAAAGTTCCGCGCATTCGCGCGACGCCACCGCCGCGAGATCCCTGCGCGCCGATTTCGCGAGGTTGCGCGCAGCCACCGCAGTGTTCGCGGCCGGCGTGAGAGTCCATCCGGGATGCTTCTTGAAGAAGGCGTTGCACTGCGCAAGCGCGTGCTGGTGCGAAATCACTTCCTTCACGTCTTCAATCCCGACCCCGCGCGGCGCGAGCAGCACGTGGTTGATGCGCTGCCGTATCGCCCGCACGATGTGGAAGCGGTGCTGCACCATCAGGTCGTACACCGCCGCCACGGAGCCTGCGGCGGAGTTCTCTATCGGAAGTATCCCGTACGGGCACATGCCCTTTTCGACAGCCGTGAAGACATCGTCGAAGCTGTTGAAATACAGTATCGTCGGGAAGGCGAAAAGCTTGGTCGCCGCCTGCTGGGAATACGCCCCCTCCGCCCCCTGGCACGCGACGACGGCGCGGGACGGGAACTTGCCGCCGGACGATTCCATCGCAGCCGCAATCTCCCCGGCGAGCGGGCCGGGCGGATTGAGCGCGGCGCGCTGGCGCGCGCGCGATATGTCGAAAAGCGTGTTGAAAAATATCCGCGCCGGTATTTCCAGATCCGGCCCGACCTTGTCCGCCACGCGCGAGAGTATCTCGCGCTCGCGCGCCGGATCCAGCACCGGCGCGCCGGCCTCGCGCTTGCTTGCGGCGACTTCGCTGACGATATCGAGCCGCCGCGCGAACAGGCGCACGAGCTCCTCGTCTATGGCGTTGATTTCAGAGCGGATTTCCCCTAGATTCTTGGAGTTCACAGTTTTTCCTTCGCCTTTCGGCTTTTTTCAAGCAGAGTTTCCAGTTCTTCCCTGTCGCCGCGGTCGAGCGCGTCGCGGTATTCGGAAAGCCTTTCCGCGAGGCCGGCTATCGCGGCGGAGAGATTGTCGCGGTTGTCCATGAAAAGTTCCGTCCAGAGAACCGGATCGACGGAAGCCACGCGCGTCATGTCCGCGAAACTTCCCGCGGAGAATCCGGCGTGGGCGGGGGCTAGCGGGTCGCGCGCATACGCGCCGGAAACGGCATGGGCGAGCTGGCTCGTGAGCGCTATCATCCGGTCGTGCTCCTCGGGAGTGGTGAATACTGTACGCGCGAATCCAAGCGACCGCGAGAGCGACTCGAGCGCGTCGAGCTGCCTGCGTCCCGCCGACGGATACGGCGTGAATATCATCGACGCTCCGTCGAACAGGCCAGACAGGGAATTCCCGTATCCTCCGGTTTCCCTGCCCGCCATGGGATGGCCGCCGACGAAAGTCCACGGGCATCTCGCCTCGTATTTCCTGAGCGCTTCGCAAACCGTGCGTTTCACGCCGCAGCAGTCCGTGACGATCGTGCCTGGCGCGTAGCGCGGCGCGTGCGAGTCGATCCATTCCACCGCGGCGCGCGGCGGAAGGGCCACGTACACGACGGAGCATTCCTGCATGGACTCTCCGTCGAGCAGTCCGTCCGCCGCGCCTTCCGCGACGGCGCGCTCCGCCGTCGCGGCCGTGCGGTTCCAGACGAGGACCTCGATCCCCGCGCGCTTGGCGGCCTTTGCGAGAGACCCGCCTATAAGCCCCATTCCGGCAACGCCGATGCGCATGTCAGCGGTCTCCGCAGGCGAACGGGCGCACGGCGCGGATCTTCTCCATCATGTGCGCGAACATTTCGGGCGTCTGGCTCTGCGCGCCGTCGCACTTCGCATGGGGCGGATCGTTGTGCACTTCCACGATAAGCGCGTCCGCGCCGATGGCCGTGGCGGCCACGGACAGCGGCTCCACAAGCCTTGCGGCGCCTGTGGAATGCGAAGGATCCACCGCTATCGGCAAATGGGAGAGCCTGTGTATCACCGGAACGACCGACAGGTCGATGGTGTTGCGCGTGGCCGTTTCGAAAGTCCTGATTCCGCGCTCGCAAAGGATCACGTTCCTGTTGCCGCCCGACATGATGTATTCCGCGCTCATCAGCAGTTCTTCGAGCGTGTTGGCAAGTCCGCGCTTCAACAGGATCGGCTTGCCGCACCTGCCAAGCTCCTTCAGCATCTCGAAGTTCTGCATGTTGCGCGCGCCGACCTGGATAACGTCCACGTCCTCGAAAAGCGGCAAATGCATTATATTCATTATCTCCGTGACGATCGGCAGCCCCGTCTCCGCCTTGGCTTTCAAAAGGAGTTTCAGCCCCTCCGCGCCGAGGCCCTGGAAGGAATACGGGGACGTGCGCGGCTTGAACGCCCCGCCTCGCAGCATCGTGGCGCCGGCGGCCTTCACGGCCTTCGCCACTTCGATTATCTGTTTTTCCGATTCCACGCTGCACGGCCCCGCTATGACCTGGAAATTGCCGCCGCCTATTTTAGGGCCGCCGCAATCGACCACCGTGTCTTCCGGGTGGAACTTTCTGTTGGCGTCCTTGTACGGCTCCTGGATGCGCTGGACGGATTCCACGATGTCGAGCGCGCGCACTAGGCCTATGTCCACGTGCGACACGTCGCCGATGCATCCGATCACGGTCTGCTGCGAGCCGACCGAAAGGTTGGGCTGTATCCCCTGCGATCTGAGCCACGACAGCAGGTTGTCCACCTGCTTGGCGTCGGCGCCTTTTTTCACTGCCACTATCATCTGCTGCAACTCCTTTTCCCTGCGATCCGCGCATACTGAAACGGCCCCGCTTTGTTCGAGCGGGGCCGTGGCTTTCTGCGCATCCCTTCAGGGAATGTTTCAGACACGCGATCCCGCTCCGCCCGGAAAGGCGAAGTAGAAATAAAACCAAAAGCGGAATCCGGCGTTCATGTGTCTGTTTGTCCTTTGGCGCGACAGGATAGCAAAACCTCCCTGCGGCGCGCAAGCACAAAAATCCCGTATATTCATCTAAGCCGCATCTGTGTTTTTCACCCTTGCGCAAATTCCCGCGCACTCACCTGTTGAATATTGCCAACCTCCTTCGCCAAGTCTTCCACGTTTCTATATTTCCAGAATCTCGGGCTTCCAGGACCGAAGCGACAAAACAAGTCGGCGCGCAAATGCGGCGCGGGACGCGCAAACGAGCGGGCTCTCAAGACGGCTTGCGCCACCATGCGAGATATTCGACATTTCCTTTATCGCGGCCGCGAATCGGGGATTCCGCCGTGCCGAGCAGTTCAAGCCCCAGCACGTTCCGCCCGAAATCGAGCACTCCTTCAAGCGCCGCGCGGCGCGTTTCCGGGTCCTCCACCACGCCGCCGGGCGCGCATCCGCGCCCTGCCTCGAACTGGGGCTTCACGAGAGACACGATTTCACCCCCCGGCGCAAGCACTTCCGCCATGGGCGGGAGAATCAGCTTCAAGGAAATAAACGAAACGTCGGCGACCGCCCTGTAGGGGCGCTCGGGCAAATCCTGCGGCTTCATCGTGCGGGCGTTGAAATTCTCGCGCACCCACACGCGGGGGTCTGACCTCAATTTCCACGCAAGCTGGTTCGTACCGGAATCCACGCACATCACGCGCCTCGCTCCATGCTGCAGCATGCAATCGGTGAAGCCTCCGGTGGACGAGCCCACGTCGAGGCAGACCATCCCCTCGACGCTCCATCCGGGAAACGCGGCAAACGCGCCTTCGAGCTTTTCCCCTCCGCGCGAAACGAAGCGCGGCGGCGCGGCGACCTCGATCGCGGCTGAGCGCGGAACCGCCCTCGACGCCCTGCGCTCCACCTGTCCTTCCACGCGGACTTCGCCGGCCATTATCAGCGCCTGCGCCGCAGCGCGCGACGAAGCGAGTCCGCGCGCGTAGACCTCGGCATCGAGCCGCACCCGCTTCGGCCGGGACGGTTTGGCGGATTTTGCGTCCATGTCAGCGTTTCGGCGGCGCAAGTTCGCCGGACGAACTTATATCGCGGGCGAGGAATATCTTTTCCACGCCGGGTCTGGTGCGCAGCACAACCGCCTCGGGCGTGCGCGAGACAAGTTCCCCCTCCGTTTTGGCGGCATGCCTGTCTATGACGAAAAAGTCCGGAGTGAAAACCTTCTTCAGCCTCACGTTCAGCGGGAACGTCTCGCCGGGCTTTAGATGCCCGGGCTTCATTTCAATCATGCGGTCGGCATAGCCGTAGCAGCGCACCTCGATGCGGTATTTGCGGTCGCACCGCAGATTGTCTATCTTCAGCGGCTTGGAAGGTCTGTCCCTGCCCTCGTCCTTCGTCTCTCCTGCGCGCTTTCCGTCCATCAGGACTTCCGCTCCGCCGGGGATGGTGGATACGGCGACAGAGGCGAGAACCGTGGAAAGGCGGAACTCCTCGGTGCGGGAGCGTCCCGCTTCAAGCTCCACGGTGCGCGACTGCGCGGCGAAGTTCTCCATCTCGGCGCGTATCGAATGCGTTCCGCCGTCCAGTCCCGGCAGATCGAGAGGCGCGACGCCGCGGTATTCGCCGTCCACATAGACACGCGCCCCCTCCGGGGACGACACCACCCGCAGCGAAGCCGGGAGCGGCTTTAGAACTATCGAAACCGACGTCTCCTCGCCGGCGGCCACGGACATCTCGCGCTCCTCGGTCTTGTATCCTGGCATTGAAAAACGCACCGTCGCGACACCCTTGGGTATGCCCGGGACGGTCAGCGGCGACTTTCCGCGCGGCGTTCCGTTGACCGAAACTTCCGCGCCCTCCGGCTCGGTCGAAAACGCGACGGAGCCGGAATCGAGTTTCATCTTTTCCGTGCGCACAATAGGCCGGCGGTCCGGAATCTGGAGATCGAAACCCGCATCCTGCCATCCGTTTGCCGTGTAGACGATTCTGTACACCCTGTTGGTAGGCAGGGAAGATACGAATACAGGCGTAGTCCCGAGAGAACGCCCGTCCAGCGTCACCGTGCAGGCAACGGGGTTCCCGGCGGAATCCACCGCTTTGAGAAGGACGAGTCCGCAGTCGCGCTCCGCGAAAGCGGAGACGGCGGCGAGCGCGGATGCGGCGAGAAACGCGGCGGCAGTTTTCATTTGCGATCCTTCCCCGAAAGGCGGCGTTCGGCGTCGAAAAGCATTCTTTCGGCCTCTTTCCTGCGTTCGTCGGTTTCATCGGTCACGGTGCGGAGTATCTCGCGCAGGATTTCGGCAGCCTTTGCGAAATCGCGCGTGTTGATCGCGACATCCGCGCTGCCTTTCAGCGCGCGCCATCTCGCGTCAAGCTCGCGCACCGCCCTGTCGTGGGATTCCACGAGATTCGCATAGCCTGCGGGCTTGCGGTCGACGGACTTCAACAGCTCTATCGCCTCGCGGTAATGTTTCACGGCGGCCGCGGTGTTTCCGTGTTCGACATTGCGGTCTTCCCACTTCACGTCGCCGTTGCGCTGCGCTTCGGCCGCCATCGCGACAAGTTCGCCTGAAGAATACTGGAGCATCCAGATCCCGAATGCGTTGTTGGCGAGCGTCTCGAGTTCGCGGCAGGCGGTTTCGACCGCCGGGGGAGGGTCGCAGTTTTCGACGTAGACATCGTGCGAGACGCCATCGAGAA
>Ga0256407_10012194_pt1 | contig 11736 bp, 6 predicted proteins | sample RumenRJG_04DNA_FD_193489 | JGI IMG/M metagenome (GOLD analysis project Ga0256407, IMG submission 193489) | Bovine rumen microbial communities from Lethbridge, Alberta, Canada - RJG_04 | ecosystem: Host-associated > Mammals > Digestive system > Stomach > Rumen | place: Canada: Alberta | collected... | reverse complement strand
AATCCCCAATCCCCATTTCTTAATTAAACAGTATAAATTTTATTTATTTCATTTTTTGCAATATAATAAAATAATATAAATTTTAAAAAAGTTAATATGATGAATTATATAAACATTATTTAAATTTAAATCTTCATATTTATGATAATAAATTGTTTTTATTTATTAATTTTTAATTTCAAAATGATAAATCAAAATAAATTGAGTCATTCAATTGATTTTCAAGAAACAAATAAATTATATAATGATGCAATCGATTTAAAGTCATCAATAAGAATAAATTGGGATTCATTTTCTAAATTTTTAATAAAAAAGTCAAAAAAAAATTACACTGAAGAACAAAATGAAAAAATAAATGAATACTTAAAAGATTGTAAAAACTTAATTGGAGAACATATAAAAATAATAAAAGAAATATCAAAATTAAAAGAAGATAATGATATTAAAACTGAAGGTTTATCTTCATTTAATGAAAAAATATCAGAGCAATATAAAAAAGAAACTAGAATTTATACTGATTTACAAAAAGAATTATCAGATAAGAAAACAATATTAAATAATTTAGAAAAAAAATTAGTTAAAGTAAGAGCAAAAGCTCTTTTTAAAGATTCTAAAAATGAAATTTTTATTATTGAACCTACTAAAGAAAATTTAGAAATGAATGAAGAAATAATTAAATTAAAAGAAAGTATTGAAGAACTTGAAAAAAAAGATAAAGTTAATTCAAAAAAAATTATAAATTTAAGAAATGAATTAAATATTACTCAAAAAGTTTTATCTGTTAAACAATATAATTATTATAACAATATAAATAAATAAAAAAATGATTATAATTTTTTTTCTTTATATAAAATATTAAAATTAAATTTTCAAAATAAAAATTTTAAATATGTCAAAATGTAATACAAATTTTGATTGTAGTTATTTTAACTTTTGTAATGAAAAAAAAATTTGTGAACACGAATCAATTAATTTATTCACAATAAAAAGTAATTTCATAGGATATTTATTAACATTAATAATAACAACATTTTGTTCAATATCATCAATAAGTGGAGGTTCATTAAATATTGCAAATTTAAGATTTGTATTAAACTTTTATTATAATGAAGCAAAACCAATTTGTATCTTATCATATTTAATAAATTACTTAATTAACTTTTTTTTTACCTCAAAAAAGCAAAATCCTTATAAAAATGAAATTAAAGCAATAGATTATAATTTAACAATAATTGGAATTCCTTCTTTTACTTTTGGTTTTATAATTGGAGATATTTTTTCATCATATGACTTTAATAATTATAGAAATAGAATAATTTGTGTTATTACTTGTGTTTTAATTTTAATTTATTCTTTTATAAGACTTTCATATTCAATTTATTATTCTCAATTTAATATGGATTATGGAAATTTAAATTTTAATATTGAAACTAATTCAGAAAATTCTGTTGAAAGAGATAAAAGAGTTTTAACTGATTCTGAATATATAAAAAATGAAATTATAAAAGATAATGAAATTATACAAAGTGAAAAAATACAATATATTTATATCCCTTTAACTTTAATGATGCTTTTTTCAGTTCTTATTAATTCGAAAAAAATAATAAAATATTCAAAAAGTTATTTCATCATTGCAATTATTTATTTAATAATACAATTAATTTATAATTTCCTTGTTTCAAAATTAATTTTGATTAAATATCAAAAAAAATTAATTAATGGATATCCTTTTATAATAAAAGATATTCAATATTCAAAAAGATTTATTTTTAGATTTCAATTCATTAATTTATTAAGTGGATTAATTACTGGAATTGCTTCAATTGATCCTGGAATGATGATAATATCATTTTTAATAAGACAAAATATTAATCTTTTAATTATTACTTCTTCTGTTTCATTATATGGATTAACCACTTCTTTTTTTGCTTTTTTTTACTCTTTTTTTAGTAAAGAATGTAATTTTAATTATATGTTAATTATATTTATTTGTTCTATTATTGGTGCTTTAATTGGAAATAAAATTTCTAATTTTGTTCTTAAGTCAAATCCAACATGGATTTATATTATTGTTTTAATGATTTCACTTTCTTCTTTAATTGTTTTCTCACTTTGTAATATTATATTACTATTTAAATAGAGAATAATTAAATTATATTAAAAGTAAAATTTAAAAATGAGTTCTTTTATAGTTGAAGTTGTTTTAGGTGATACTAAAGTATTTTATATATTTTTAATAATATATTAGAGCGAAGAAATTAAAAAATATACAATTGATGAAAAAATAATTGATAATGGTAATAAAATTGATTTTCTTTTGAAAAATGGAGATGAAAGACAAAAACTTTATATAATAAATAATTTTTATAAAATATTTAATAATTATAAAAATCAAAAACATTTAGAATTAATATCTCAATGTATTAAAATGGGAATTGATTATTGTAAAAAATTAAGAAATGATGAAACATATAAAACTTTTTTTAAAAGTATAATTGAATTTACTAAAATATTAATTAATGAAAAAATAAATATAAATGATACAATAAATTCAATATATGAAAATATAATCATTCATATTTTTAGAACTATTCCAGAAGTTGATGACAAAAATGGTTTAATTTTGAGAGAATCATTAAATGATATTTTAAATTTAGAAATTCAATTAAAGCCATTTTCAAATGAATTTATTGATTTTACAACTGGATTAGGAAAATTTGGTCAACATGTAATTAAAAGAAAATATTGTATTTATTTATCAATTTGTATTTTAAGATTAAATAATATTTATAATGAAGATATTTATAAGAGAATTATCTTACTTTGTGAAGATTGTGAAAGAATGGTAAAATATGAATGTGCTTATCAATTAAGATATCTTTATGAATCAATTAAAAAATTTATTTTTAATGAAAATCAAAAATATATTAAATTAAAAACTATAAATGAAATTTATAAAAGTTATTTAGATGATATGGAAATTTCTCTTAGAGCAATTGTAATTGAAAGTATTTTATATTCAATTGGTGAAGATAATATTAAAAATGGAGAATTAATTGAAGAAATGAATAAACATATTAAAAATATTTTTAATCAAGATGATACTTATTTACTTGATGAAGATATTCATTATATAATTTATCTTTTTACAGCTTTAACAAATTATTTAATAAAAATTGAAATTTTAGATAAAAATTTATTTGAAAGTTTTAATTGCTTCATAAATAACTTTATATTTTTAAAAAGAAAAAAAACATTTGATTATTCATTTATTTTTGAAATTTTTGATAAAGTCATTATTGTTATAAAAAAATATAAAGCAAATAGTTTATTAAATAAATTATTTAATCATATTTATACTCAAAGTTTATTTCCTCCTGAAATGGATGATACTTTAATAATTACAAATAATTCTTTTTATAATAGTCAAAGTGATTTTGGTGATAATAACAAGTTTAGAAATACTTTTATTAATTTAAAAAATTCTTATAAAAAATTATTTTATCAACATTTATGTATTATTATTAGAGAATTAAATAATGATATTTTAACGAAGGAAGTTTTAGAAAATATTTTTCCTTTTATTTCAATTCCTGAAAATAATTTAACTAATAAAAAAAATAACAGTAAAAAAAAATTTAATGAAAAAACCTTCATTAAAGAATATAGTATTAGAAATGAAATGAGAGAAGTTGTATATAAATTAGATGATATTTTTAAAGTTTTTATCGAAATAAATAGTGTAAATTTTTTTTATAATTTTTTCCTTAATTTTGATTGTTTTACTAAGATGTTAAAAAATTTTACTAATGATGATAAAACAAATAAATATTATATTTTAATAATTAAAATAATAAAAGCTTTTGAAAATAGTATTGAATTTCTTTTTAAAAAATTTTATGATAATAAATATGAACAATATGAAAATTTTATTAGTCATATTTATAATTTTGGAATTCAATATTTATCACCTGAAACATCATCATATGAAATTAATATCGAAATTATTAAATTATTTGTAATTATAATTAAATTTTGGATTAATAGAGATGAAATAATAAATTTATTTTATAAAAATTATTTCCAAAATAATTCTTTTTTTTATAGAAGATTTTATGTAGTTTTTGCTCAAAATTGTTATGAATATCTTTCATTTAATATAATTAAAAAATATAAAATATATGAAAATTTATTAGATTTAAAAGATTTAGATTCTATTGATATCATAAGAAATCAAGTAGATATTATATTAAAAAAACCATTTAATGAAAACATAGATATAGAAAAAAAAATAATTGAAAATAAAATTTCTGAAAAAGAAAATAAAATTATAGAAGAAAGAAAAAAAGATGAAAATTTATTAAAATCGATTGGAAGAAATAAAAAATATAAGGTACAAAAATATTCTAATAATTCTTTATTAACAGTACCTAATTCTGAAAAAAGAAAAAAACATTATATTGATAAAAAAGGTTCAATGAAAGGATTAAAAAGAAGAGAAAGTGCAAATAATGCTCCTTTTGAAATTATGACTACTTTAACATTTTCTCCTAAAAGTATTCAAAGACAAAATAGTTTAGGTAATAAATAAAGTTAATATTAAATGTAATAATAAGTTTGATAATTTATAAGGTTAGATTAATAAAATATTCAATTATTTTAAAATTTAATATTAATGGATAGGTATTAATAATTTAAATAAATATATTAAAAATAATAAAAACTTTATAACTATTATAATATTTCATTAAATAATTTTTCCATTTGCTGAAAAATAGAAAAAAATTAATAATATTTTCATGAATAAAATGTATTTTAAATATTTGTATTTTTTTAATTTAAATAAATTTGATAAAAAGATATATGAATTTGATGGAAATAAATGTAATGAGAAATATGTTAATTTTTACTTTTATTGATATTTTGAATAAGTTCATCTATAGAAGAAAAAATATATTATAAAATATTATGTAAAAAATTTGAATAATATTTGTATATTTATCATTTGAAAATATATAAAAAAATAATTATTCATATATGTATTATTAGAAAGAAACAAATTTTAAAATATCAAAATGTTAATGATAAATATATTGATTTAATAATTATTTTTTTATAAATTTGATAAAAAATCTATTAATATCGATTATTTTAAATAAGGAATAAATAAATATAACAAATCAAATAATTTATTAAAATATCCAAATAAAATAATATGAAAAAAATAAGTTAAAATAAATTCAATTTTAATTTCATAATTACAATAGATATGATTTGTTCTTGGTTTAAAAAATATTTATAATAAAAATAATTTATTATTTATCAATTTTTAATTATGATTAAAATATTTCATTTTCTTATTTTCAAATTATTTATCTTTTTTATTAAAAATTTTTTTATTTCATTTATTATTCTTTTATTTAACCTAAAAAAGAATAAAATTAATTAAATTTGATAATATATAATATAATTGTTATAATTCAAAATATAATCAATGAATTATCAGTACTGAGAAATTTGAAAAATATTGTTTTTTGGATTTTATATTATAAAGAAAAAAACAAGAAAAATATCCCTTTATTACAAATGTTCATCAAATTAAAAATATATAAGAAATGCTAATATATATTAATTAGAAATATTAATGCTTATAATAATAATTATTATTCTGATTCTCAATTAAAAAATATAAAATTTAAATGATATATATTTTTTATAAATTTAAGAAAAAAAATATAATATAATAATTAAAAAATTATGTATATTTAAATAAATAAATATAAAAAAAAATTATTGACAATAAATAAATGGGTAATAGCCAAAATGATAGAATACCAACAGAAGAATCATCATCAATTTTTATATCTTGTTGTGATAAAGTATATAATAATATTATATAATAGAATATAAAAAAAGAAAAAGAAAAAATATTTCCAATTTTAAAAGAAGAAAAAATTCCAAGTATTTTTGAATCATACAATTTTAATAATAATTTTTTTTTTATTAATGAAAAAGTAACAAAAATTCAAAGTGTTTATCGTGGTTATATGTCAAGAAAAAAATATAAAGAATTAAAAAGATTAAAACCAGAAATTGAAAGTTTATCAAATTCAAGTAATGAATCAATTTCAAATCATCCTGTTGATTTAGAAGAATGTAATGATGTTGAAAATGAAAATACTCGTTTAAATCAAAAAGTATCTAGATATGAAAAATATTTAGATATTACTTTATCAAGTTCTTTACATTCTGCTTATTCAAATATAAGTAATATTAATTTAGCTCCTCCAAATGAAATGAAAGGTTATTTTCTATTAAAAAAAAAGAAATATACACATGAAGGAAATACAAAATCATTTTATCAAACTAATATATCATCAAAACTAATTGAAAATAATAATAATGGTAATATTAATATAAATCAAGAAAACAATATTTCAAATAGCAATAAAAACAATATTAATAATAATAATAATGGTAATAATAATAATGATAATAATAATATTAACAAACCAAAATCAAATCGCAATTTAAACCTTTCAATAAAACCAACGGTGATAAAAGAAGGTTTCGGAATAATAACTTGGGAAGATAAAAGTCAACTATTCTCAATATTCCAAAATAACAAAGCCAATGGAATATCAAAATACATTGATCCAGAAAACAACATCATATTCGTAGGAGAATATTTCCATAATAAACCCCGTGGTTTTGGATATTATAAAAGCCCAAAGGGAACAACATTTGAAGGTAATTGGAAAAATAATATATTAAATGGTGTAGGAATAGAAATATGGAAAGATGGAAGTTTCTATCAAGGTGATTTTAAAAATAATAAAAAAAATGGTATTGGACTTTATAGATGGAGTGATGGTACTATTTATCATGGTGAATGGGATAATGATGAAATGACTGGTTATTGTTTAATTACATATAGAGATGAAAAAATGTATATTGGAGAAATTGAAAAAGGAATTATGAATGGATATGGTGAATTTACTTGGAAAAATGGTAAGAAATATTTAGGTTATTATAAAAATGATTTAAAGGAAGGATTTGGTATTTATATTTTTGAACATAAACCTTTACAAGCATATGTTGGCTTTTGGTATGAAGGGAAAATGGATGGATTGGGATTGGTTATTAAAGGCAGAAATATTAAGTATGGTTTTTGGAAAAAAGGTGAAAGGAAACAAAGGTTTAAAGGACCTTGGGAATTTAAAATTTTTAATAAAAAAGGAAGTGCTATGTTTAAGAATAATTATTGTATTAATGATGATACTTCTATTAATAATTCTAAAAGTATTAGTGTTATTCAAACTATTTCTGTTATTTCTGAAAGAAATAAGGAAAATGATGGTTATATTAAATTTATGTCAAAAGATGTTGAATCTATTAGAGAATTTATTGAGAAATTAATATAACAAGTTTGTAATATAATAATTGTAAATAAATGACATACATTTTTTAAAAAAAATAAAAAATAAATTACAAAAAAAACATAATAAAAAAATAAAAATAAAATGGAAACCGAATCTAAAGCACAAAAAAGTGAAGATTCTCAAAAGGATGAAATCCATTGGGATTGGGCATCAGCAATAGCAGAAGGTATCCCACCATCAGCCCGTGGTGGCCACACTGCCACATTAGTAGGATCATGTATAGTAATATTTGCAGGTCACTATTACGCTGGTAAGAATGAAGGTTTCGTCTATTTAAACGATACTCACTTCTTGGATGTTAAACAATCAAAATGGATTAAACCATACTGTACAGGAAAAATCCCTCCTCCTCGTTACAATCATTCAGCAATATATGCAGGTGGAATTATAATAGTTTTTGGAGGAAAAGGACCAAAAAATACAGTTTACAATGATTTATATACTTTCGATCCTGATCCTAAAAAATTTATATGGTTACTTGCTAATGAAACAGGAGAAGCACCAGCACCACGTTATGGTCACACTGCAAATTTATATAATAAGAAAATGTACATTTTTGGAGGTTGGAATGGTAGAAATTACTTTAATGATGTTATAACATTCGATTTAGAAAAAATGGCTTGGAATAAATTGGAAACAGCAGGACCATCACCAATGGCTCGTCAAGGACACGCATCATGTGTAGTTGGTCATAATTTAATTATACAAGGTGGTTTCAGTTTCAATGAAAGTAAATATAAAAAGAGTTTAGATAATTATGGTACTTTCTTAAAGAATTGTTATTTAAATGATATTAAATTACTTGATTTGAAAGATAATACTTGGGTTCAATTAAGAACTAATGGTCAACCACCTACAGCAAGATTTGGACATACTTTAAGTTTTGTTAATAATCAACTTATTATTTTTGGTGGATGGTCTTGTCATTCTGGGAGAAGGTTTAATGTAATTAGTGGAAATTCAGAAAATGAATTTGTTGAGGAAACTGATTATTTTTATAGTTTGGATACTTCAAATTTAGTTTGGAGTAAAAGTACTTTTGGTGGGGATTTACCTTCAAATAGATATGGACATAGTGCTACAGTTTTTAGACATAATATTTTATATTTTGGAGGATGGGAGTTTGGAAAAGCTTTAAATGATATTAATATTTTGTTGGCTAAATAAATTTTTTTTATTGGAGATTTTTTTTTTTTTATATTTTTTGATATTTATATTTTTTGTTTTATTTATTGTATTTTAAAAAAATTTTTTTTTGAATTAATGTCTAAAAGGAATTATATTGGATTATTAAAAATAATTTGAAGTAATATATTGCAAGCAAAAAGATTATAATTTAATAAAATTAAGAAATGAATTCATTAATTTTCAATAGTCATTTATAATTTAATTTTATTTTTTTTTTATTTAGATTAATAATATCCTATTTTATATACAAAAAATTTTATTTTATAAATTTTAATTTCTTTTTATTTATTATTTTCTTTGAAAATTTTTTGTAGTTTAATATTAGGAATTAATTCTTTTTTACTCCTAAATTCATTTAAATCATAATTTTTTTCTTTTTTATATTTAGTTTGTCTTACTGAATTAAAATTTATTGCTCCTTTATTAATATCATTTTTTTCTTTTTGTTTTAAGTTTTTAGGTTTTTTTGAACTTGAAGAAAGTTTATTTATTTGATTAATTTCTTTAGAATTTCGATTAATATTAATATTTGAATTTATATTTAAATTACTTTGTTTATCTTTTTCTTTATTTTTATTTTTTTCTTGAGACTTTGTAGTTTTTATAATTTCTTTAATGATATTTTCTGCATCTTCATCATCAGAAATATATTCTTTTTTTTTGTCTAATTTATTATCTTTATTATTTAAAATTTGTATTTTAGATTTCTTTTCATTTTTTTCATTTTCATTTTTCTTTTTTAAATTCTCCTTTAATAATTTAGTTTCTTCAATACTAACAATTTTATTTTTATTAAAATAAAAATCATCTTGTGAAATCTCATTATTAATATTATTATTATTATTATTATTTATATTATTATTATTATTATTTATTGAATTCTGAAAAGGATTCTTTGAACTTAATTCATTTTCATTTATAACAGAAACTTCTTTATTTTCACTTACTTCTGAAATAACACTTTGAATTGGATTAAAAACTTTTTCATTTTTTTTATCATCATTATTATTATTATCAATATTTTTTTTTGAATTTTCATTTAATTGTCTTTTTAAATCTAATAAATCATTATTATTTTTAATATTTTCATCGACTAATTCATCAATATTTAATTTTTCATCATTATTTTTATAATAAATATTTGAATCAGAATCATAATTTGCTTTTAAAATATCCATTTCATTTTTTAAATTATAATCTTTATGATTTATTTCAAAATTATCATAATTTATAAAACTATTTTTTTGGGGTGAAGATTGATTTGTTAATTTTGATTCTTCTAAATTTGTTTCTTCTTCTAATTTTTGTAATATTTGATTTTCTCTTGTTAAATTTTCCATTGTTTCTTTTATATATTTTAAATTTTCTTGTAATTTAATATAATCTTCTGTTTTTTTTTTATCTTTATTATTGTTATTATTGTAAAAAGTATTTTGATTAACATTTTTATTATCATAAAAATTTTTTTGATTATTATTTTTGATATTATAAATATTATTTTGATTATTAGTTTTATTATCTTTAATATTTTTATTATTATTCTTCTTTATAATTTTTGGATTAACTATCTTGTTATCATAAATATTTTTTTGATTAATAATTTTATTGTCAAAAAAATTATTTTGAATTATATTGTTAGAAATATTATTTCTATTAGAATTTTTATTTTCATAAATATTATTGTTATTATAATTTTTATTATCTTGTGTATTATGAATATTAAATAGATTAATATTTTTATTATTATTATTATTTTGTTTAATATTATAAATAGCATTTTGATTAATATTATATTTATTAATATTATTTTGATTAATATTCATAATATTATAATTATCTTGAAGAACATTTTTATTTAAATTAAATGCTTCAACAAACTCTTCAGCCAAATGACTTAAATCATGTGAGTCATTTTTTTCATCAATTTCATCATTATCATAATCATTAAATTTATTAATATTATTATAACTACCATTACTTCCTAAAGGTGATTTTTTTAAATTATCTAAAAATTGTCTATTAGTAGGAGATAAATAATCATTATTTAATTTGTGAAATTGATGATTATTATTTTTCTCTTGAATAAAACTAAAATTTTTTTTATCTTGAGAGTAAATATCATTAAAATAATTAATTTTAGAATCATAAATCATATCAATTTTAGTATTAGAAGATTTTTGTAAAGAATTAAAATTTCTTCTCTCAATATTTCTTGAAAGAGAAAAATTATTAATAGGAATATTATTTTTAATATTATTATTTTTAGAAAATGATGAATATTCATTATAAATGGTTTTATTTAAATGTTTATAACCGGAAATAACAGAATCATTATTAGGAAAAATATTATTAAATCCATCAGACATATTCATACTATTTGCTCTTTGAGTTGATAATGGACGATTATAATATTGATTTCTATAAGTTTTATTTCTTTCATTTTCTAAACTTTTTTCTTTTGAATGATTAATAAGTTTATCTAATCTACTTTGTAAATTTTTTGAAGTTTCTTTTATATTATTATATCTTGAATCACTATTTAAATTTGGTTCTGAATTATTATAATTATTTTTTATTATATTTATTGTTTTATAAGGATTTAAATTATTTATATGAAGATTTGAATTTAAATTTGTATTTTGCATTAAATTATCATTTGGATTATTTAAATTAAAGTTAGTTATTGAATTTGGATAAGAATATTTTTTAAGATTTGAATTTAAAGGGTAATAATTTGTGGTATTTTTTTCAAATGAATTCTTAATTGAAGGTGTGTTTGAGTAGTATGAATTATCAAGTATCCTATTTGATGAATATATATTCATTAATTTTTATGATTATAATTTTTAAAAAAATATTTAATTTAATGGAATTAAAAATTCAAAATTATGTCTTTTTTTTTTTCTTCTTCATATAATAATAAATGAAAAAAAAATTTAGAAAAACTTCTTTAATCCCCTTTTAATAAAATAAAAAAATAAATAAACCATAAAATAAAATTTTATAATACCATAAAAAAATAATAAAATAATAAAAAAAAAAAAAAAAAAAAAAAAAAAAAAAAAAAAAAAAAAAAAAAAAAAAAAAAAAAAAAAAAAAACCCCCT
>Ga0256407_10012193_pt1 | contig 11736 bp, 13 predicted proteins | sample RumenRJG_04DNA_FD_193489 | JGI IMG/M metagenome (GOLD analysis project Ga0256407, IMG submission 193489) | Bovine rumen microbial communities from Lethbridge, Alberta, Canada - RJG_04 | ecosystem: Host-associated > Mammals > Digestive system > Stomach > Rumen | place: Canada: Alberta... | reverse complement strand
AGACAGAAAAAACCGCTGGCGTTGCAAGACGGTAGGTTTTAATGTATCGCCCGAAGAAAACGATCAAATCAATTTTGCTGTTAAGCTTTCCGGTCACACCAAACAGGATTTTTTAATCAGCAGGGTATTAAACAGGGATATTATCGTACAAGGCAATCCGAGAGTGTATAAGGCTTTGAAAAATCAGCTCGCTTTAGTTTTGGATGAACTGAAACGCATAGAAGCAGGAGCAGGCGTTGATGATGAGCTGCTCGACGATATCAAATTAATCACCGTTACTCTTAACGGAATGAAGGAGGAATGCGAATGGATGCCTTAAATGAAATGACTGCCCTCAACGCTTCTGTTGGCGCAGAAGCAGGACAGCCATTCACAAAATCTAACACAACTATTATAAACGATAACGATTCAGATTTCAATAGGTTTGATGAAATTAACGACCTCTGCAATATAGATGAATCGTATTTACACACGGTCTCGATGAGCGAGCTGTTTGACAGCGCCTATCAGAGTAAGCCGCCGATCATCGACGGCTTACTCTACCGGGGAACATATCTTTTCGCCGGCTCTCCGAAGATCGGCAAGAGTTTTCTGATGGCACAGCTTGCCTACCACGTCAGCACAGGCATAAACTTGTGGGGGTTTGACGTGCGGCAGGGTAAGGTGCTGTACCTTGCTCTGGAGGATAACTATCCGAGATTGCAGAAGCGGCTGTACCGTATGTTCGGAACAGCCGAAAATGAAAACCTGTTCTTTTCGGTATCAGCTCATCAGCTCGGCAATGGTTTGGACGAACAGCTCGACGGTTTCTTACAGAAACACCCTGACACTTCGCTCGTGATTATCGACACCTTACAAAAGGTCAGGGAGGTCGGCGGCGAAAATTACAGCTACGCCAACGACTATCAGATCATCACGAAGCTAAAGAGTTTCACGGACAGCCACAACATTTGTATGTTGGTTGTCCATCATACACGCAAGCAAACGGCAGACGATAAGTTTGATATGATTTCCGGCACCAATGGCTTGCTCGGCGCTGCGGACGGTGCGTTTATACTCTCCAAAGATAAGCGCACGAGCAATAACGCCACGCTTGAAGTATCAGGCAGAGATCAGCAAGACCAGAGAGTGTACTTGAAGAAGAACACGGAAACGCTGGTGTGGGAGCTTGACAAAATCGAAACAGAGCTTTGGAAAGCCCCGCCGGAGCCGTTGCTCGACAGGATCGCCGAAAGGGTGACTGCTGACAATCCGCAATGGTGCGGAACGCCGACGGAGTTGTGCGAGTATCTCGCCGTTGACATCAAACCGAACGCTATCACACAGAAGCTGAATGTCAACGTCAACCGTCTGATGGACGAACACAAGATTGCCTACCACTACAAGCGCACTCACGAAGGGCGCAAGATCACGCTGACCTATGAGGGAAGCGTGTCAAAGCGTGACAGCTGTGACAGCGATTGTGGGGTGTGTGAAACACCGACACAGCTGACACGGACTGACACGCACTAAAGTTTAGGCGGGGTGCAGGGAGCCCTTTTCAAAGGGCTGCCCTTGCTCCTCGAAGAGCGCAAAACCTGCTCGCAGGTTGCATTTTTGATAGCCCTGCTGTCAAAAGTGCTTTTGCGTTACTCTTGGCAAGAGTAACAGAACCTGAGTTAGGGATAATTCAGTGAGATAACCATATTTTAATACAGATTTGAGGTAGATAAATGAAGAGAACGATTAGCGCAATGGTGGGCAAGGGCTCCGTGACACACAACAGCCGCACTTTCACAGCGGAGAACGTGGACAGCGAGCGTACCCATTTGAATATAGATTACTGTAATGAGCCAATCAAGAAAGTGTATCACGAAATGTTTGACGAAGCTCTGAAACAGTACAACGATAAGCAGAAACGCAAGGACAGAAAGATTTCCGATTACTACAAGCATATCGAGTCCGGAAAGCAAGAAAAGCTGTTCCACGAGATCATCTTCCAAATCGGCAACAAGGAAGATATGTCGGCAACAGGAGAGCACGCCGAGCTTGCTAGGACAGTCCTCGACGAATACTATCGGGGATTCCAAGAGCGTAATCCCTACCTGAGAGTGTTCTCCGCTCACCTTCATATGGACGAAGCAACACCGCATATCCATATCGACTTTGTGCCGTTCACCACCGGGAGCAATAGAGGTTTGGAAACACGAGTTTCGCTGAAACAGGCACTTGCCAATCAAGGCTTCAAGGGAAATAGTCGGGGTGATACAGAGTGGAATCGCTGGATACTTTCCGAAAAGAAAGTCCTCGCTCAGATTATGGAGCGGCACGGTATCGAGTGGGAACAGAAGGGTACCCACGAGCAGCACCTGTCCGTCCTTGATTACAAAAAGCAAGAGCGAGCCAAAGAGGTTGCCGAGCTTGACAGGGAGATTGAGGAAAAACAATTAGAGGTCAAAGGTCTGAAAGCGACGGCAGAAAAAATCAAGGAAGCAACGAATTCACTCGACAGCATAGAACATCAGCTTGACAATAATCCCGAACTTCAACTTCCGGAGCCACAGGGCTTGATGTCGGCAAAAAGCTACAAGAAAAAGTTTGTAGATCCGTTGATCCAGCGGCTAAAAAATCTTGTTCGATCTGCGGTAGCAAAAAGCTATTTGGGCTGGGAAAACTATCACCGAATCAATAATCTGAACGGCAGATTATACAGCGAAAACAAAAATCTGAAATCTGAAAACTCTCGGCTCAGAGAGATCAATGGTATGCTCCGAGAGCAAAACAAAGCCTACCGCCTGTTGGAAAAGGTTTTCGGAAAGCGTAAGCTCAATGACATTATCGAGCAGGCGAAAGGATTTAAGAAGTCAAAACAGCGTGATGCACGCTGAATATAATTAAGGAGGAATTACAAATGAAACAACACATCACAGACGAAAGAACAGGTATCAGCTACACCTTGCAGGGAGATTATTACCTGCCGGATTTGAAGCTACCTGAACAGCCAAAGGTAGAAATCGGGATATGGGGCAAACGGCATTTGCGGTACATCAAGCAGCACCACAAAATCCGCTATACCAATCTGCTGACAAGCTGCAAGCTCACCGCCTACCTTGCCGACATCGACGAGCAGGCAGAGGATATGTTCTTTCGGTTAGTGAAACAACTCTCCGAAAAGGAAGGTGTAACCGAACAGCTCAAAGCAGAAAATCAAATGCTGTGGGTAAGGAAAATGAATAACATCCGCAACAGTGCAACGGAGATTGTAAATGTAGAGTTGATTTACAACTAACCAGCACAGCCGCCAAGTGGGATAATCTCCTGCTTGGCGGCGTTTTTTGTTGCTATAAATCAAAAGATCTATTTATTAGTTTCTTTTTGTTATATAATTAATTTATAAAAATTAAGATTTCGTACGTCTAATAAAGTGAAAGGGGGATGAAGATGAGCAGAGAAAATCTAATGGATTTCGACTCTATTTACTTAGAATACAAGGATTACATATATCGAACCTGTATATTGTATCTCAAGGATCATCATTTGGCAGAGGACTGCACTCAAGATGTATTTATTAAAGTATATAAAAAGCAAAAGTCTTATAAAGGAAAATCATCCTTAAAAACTTGGATAACTCGTATATGTATAAATTGTTGCCGTGATATGCTGAGAAAGCGAAAGGTAGAGGATAATCTTGACGAAAGTTTACCGGAAGATGAATCAGACCATACAAAAAAACTGATTGTTTCCGAAGCTGTTATGTCGCTGCCTTTACAGTTTAGAGAGGTTGTTATACTCTACTATTATCGTGAATTTACTATGAAAGAGATAGCCGAAATCATTCATACTAAAATCCCGAATATCGAATATCGTATCCGCAGGGCAAAAGAATTACTCAAAGAAAGGTTAGGAGATGATTTTTGTGAATAGAATCAAAAAAATGCTTGAATCCGAGCTTAATTGTTTTGAATATAATACCGATATTGAAGCAATAAAAAGGAGTGAGGCTCAGCTTCAAAAGCGACGTAAAAAAGTGTTTTTATCCATTTCCTCGTTTGTATTTGTTATTGTAGTGGTATCTGCGGTGTTGATCATACCTAATTCTAAAAACAAAGAAGATATTGTAAACAATAATAACACACATTCATTTTTCATTGTAGCATCCGCTTTGGATGCTGAAACAAATGAGCCTTTAGTTAAATTGACAGATTCAAAATCTATACCCCAAAAAGATATTATTATAATGCAAATCAGATTTGTCTGCACATATTATGTGCACGGTGATCCTGAATTAGAAGGTAGCTATGAGATGGGTGATAAAAGGCTGGACGAGATCTTTGCCAATGATAATCTGACGATAAATAAGTCTTTTACAAGGATGGGTGATAATTCTATCTGGATAGAGGGAGAAGCTATTAAAAAAGTTGAATACACAGCACAAAATGGAATGATTTATTATTGGGCAGATAATACTCAGGATAAGACCGTAACTCTTGAGGGAGAAGCTATCTATTCTGACGGAAAAGATGTCAGCTGGCTCACTCCGGAAGAACTAACAACGTGGATGGAATACGAAAACACCACCAACAAGCCTGTTGATTTTTCTAAAGCACCGCAGGATACCATCACGATTACCGCAACCTATTCTGACGGAAGTACAGCCACGCGCAAGTTGAAACTCTACTTTAACCAATATGGCTATCTAGTGATAGAAAGCGAGGATGGCACAAAATATAACGATTGTGAAATGGATGGTTATAAGAAGTGGAAATCCAATGTTACCTACAACGAAAACGGTGAAGAGGTTGCCTGGGATTATAACGGCAGAGCTAAGGATTAAAACATAAAAAATTTATTGAATAATACAGCCATCAAGCAGGAACGTCTCCCACTTGATGGCATTTTCTATTGCCATGTTTTCGTAATCGTGGTACAATATTAGTGTAATTTTGATATCAGAAATGCTTATTGAAGGTTGAACTTATGAAACTACCAACAATTCTTGAAGCAGAAAAGCTACTAACCGAAGCTGAACAACGTAACCCCGGCGTTTGGATCGGGCATAGTAAAACAACAGCGTTTTGTGCAAGAGCGATTGCAGAACAATGTAATAACCTCAATGCCGATACTGCCTATATCCTCGGCTTACTGCACGACATTGGTAGGCGTGAGGGTATAACGGATATGCGACATATTATTGATGGCTACCAATTTATGAAATCACTTGGCTATGACATTTGCGCTCGCATATGTCTGACGCATTCATTTCCGTATAAAGACATTCGCTCCTATAACGGACGAAACGATTGCACAACGGAGGAAACCGAATTTATCAAGAGCTTTCTTGATAGCACGGAATATGATGACTACGACAGGCTGATTCAGCTCTGTGACTCTCTCGCTCTGCCCATCGGCGCAACCTATATCGAAAAACGCCTTGTGGATGTCGTAATACGCAGAGGCTTCAACGATCTCACCATTCCGAAATGGAAGGCGTTTCTTGAACTGAAAGACTACTTTGATAAGAAAACCGGAACAGATATTTATAATCTGATTGGAGTTTAATATGCAAAATCAACTTCCCGTTTGGGAGAAACTCGCAAAAGTTATCATTTGGAAACAGATCGGCGAATTGAAAGGTAAAACGATTCTTGATTTCGGAAGCGGAACAGGAATCACACCCAATCATTACGCTACTGACAATAATGTGATCGCTGTTGAGCCGTCGGAAGAAATGCTCGCTAAACAAGTAAACACAAACGGTTATCAGCAGATAATCGGAAGCACGGACGAATTGAAGAATCTGCCGAGCGAATGCTTCGACTATATCTTCTGTCATAATGTGCTTGAATACGTTGATGACAGAGAGGAAATCGTCCGCGAGTTTTATCGGTTGCTAAAGCCAAGTGGTAAGCTTTCAATCGTTAAGCACAACCGCAACGGCAGAGTTATGCAGATGATTGTCTTGCTCAACAACTTTGATGAAGCGAACAATCTCCTTGACGGGCACAACAGCAACGCACAACAGTTCGGCACAATCAAATACTATGATGATAGCGATATAACAGACTGGTGTGCCGGTTTTGTGTTACAAGAATCTTTTGGCTTAAGAACCTTTTGGGATTTACAGCAGAATCAGGAGATTCAAAAAGATGAGGAATGGCAGAAAAAGATGATGGACATTGAAGTGAAAGTTTCACAGAATCCTGACTTTCAGGATATTGCATTCTTTCATCATTTGATATTTCAAAAGCAATAGATGGAGGATATTATGGAGGAAAAACTACCGTCAGAACAAGAATTAGAAGTATTAAACCTTTTTTATAATAGATTCTATGATTTATACGACGAAATAACGGATGATAGCTTTTTGAATGAAGATCCTAAATTACGCTTTTTCAAGCTGAGAGAAGCTTTTTCTGTTTATAAAGAACTCTTGAATTATGAACCACTAAAGAATTATATAGTGTGGATGAAAAAGGGTGGGAGACCACCTTTGGAGGGTGTAATTGCGGACGGACTATTTAGTTTTATAAGAAATTTGCTTTTGCATTTCCCTGTTTTTGATTCTTGGAATGAGGTTTATATAAATAAAAATCTTGCTACTTGGCATAAAGTTGGACAAATAGATAAATTTCTAAAGAAGTGTACACAGATTAAAATTGACGGAAAAGGAGCTTTACATTATAGAATCTGGGAATCAAAAAAGAAAAAGATGACTTATTTTACTGTTAATTTTCCGGAAAAATATGATAATAGCAACATTATTTAAAGGATATTATTACCGAGGATGTTGGAATAAAGTTTTGTATGGCTTTAATGAAAGAAGTCTTAGATACTCAAGTTGAGAATCCGGATGAACCTGATATAAAAATAATGTCACAAGTGTATTTCCCTATAATAACAGAAGAAAAAGAGAAATAATTAAAACATAATAATCGGAGTTAAACTATGTCATTAGAATTAGAGCTATCAATACCGCCACACTTTTTTGATTCAGCAAAAGAAGAAAATGATTTTGAGTCTGTATCTGAAAGAATAGCAAAACAGTTTTTGAAAGAGATTTGTGGAGTTAATAATCTCCGCAGAGGAGATGAAAAAGCCTCTGAACCTGATTATGTTTCAAATGATCGTGGATATGAAGTTACGTTTGCGATAAAACAATCATTGATTCCACAGTTAAAAGGTGTTCAGCCACTAAATCACTCAAATAGAAATACTGAGAAGGAAACTATTAGTGATATACAAACGGCATTGGAACGAAAAAAAGAAAAAACATACTGTTTGCCTACTACGCTAGTTATTGTTACAGTAGAAACCATAATTCCGTGGTATTGTAATTTTTATTTTGATATAGATGATCCTTTTATGCGGTTGATGTGGAGTAAGCGTATTCAAACAAGGGATGAGTTCTTTAATGAAATGTATACGGATTACATTGGCTCTGGTATCTTTGATAATATAATAATTATCAACCCCACAATTAAGCAAGAATTTGCAGTGTTTAATATCAAAGCTTTTCACCAACAATCTCATCAAGGCATTACACGGGTAGCAACCACAAAGCCCTTAGCCTATCCAACATATACCATAACCAATGTCATAAAAGATGATAATTTCTTCCAGTTAAAAACTACTATTATAGGTTATTCGCCCACTATATAATTTATCACTTTAAAGTGTTGATTTTACAGTTTATTTCTGCTATAATAATCCTATATCGTGGCAACAAAATGGCAACAGAATTTTTGATAGCCTGTATTTTACCTACAATACAAATAATAGAAATACTCTCTGCTAAAATCCTTAAACAAATACTGTTAAGATTATTTTGCAGGGAGCGAGTGGGAATAAATTTCTTGTCCTCATTCACTCTCGGTTAACCTCAAAAACTCCAAATGATGCGAACTGAAATATCCTCGGAGCCTAAGTTATATCCCTTTATTGCGGGTTGAGATTCTTAATCGATCTAAGTTATATCCCTTCATTGCGGGGTTGAGATTCTTAATCGACCTAAAGTCTATCCCTTCATAGCGGGGTCAAAGTCTTAATCGATCAAGGAGAAAGACGGACAAACAACAACATAAGTAAAAGCCTTGTGCCAATGGATGCCGCAAAGCGGCGCACCTTTGGCTAAGGCTTTTTTTCGTGCTCTGAAAGCCTGATTACATTTCAGAAATTCGGTAAGTTAAAGTCCCGTCTTTCTCTCGTACTCGTATCTCCCTCTATAGGAAATAGGAGAAAAACGAAGAAAAAATGAGAAAAGAAGAGAAAAAGAGAAGAGAAAAAGAGAAGAGAAAAAGAGAAGAGAAGAAGAAAAGAGAAGAAGAGAGAAGAAGAAGGAAGAAGAAGAGAAGAAGGTAAAAGAGAGACGAGGGAAAGAGAAGGAACCGAAGCGAGCCGTCTTCTAAGCCGCGATAGCGTGCGGGAAGGTGGGCGAGCTGAGGGGAGTAAAGGAGAAGGAAGTTAGGAGAGTAGAAGGGACGTAGCGAGCCGTCTTCCGAGCCGCGGTAGCGTGCGGGAAGGTGGCGAGCGGAGGGAGAACGAAGGCGAAGGACGGGAGAACACTGCGGATAGACGACTTCGCACCAAACGAGGATAAACGACTTCGCACCATGACACCCAATGTCCTCATTCACTCTCCTTTAACCTCAAAAACTCCAAATGATGCGAACTGAAGTATCCTCGGAGCCTAAGTTATATCCCTTCATTGTGGTGTTGAGATTCCGAATCGATCTAAGTTATATCCCTTTATAGCGGGTTGAGATTCCGAATCGATCTAAGTTATATCCCTTCATAGCGGGGTCAAAGTCTTAATCGATCAAGGAGAAAGACGGACAAACAACAACATAAGTAAAAGCCTTGTGCCAATGGATGCCGCAAAGCGGCGCACCTTTGGCTAAGGCTTTTTTTCGTGCTCTGAAAGCCTGATTACATTTCAGAAATTCGGTAAGTTAAAGTCCCGTCTTTCTCTCGTACTCGTATCTCCCTCTATAGGAAATAGGAGAAAAACGAAGAAAAAATGAGAAAAGAAGAGAAAAGAAGAGAAAAGAAGAGAAAAAGAGAAGAGAAGAAGAAAAGAGAAGAAGAAGAGAGAAGAAGAAGGAAGAAGAAGAAGGAAGAAGAAGAGAAGAAGGTAAAAGAGAGACGAGGGAAAGAGAAGGAACCGAAGCGAGCCGTCTTCTAAGCCGTGATAGCGTGCGAGAAGGTGTGCGAGCTGAGGGGAGTAAAGGAGAAGGGAGTTAGGGATTAGAAGGGACGTAGCGAGCCGTCTTCCGAGCCGCGGTAGCGTGCGGGAAGGTGGCGAGCGGAGGGAGAACGAAGGCGAAGGACGGAAAAACACTGCGGATAGACGACTTCGCACCAAACGAGGATAAACGACTTCGCACCATGACACCCAAACTGTCAAAAAGCGCATAAACAAGCGATTTCTGCCGTGTGGTTGTCCTCATTGGCAACAGAATGGCAACATTATTTGAATTATTGTAAAAATATAGAGCTATCAGATTATCTGTAAATCTGATAGCTCTTATTATTTTGTTTTGCTTTTAGTCTTTCTTGGTTGATCTGCTGACAAGCTGCAAGCTCACCGCCTACCTTGCCGACATTAACGAGCAGGCAGAGGATATGTTCTTTCGGTTAGTAAAACAACTCGCCGAAAAGGAAGGTATAACCGAACAACTCAAAGCGGAAAACCAAATGCTGTGGGTTGCAAGGATGAACAATATCCGCAACCGAGCAACAGAGATTGTCAACGCAGAATTGATTTATAGCTGATAAGTATAGCCGCAGGGAGGAATAATACTCAGCCCTGCGGCTGAAACATTGTCAAGCGCTTGTGATTATGGTATAATTACGTTATTACCATCATCTTAACAAAAAATCACTTGTTTTAGGAGATTATCAAGACCCGACACACGTGTCTACCGCATAAAAACGGCATTTTCTCACTTTATGTCGTGTTCAAAAGCTGCGGTTTGAGTTATGATTTGTGTCAGGAAAGGAGAATAACCGTATGGATCAAAAAAGAATCGGCTCATTCTTACGGGAGCTGAGAACAGAAAAAGGCTTGACGCAGGAACAGCTCGCCGAAAAACTGAACGTTTCGGGCAGGACTGTGTCACGCTGGGAAAACGGCAACAATATGCCCGACTTATCAATCATTGTTGAGCTTGCAGATTTTTACGACATTGATATACGCGAGCTTTTTAACGGAGAAAGGAAAAGTGAGGAAATGAACGAAGATTTAAAAGAAACAACTTTAAAAATGGCAGACTATGCAGAAGCAGAAAAGCAATTACTGACTAAAAGATTATGTATAGTCAGTTTAATTGGATTGATTTCACTTTTAACTGCATTGGTGTTTGTCGGACTAAAATTTGAGCAAATAAATCCTTTGCTTGAATGTATAGAATATACATGCTTTGGTCTTGCTGTTGGAGCATTGATTACAGGTATTTTCTTTTCCACAGGTGTGCTCGCTAAGATTAGAAACAATCCGGGAGGAAGAAGATTTGCTAAATCAATCGGTATAATTGCCGCTGTAATAGTAGTTATATGTGTCATTATTTGCGCTGTTTTATCAATTAAATAACAAGTACTAAAGATACGAATAAAATATACTAATCCTATTGAAAACAAAGCTAAAATGCGATATAATAGCTGTACAGAAAAGTTTATCCAACACGGCTAAATCCTCTCGCTGTTATCAACGCTGATAACAAAATGATAACAAGAGGGGATATAGGCAGGAGAATATGGATATATCAAATAATCAAAAGTACCACAGATAGCACAGATAATAATTCATACACAGATTTGTTTATGTGCTATCGAGTGGGAGTAATCTGCAATTCAATATGTATTATCTGTAATAGCAGGCAGTGTTAAAGCTGTCTGCTATTATTCTTATTATCCACAACCGAACAGCTCAAGGCGGAAAATCAAATGCTGTGGGTGCAGCGTATGAACAATATCCGCAACCGTGCAACGGAAATCGTAAACGCAGAGTTGATTTATATATAATAAAATCGAGCGAAGGTGAATTATTCATCTTCGCTCGATTATCTTTTTATTCGCTCATAATTTGTTTTAACGGTATTTTTTTCATTGACTGACCATAAGCAAACATAATGCCTTCATATACAACGATAAAAACAGCAAGCGTTATAAAGAACATCAGAAAATCAAACTCATATTCGGGAATACCCTCGACGCCCGAAAAAACAATGTCAACCATAATTCTCAGCAATGCATACTGATACACGGAACCGATGATAAAGCCGATATACGCCGCCGGGCGGTAGCCGTCGAGAACAGAACGCTTGCAATCAGCGCTATCATAGCCGAATACACGCATCATAGCAATATTCTTTTGGTTGGAGCGGATGACGGTGGTCACGGCGATATACAGCGTGGTAAACGCCAGAACAACGCCGATAATCAACATCATCAAGCCCATCATTTCACTTGACAAATCCTTCATACTTGCCGACATTTGTATCATAGCTGAGAAGCAGAACGAGGAAAAAGCGATGAAGAACACCAAGGTTTTGCGGCTTCTTAATACAGAGCTCCTCATTTCGGCGACAAAAGTCTTTTTATCTTTTGTGTTTTTGGTTTTCCCCTTTACCTTTACAATACCCTTCAATAGATTGACGCAAGGCTGGCGAAGCTTTAACAGGCTGTTGCATACTGCAATCAAAGCAAAGACCAAAGTGGGAGCAATCACCAGCAGGACGAATAATATCCAATGATAACCAA
>Ga0256407_10012192_pt1 | contig 11737 bp, 10 predicted proteins | sample RumenRJG_04DNA_FD_193489 | JGI IMG/M metagenome (GOLD analysis project Ga0256407, IMG submission 193489) | Bovine rumen microbial communities from Lethbridge, Alberta, Canada - RJG_04 | ecosystem: Host-associated > Mammals > Digestive system > Stomach > Rumen | place: Canada: Alberta... | reverse complement strand
TGCAAGTTTTTAACGTTAATAATGCATAATAATTTGACAATTCTAATATCCCTACTACCTGAAACCACTGTTAATCCATTTAACATTCTGGACTTTTTCAGTGGGCTCTACATAGGGGGATGCAACCGCTCCGCCTGTCGCTCTTACATTCTTGCGTCCCTTTGGTAGCAAGCGATCAGAGATCGAGCGAAGGTAAGCTGGGACCATCAAAGGTCCCGCTTGTTTTCATCGACTACGCTGGACGCTGGTCGATTATATGATTAAGAAAGGACGGGCGATGATTGTTTAATATGGCTGCGCGATGAAGATATTGAAAGGCATCTGGTTATTTTGCTCTTACCAGTTTGTGCCTAGATGGAAATAAAAGATATGGATTTTTTCTTTGATAAAGGATTAGTGTCGATCATCATGTTGTCGCATGGTGACGGGACGTATGTCGTGGAGACGGTCAGGAGTGTGCTGGCACAGACGTACCAAAACTGGGAATTGCTGTATGTGGCTCAAACGAATGATGAGACGCTCGAGCCGTTATCGTCATTGAGAGAGGAGGATATCAAGATCCAAAGGAGGGCAGGTAAGGCTCTGACGGATTCATATCGCAATAGCAGAATCAAGGCGTCATTTATTGTCGGCGAAGATAATGACACTCCAAGAAGAAATTCCGCTTTGGCTAATGCCCAAGGGAGATGGATTGCTTTCCTTGATGCAGGAGACATCTGGGAACCGACGAAACTGGAAAAACAGATAGGTTTTATGGAGGAGCACGGCTATGCATTCTCCTATACTCAATATGGGATTATTGACAAGGATTCTCATGATCGCGGATTTGTGATAGGTGGCAAAGACAGGGTGACGTATCAGGATATGATGAAGTGTTGTTGGCCGGCGTACCTGACGGTGATGTATGATGCGGAGAAGGTCGGAAGGCTGCAATTGAGGAACCTGAAGGGTAATAATGACTATGCCTTGTGGTTGATGGCGAGTGAAGAAGCAGACTGCTACCTGTTGAAAGAGAACTTGGCGAAACTCAGAACAAAGTGGGGATTGTTGGGTAAGTTACTGCTGACAAATGGTATCAAATGGAGGTATGAGGTGTATAGGATTGAGCTCAGAAGGAATCCTGTTGTCGCATGCCTGATGACAATAAGAAATATGTGCTATGGGGTTGTGAAGTGGATGAAGTATGTGACTCCTGGGGCCAGGCCCCAAGACTAAGTCTCAAGGGACAGGTCTGAAAATATAGTCACCATCGCGCGCTACGCAGAAAGAAAGGCATCGCTTGACATTTGTCGGGCGGTGCCTTTGTTTTATTTGACAGAGGAACATAAGGACATAATAATGCCACGCAATCGCTTGAAATGGTACAGGTGAGGATCACTGACATGGGGATATCAGTAATTTCGGGGGGATGTCGGGGAGGGAGACTGGCTGTTGTAGGGATAAGATGGAAAAAATGTAGGATTATCTTTGGTGGGTTGAAAATTATTTGTATCTTTGCAATCGGTTACTACTAGTCATCGGTGCATTTGGAGGTCAATCATCCATGAATAATGTGGCAATCATTTCGTGTTCAATGTGCTCCCTGTTTGGTGATGGGGTGACCCTGAGGAGTGGGGGAAAGTAAGAATATGTAATAATGGATCATTTGACTTTTGATAAACGACCATTTTAGCGTAAGGTCATTCAAAATATAATATTTACTTTTGCCTCCGGTAAACTGTCAATTTTGACGTCTTGTGTATGAAATGGGAAAATGATACCTTTACTTTACCTCCCTGCGGGAACAGTGACTGTTGGTTGACTTTCCCCTTTGGGCCGTCGAGCTAAACCTTCTTAAGACTCACGTTACTCGAATAAGCGGCAAAGCCGAGCGGCCTGCGAGTTTATTAATTCGCAAGCATTATGGATAAGAAATTTAAAAGGTATAATACAGCGATACTGGTGAAAATTAAAATGCCGGGAGGACCTGCGTTCTTTGGCAGAAGAGAGTGGGGAAGAACGGGAGGCTGTTTGATTGCCATAAGTTCAGGACGATGTCGGTGAAGCATAGCGGTTCGACTGATTCTGTGGCTGGGGATAGTCGTATTACGCCATTAGGGGCTACATTGAGGCATTGGAAATTGGATGAATTGCCAGGGTTGTGGGATGTACTGATTGGCAACATGTCGTTTGTTGGTCTACGTCCTGATGTGTCTGGGTATGCGGATAAGTTGCAAGGTAATCCGAAGGCAGATGTATTCCGTAGGAGCAGATTGACAAAATGTCGGATTAGGAATTGGCAGTGTGGTATAATGACAACGTCATCTATCCCGATAAAGTAAGACTTAATTGTTATTACTATAGGCATTACTCCTTCATCAAGGACTTCCAGATGATAATCTGTACTGTGCTTGGGAAGAAGATGGAGTATGCAGGGGAGGTTATTTGATGGTTTTTATGGTCGGATGTTAGTATGATGTTAGGTAATGAGCAGATAAGGCATTTGGTAAATAATATTCAGTTGATTAGTGACTTTGATGAACAATGTTTGAGACATTGTTCATACAGGTTACGAATAGGAAAACTGATAAAACCTGGTGGCTCCATCCTTTTTGATTCAAATATTGCTGAGCAGGTAAAACTCAACTTGTTTCAGAAGGGTATGCGGTATCTCAGAGATAAAACATTCCCAGAGGATGCGCTTCAACGGCGCTTAGGATTTGATTTTGTGAATTATCAGTATGAGCTGAAGCCCAATGAACTGGTCATCTTCCAGACTCGAGAACAGATAAAGATGCCCATGAATTTGTCGGCATCATACTCTGCTCTTGATTCTATAGCGAAGGAAGGATTACTGCTTATCAATGCAAGTATGGTTGAACCAGGATATGAAGGTTTTCTGAGTGGAGTGTTGCTCAACTTCTCTTCCTACACATTTCAGATAAAACCAGGCCTTGAGATTGCCAAAATCAACTTCTACGAGGTGAAAGGTGATGTCACACAGAAGTTGACAGAATCTGTAGGGACGGAATATTCCAAAGTGCTACAAGAAAAGGCAAAACGCTACACTCAGACATTTCTTGATGTAGAAAGGCTTAAAAATGATGTCATTAAACAATCTGTCAGAAAAGTTAAGGGAGGTTTCCTGTTTGGAGGTGTTGTTTTGGCAATCTTACTTGCTTTTAGTACTATCGAGCCTGTTTTGTATAATTGGATATGGCATGACACGTGGGTGCCCCTGAGTCTATCGCAGCAAGAGTTTGAACGCTCATTAAAATTGGAAAAGCAGAATAGTACAATCGACTCACTTTCGAAACGAATAGACAGTCTCCAGTCAGAAATACGCAGACAATATGAGAAACCTGCAAATACTAAGCCCTAAAGAAGGATATAATCTTATAGCTCCTTATTATGACTCCTGGAAATGGCAGGAGTTCTGGAGGAGAAATGAATATCCTTTCATACAGAGGTGGTGCAACCATTTGGCTCCTGGAGTCGGTGTTGACCTTGGGGCCGGTAGCGGTAATAATCTGGAGTGCTTTTTGAATGCAGGTCATAGGGTATATGCTTTCGATATAAGTGAAATGATGCTGATGATTTGTCAGCAAAAGTATGAAAAGGAGATTTATGATGGAAGACTAAGAAGAGTCGTATTAGATATTCGTGAAATGAATACAATAGGTAAGCAATATGACTGGGTGTTATGTAATCGGGTGTTGTCACATATCGAGGATGTTGCTAATGTCATCCGACGTATTGCCCGTATTGTAAAACAGGGCTGCGAGTGTTTCATTTCTGATGTGCATCCTCTCCACCGTTATGAGCATACACATTTCAGAGTAGGGAGCAGAGATGTTATTATAGATACATACAAACATCAGTTGCAAGAGATGACAAATCTTTTTTATTTCAATAATTTTGAGATACTTGAATTTGAGGAAATAAAGAAAGCCGATCTCTTTGATAAACAGGTGGCTGAGAATATGCACTCTATTCAAGATGATGTGCCTATATTCTATTATTATATTTTGAGGAAAAAATAGAGTGTCTAATGGGGAGGAACTAAAATGTTGGATGATACAAAAAACAACGAGGTAAGCAAAGATTCTGGGATTGGGAAAGGGCAGGAAACTGTATCAACGTCAATCCCGTATGACCCTTATGCTAAAGTACAAAGACTATTGTCGGAGGAAGACATGAGTTCACCAGCCGTGCAGAAATTGCTGCTGAATGAAAATGTTCGTATGAATAAGGAGATAGAAAAGTTACGTCTCGTTGAAGATAAATATCATAATCGTGATAAAGAAGCTGCCATTCTCGAAGAAAAATTGAAAAAATCAACAGGGTCCGAAATACTATATACGATTTGTACTGGTGGAGGCTCGGCATTGGTTGGCTTTTCTAAGGCTTTTTGGAATGATAATGGTTGGATTCTCCTTGTTATGGGCTTCGTTTTCGTAATATGTGGATTGGTTTTTAAATTTGTTAAGAGATGAAGATAAAGTTTATTTCATTCGGTGATGCAGGAAATATAGAAGATGAACGAATAGGATTTAGAGTCTTGGAATCGTGTGATTTAAAATTCTTCGCTCTTTATCATACTAAGAAAACTGATAAGGGCTTTTATAATAGGCCTGAGCATGTGTTTTGGTTTTATCCTCATGATGTAAATGCTGGAGATGAAATTGTCGTATATACTAAAGATGGTAAAGACAATGTAGAAGAAAGGGAGGATCATAAGGTCCATTTCTTTTATTGGGGATTAAATGAACCTATACTGAAAAAAGGTGATTGTATTGTTATATCGGAGATGAACGACTGGTCTGTTAACTCCTGTAAATAGCAAAAAGAAGAATGGGAAGTATAAGTTTAATGGTTCCTGATTGAAGGAAACGGAACGATTGTATCTCTGCCCAGCTGAAGGCAAATACGGATGTCAGGTGCCGAAAGGGGTATGGCATACGGTAGAGGTGATAGAACCATCGGTGATATACGAGGCCAAGGACGGTAAGTATGGAGAGGATGGGAGTGAGACGTATTGATGGTTCATGGTTCACGGTTAATGGTTCATGATTTTTAAGGTCCCGCAGAAATGAAGGAAATAGCAGAAAGGAGCCTGATAGGCAGGCTACGGGAATTTATGGAAACGGAAGCACGGTCGGGGGCGGCACGGTTGCGATAGATGAGATAGCAACGGGACTGAAGGAACTACGGAAGAATGGATTTATGATGGGATAGAAGATTGTTGAAGGGGTATGGCTGATGAGGCTATGCCTCTTTGTGGTTTAAAAGGTCGCGATAATAATGGGACATACGAGAAATAAGAAGACAGAAATGGAAGGAAGATAGATAACGAAAAAGATAGCAATATGTTTTATTTTATACCACTTACTTTACAACCTGAATATAGAGGTGTTACTGCGGAATTGGTGATTGATTTACCTCAGCGTACTGAAGATGAGGCAAGGAGGAATCCCTTTGTACATGACTTATTAGAACACCCGTTTGTACATGCACATTTAGACAGAGAAGCTGGCGACAATAGACCGGATACAGATTATCTGAATAGGTATGATGGAAATCCATATGCATATAGGTGTCAGGAAGTAAGGATAGTATATCAAAATTTGAATATTGCACCACTGCATGCCGGCCATCGTGAGTTCGTATTCCATATATATGCGTGTGTCTCAGAGGCAGTTACTTTTCCGGAGCCTGAGTTGTTTTTTACTGTAGCGGACCAATATGACTATTATATTGATTTGTTTTGCAGAGACCTATTAGTGATAGATCATGTGCCAGTGCATCAACCTCCATTTCACCTTCATAATTACGTGTGTGTTAGGACTGGAGTAGCGGTAGTAGAACTTGGAACTGTCATATGTGTTAATGACGAGCATGGACTACAGCGTTTAGTGCTAAGTGATGTAAATCAGACGGAGATGGCGATGACAAATGCAAATAGGGCAATGATACATCCTATCAGGTTGACTGATGAATTACTTGAAACAATGGGGTTCGTGATGACAAATAGTGCTGTTTATCATTATCCTGTTCAAGATCATTTTGATATGCCGATTCTTATGAATGGTATACACTATCTACTGTGCCTGATAAGAAACGGACGATACTCATACCAATTGATAGTGGAGGATAGGAGAGCTGCATATGGAACGATGGCATATCAAGTGGATTATCTGCACGAACTTCAAGTGCAAATTATGGCTTGCTATCAATATGATTTCCTGCCACATCCGGAGCTTGTGAAGAATTATCTACAGCAGAAAATGAATAATCATTTTTTTGCTGCGAATCATAAGTCACTAATATTTGAGTACTATAACAATTTAGGGCAAACGATACCAACAAGAGTGATGTTTATACAAGATACAGCTGCGTATTACAGGGTAGACCAGAATGTTGTGCAGAGGTATGTGGATGAGATGATCCTGAGTGGAGAGATTGTGGTTAGGTGAGTATTAACATAAGAATAGAGACATGCCAGTTTCTAGAGCTGCTTATACAGTTAAGAGTATTATCAAGATGAGCGACCCGAAGTCGACGCTCATCCGGATAGAACCTGCAGATCTTAGTATAACCCTGCGTGATATTTATAAGAGTATATCCGATTTATGCTGGATATCGAAACTACCTCATGTAAGTAGGGCGTTCATGACAAGTATTCAGAATAGGTCGGAAAAAACTGTGGCTAGAATAGAAGAGGATTTGAAATTGAATCCGGATTCCAGTCTGGCCAGTAGTGCAGGAGAGTATGTAGTCTCAGAGTTAGCCCATTCAACAATTGTTAACGATTTAAACTACCTTGATATACCACTACCAGAACTCTTTAAAGAAAAAGTGAAAGGAAATCCTGGCTTTGACTTCTATTCTGTAAATCCCGATACAGAAATCTTGCTTTTTGGTGAAGCAAAATATAAAGCAAAAGTCAATGCTTATGACGCAGCATTTGAACAAATAGATCGATTTGTGGTAAATGGTAAAGACATTGACGAACTGGCCAGTTTGGAACATTTTTGCTCTGAATCTTCCCAAGAAAAAGTTGTGGATGGAATAAAAGGATACATTGCTGCTTTCTCATCGACATCTATGAGTGACGAAGTTCTTGTTGCTCATATAGAAAAGGATGAACATTATAAGAGGCTCTTGCAGTATGAAGAAGTAGTATGTGTGGCCGTAAATCTTTCGTGAAATGAACAACCTGATAGAAAGAATTATCAATAAGGACAACCTAGATGAAGTTTACGACTATGTGAGGTCTAATATCTTCACTAAGGGACCTGTGGACATAGGCGATCTTGAAATACTATCGTACTTGTGTGAGTATGATAGAGAGAGATTTGAGAGTCAGATAGATTATCTACTCAATGATATGGCTTTGTTTTATAAACAGAGTGAAGGATTCCAACCAAAGACCTTTGAAGATATTATCATCAGTGACATGAAAGATGATATCAAGAAAATATATCATCAACCATTCACACCAGTACAGGCAGATATAGTAGATGCTGTTTTGAGGAATAATTGTTATAGCTTCTCCGCACCAACTAGCACAGGAAAATCGTATGTAATGATGGATCTCATTCAAAAAAGCCCTGAAGATGTCGTGGTCGTAGTACCTTCAAGAGCGTTAATAAATGAGTACTATCTTAAGTTGAATGAGTCTATTCAGGATAAAAGCGTTAACATTCTGACATTTGTAGATCATATCAATATTGCCCATTCAAGAAAGAATATTTTTATAGTTACCCCAGAACGATGTCGAGAACTTTTTTCACATAAGGATGAATTTAAAATCGGATTATTTTTATTTGATGAGGCGCAACTGAGCGATGAAACATCCATCAGAGGCTTGTTGTTTGACAGTATCGTCAGACGGTGCCATCAGCATTTTCCGAAGGCAAAACTGATATTTGCCCATCCCTTTATTGTCAACCCTGAAGCACAAATAGACAAAAACCATCTGAATGACGGCATGGCCCTTAGTTCTTTTTCTTATCGCCAGCGGAATGTGGGCCAGATGTTCTTATATGCGGACAGACAATGGAATTATTATCATTGTGGTCTTAATATAGATGAAATGGGCGATATGATAGATTGCGAGTTTGATCCGATAGCACGACTTCTCGGACAAGAGAAGGGTAGTGTTATGTTTTTCGTAAGCAAGAGCTCAATACTATCAGGATCATGTCTTGTAGAGTATGAAAAATACGTCAATCTCTGTAAACCGATTGACCATGCTGAAGTTGATGAAATCATCAGTAAACTGGAGGAGTATACAGGAGGAAGCACCAAAGAAAGACGCTTTTATTATTCCGAGTTTATAGACCTGCTAAAACGCGGCATTGTGTTACATCATGGATCACTCCCCATGAAGTCGCGTATGCTCATAGAAGAATACATCAAAAAGGGTTTCTGCAGAATCTGTTTTGCGACTTCGACCTTGGAGCAGGGCGTAAATATGCCTTTTGAGGCTGTCTATATTGGTAAATTCAGTAAAAAAGACCATTTAGCTCTTAAAAATATCATCGGCAGGGCAGGCCGTTCATCCTTGGAGAGAAAATTCGATTATGGTTATGTGATAGTTAAGTCACGTGCCAATATGATAGAGTTGCGAAAAATACTGGATACAGCAGACGTGTTAAGGGACAAATCATCGCTTGATGTAGAAGATGAATTGGATGCGGATTACCGAGATTTTAAGGACGCTGTGAATAACGGTACCATCAATGATAGCTATAACCTTACACCCAACGAGTTGAAGAAATTAACCTCGGAAAATGTACATCGTGCACTGGACGATATCTGTGGATTCCTGATATACAACGGCCGACTAGCCAATGCAGAACTCATCAAGAACAGGGGCTATGCATATAAAGCAATAGTAGAAGCCTTTGTAAAAATCTATAAAAACTACCTGCAACGAGATTTGGCAGATGCAGAAACTTTTGTATTAAGAGAAGCCATAGATATTATGTTGTTTAAGATATTCGGCAATACATTTAAACGGATTTGCTGGATGCGGTATAATAAAGCAAGTCATCTTATTGACAGGAGAAAATTTGATAAGATGGGAAGAGCATATGAATTGCCCGCTAGATTTACAGTGGGCTATAAGGAAATCCCCAATCGCTATATGAAGAATTATCCCTTATTTCCAGCTGGAACAAAAGCTGAGGATGTGAGTTATGATATTATAGTATATGATACCTACGACTATTTGGACAAACTCGTTAACTTTAGACTAGCAGACATTTTCTATGCTTCTGCTATGGAATACTATGAACAATGCAGGAATGAGGATGTGAAAAAGATAGCGTTACTGGTAAGATTCGGGACATTCAATGAACGGCACATTTGGATGTTGCGCTATGGACTTTCGTTTGAAGATATAGAAACGCTGGATTCCAGCATAGAAAGAATAGATGAAACAGGAATCGTATTCAATGATGGTATCAAAGAAATCGATGCTGAAACCAGATTTATTGTTGAACGGTATATAAACTGATATAAGGATGAATCAAGTTATTAATGAGCAAGAGATACGGAAAGATACTCTTGCCAATTTGACTTATAAGAAATTGAGCGTTATTGTCGATGATGATGACGCATACCTTTATTATCCTTTCCTGTTTGAAGGAGGAGAAACATCGGCGGACAAGATTGAGGCTAGACTGTTGTTGTTGTCACCCAAATACGGACTGTATGTCTTTGATACAGAAAGTAATGGTGAGATTAATCCTGATGTTGAAGACAGAATAGACGTGCTGTATGCTGAAATGACCAACCGAATGTTGCGATTTAGCGAACTAAAGGCAGGTAGAGGACGTGTAAAATATGATGTCCATACAGTATTGGTTGGAGCAGTCGGTTTCGGAGATGGAGATGATGACCAACTTGTGCAATGTCAGGTAGATGATCTTCCTGAACTCCTTATGGTATGCAGACCACAGGAAAGTATTCCTGAAGAGGCCTTTAATACCATTCGGGCTGCACTTTCAGGAAGTGCGGGACTAAAACAAAAGAAAGAGAGAGGCTCGCAACGAAAAGACTCTATGGGCGGTATCTTGACAGATATCGAAAATCATCTGGCCAGTTTTGATATAGAACAGACCCAGGCCTATGCAATTGATGTGGATTTGCACCAGCGAATCAGAGGATTAGCAGGTTCAGGGAAAACCGTCATACTTACATATAAAGCAGCCAAGTATCACGCAGAACACCCAGATGAAAACATCCTTTATACCTATTATACAAAAGCTTTGGGCGGTTCTATCCATGATGGAATAGAACGCGCATTCAGAACATTTGGAAAGAATAGAAAGGTAGATTGGACGAAAATTACCATCTGTCATGGCTGGGGTAGTTCTTCATACGAAGGTGTCTATTCTAAAGCGTGCGATGAAAATGGATATGTACCTATTGCATTTAAAGAAGCTGCCATGATGGCAGGGAAGAAAAATGCATTTGCATACGTGTGTTCCAAATTGATGGAAAAGGAATTGGAACCACAGTATGACCTGATACTTATAGATGAGGGGCAGGACTTCCCGAAAGAATTCTATCAGTTGTGCTATCGCTTATGTCGGTCGAATCGTATTTGCTGGGCTTACGATGAATTCCAGAATATCTTTGATACCACCATCCAGAACGAGAGAGATACCTTCGGATATGATGCGGAAGGAAAGCCCTTTGTGGATTTCGGTGAGAATTACAATGGGGTGCAGGATATTGCTTTGAAGAAGTGTTATCGAACACCGCGAATATCACTGATTAGTGCTTTTTCACTCGGTCTCGGCATCTATAATAAAAAAGTACTGCAGCGACTGGAATCCAACCAACAGTGGGAGGCATTAGGATTCGAAGTGGTGGAAGGCGATTCGAAGACTGGCAGCAAGATGGTTATCAGACGACCAGAAGAGAATACACCATCGTATTCCAATGAGAAGTTTAATGTTGATTCTTTACATTGCTATAAGTTTGGAACTTTCAGTGATGAGTGTATGGCCGTCGCAAAGATGATAGAGAATTACATCAAGAAAGAAGAATGCCTGCCAACAGATGTATGTGTGATTTGTATAGACAGAAAGAATGTTGCTAGTTATCTAAGCCATATTTCGATACTACTTGATAATATGAAGATTCCATCGTATATGCTGCTGGATTCTTCGACGACAGACTTTTTCAAGGAAGGACATGTTACGCTTTCGACTGTTAACAAAGCTAAGGGCAATGAATGTGGCGTTGTTGTTATCTGTGGCGTGGATGCGGTGTTTGCAAATCCAGATAATGTCGTTATGAGGGACATGCTGTTTACAAGTATGACCAGAACAAAGGGCTGGCTTACATTGACAGGATGTTCTGAAAGTATGGATTTGTTGGTGGCAGAGTACAAAGCCCTTAGAGACCATAATTATGAGTTGCATTTTAATCAGCCGGCTAAACAAGATACCAAGAATATCATCAATGTGAGTAGGGCTGCAACTAAGTTTCAAGAGAAGTTCCTGGAGGAACTTGGGAAGTTGAGGCAGACGGGTATCGGCGAGGATGAGATCAAGAGGATTGTGAGTCAGTTGACTGAACTGGTGAATGGTGGGAAGGAATAAAGATTGTTGAAGGGGTATGGCTGATGAGGCAATGCCTCTTTGTGGTTATGATGGCCGCGACGGTGTCGGGGCATACAAGGACAATGGAGGCTGCGAATGAACCATAATTACAAGACTTATTACTGACTATATGT
>Ga0256407_10012191_pt1 | contig 11737 bp, 6 predicted proteins | sample RumenRJG_04DNA_FD_193489 | JGI IMG/M metagenome (GOLD analysis project Ga0256407, IMG submission 193489) | Bovine rumen microbial communities from Lethbridge, Alberta, Canada - RJG_04 | ecosystem: Host-associated > Mammals > Digestive system > Stomach > Rumen | place: Canada: Alberta | collected... | reverse complement strand
GTCCTGATTGACGAAGGCTCGGCCTCGGCCTCTGAGATTCTGGCTGGTGCCATCCAGGACAACGACCGCGGCACCATCATCGGCCGCCGCTCGTTCGGAAAGGGTCTGGTACAGCAGCCCATCGAGTTCAACGACCATTCCATGATTCGTCTGACCATTGCCCGCTACTACTCCCCCTCGGGACGTTGCATCCAGAAGCCCTATACAGCTGGCGACAACAAGGACTATGAGGAGGACCTCCTCACACGCTATGAGCACGGCGAGTTCTTCTCGCAGGACAGCATCAAGCATGAGGGACCGGCCTACAAGACCAGTCTGGGACGTCCTGTCTATGGTGGCGGCGGCATTACACCTGACATATTCATAGCAGAAGACACCACCAATGTCACCTCTTATTATAAGCAGGCTTCCATGAGCGGACTCATCATCCAGTATGCTTTCGAGTACACAGACAACAACCGCCAGAAGCTGAAGGACTACAAGACATTGGAGGAGATGGAGCGCTATCTGAAGAAAATCAACACCGTCGAGGCTTTTGCCGACTATGCTGACAAGCATGGACTGAAGCGTCGCAACCTGATGATCCAGAAGTCGCACAAGATGCTGGAGCGCTATATCAACAGCCGCATCATCTACAACATGATGAGCGAGGACGCATGGCTGCACTACCTGAACGAGGACGATCCTGCCATCATGGAGACGCTGAAGGTATTCCGTGAGAACAAGGCGTTCCCTGCACCTCCCCAAAAGGAAGATCAACAAAAGAAGGTGGCCTAATGACCAAACAGGAACTCAGACAACTGATTCGCCAGCGGAAGCAACAACACTCCGTTGACGAATCAGTTGCTGTAACAGCCCGTCTCAAGCAAGACCCACATTACTCGCGTGCACGTACTTTATTATTATATAGTGCACTGCCCGACGAGGTGCAGACCCAGCCACTGCTGGATGAACTGCTCAGCCAAGGCAAGACCATTCTGCTGCCCCGCGTGGTCAGCGATACGGACATGGAACTGCGTTGTTACACAGGACTGAACGACCTGCAGCCGGGGGCATATCACATCATGGAACCGGTGGGACAGCGCTTCACGGACTATAAGCAGATAGACGTGGCGGTCATACCCGGAATGGCATTCGACAGAGAGGGCCATCGTCTGGGACGCGGCAAGGGGTACTACGACCGCTTCCTCACGCTCATCCCTGATGTTTACAAGATTGGAATGTGTTTCTCCTGGCAACTGGCAGACCATGTCCCCTGCGACGAACATGACATCGGGATGGATGCTGTTGTCTTTTAGTATGACGGGGGGAGGGTGGAGTAGTTTTTTTGCTAGTTTTTATTAGTTAAACTAGCCAAAGCGCACATCGGTTATCACCTGTTCACCCACATGGTCGTTCAGGCGCTTTACCAGTTCGCTGCGCTGCATACTCAGGTCGGCACGCAAGGCTGGATTCGACAGTCGTACATACAGCGTCTGATTGTAGATATAGGTGTTTAGCGTGTAACCGGCTATCACAGGACCGACCACCTCTGGCCACGCCTCTACCAGCCGTTTCTGCTGTAGCGGTGTCTCCAGCCCTTGCTCGCGTAGCACTTGCAGAACCAGGTTCTTCACTTGTTGCACATCACGTCTGAACATCTCTATAACATTTACGATTTACAATTGATTTCACCCGAGTCCACGTGGAAAATCTTATAGTCCAGGACCGAGGTGCTCAGTATCTGGTCCAGATGGTCACGATTGGTATCGGTAATGAAAATCTGTCCGAAATTGTCTCCTGACACCAGACGCACAATCTGCTCCACACGGTTGGCATCCAGCTTATCAAAGATGTCGTCCAGCAAGAGCAAGGGCGTCGTCTGAGAGGCCGTCCGCTTCAGGAACTCAAACTGAGCCAGTTTCAGGGCAATGACGTACGTCTTGTTCTGCCCCTGAGAGCCCTCACGCTTCATCTGGTAGCCGTCCAGCGAGAACTCCAGGTCGTCACGATGCACACCGTGTAGCGAGTAGCCGACAGCGCAGTCTTTGTAACGGTCGCGCTGGATGATGTCCAACAGCGGACCTCGCTGACAATGGGACACATAGCGTAGTCCCACCTGTTCGCGATGTTGCGAAATCTGCTCGTAATAGTGTTGGAATACGGGCGTCAGTTCTTCCACAAATGTCTTGCGACGCTCGTACAACTGTTCGCCCTCCTCAGCCATTTGCTCCTCCCAAATCTGCATCAGTGCCGGGTCATAGGACTGGGCTGTAGGGGAATCGGCCTGACCGTCCATCTTCAGCAGGGTATTACGCTGGGCCAGTGCATTGTTGTAGCGCACCAAGTGGTCTATGTATGACCGGTCGTACTGCGAGATGACAACATCCATCAGCCGCCTGCGCTCTTCACTGCCTCCCTCAATGAGCAATGTGTCCGAGGGCGACACCACCACAAGCGGTATCAGACCGATGTGCTCTGACAAACGGCGATACTCCTTCTTGTTGCGTTTAAAGTGCTTCTTCTGCCCACGCTTCATGCCGACGGAGATGACCTCAGAGCACTCAGCATCTTCTGAGTTCCCGGCATCCTCCGAGTAGACACCTTCCAGCATACAGAAGGGTTCCTCGTGACGTATCACCTGTGAATCAATGGGGTTCGAGGCAGAACGGCAGAACGACAAATAGTACACCGCATCCAGCACATTGGTCTTCCCCACCCCGTTTGGACCGATGAAGCAATTCATCTTAGGCGACAGTTCCAATTGTGCCTCACGAATGTTCTTATAGTTCAGTATCGACAGCTTCCTGAGTATCATTTCGAGTGCAAAGATACGAAAAATCATTAAAAACAAAAAATTATCAATTATCAATTATTAATTATCAATTAAAATTCGTACCTTTGCAGCCGATTTATGCGCAAACGTAAAAACAAAAGATAAAAATGGCAAACAAAATTGAACAGCAGGCTGCCGCTCAAGAGCAGCAGGTCAACAAGACCGAGGCTTTCTTCGAGAAAAATAAGAAAGCCATCATCTGTGCAGTGGTTGCAATCATTGCAGTGGTGGTATGTGCAATTCTTCTGAACACCTATTACTTCCAGCCCCGTCAGGAGGAAGCCAGCACCGAGCTCGCCAAGAGCCAGGAGCTCTTCCAGCAGGAGCAGTTCGACAAGGCTCTGGCCGGTTTCCAGAAGGTAGCCAGCGACTACAGCTCTACCGACGCAGGCAATCTGGCTCAGCTCTACATCGGTCTCTGCCAGGCCAACCTCGGCAAGTGGCAGGAGGCAGTCAACGCCCTGGAGAACTTCAGCGGAAAGGACGACCAGATGATTACCCCCGCTGCCGAGGGTGCACTGGGCAACGCCTATGCCAACCTGAACCAGCTCGACAAGGCTGTAGAGCACCTGAAGAAGGCTGCCAGCATGGCTGACAACAACTCGCTGTCACCCACCTTCCTCATCCAGGCCGGTGAGATTCTGGAGAGCCAGGGCAAGAAGGACGAGGCACTGAAACTGTATCAGGAAGTGAAGGAGAAGTACTTCAACTCCATGCAGTACCAGACCATCGACGCTTACATTGAGCGTTGCAAGTAATTGACAAATCCTGATTGACAATTAATGGCTACCAAGAACCTGTCTGAATACAATCTGGAGAAAGTCCCTGACGCCTCCAACATGATATTCGGTATCGTTGTCGCCGAGTGGAACCCCGAGATTACCGGGGCACTGCTCGACGGCTGTGTTTCTACCCTTGAGCGTCACGGTGCACTGCCCGAGAACATCCATGTGAAGACCGTTCCCGGCTCCTTCGAGCTTATCTACGGTGCCCACCAGATGACGCTGAACGACGGCTACGACGCAGTCATCATCCTGGGTAGTGTCATTCGTGGTGAGACCCCCCACTTCGACTACATCTGCCAAGGCGTTACCGCCGGCATCGCCCGGCTGAACGCCACCAGCAGCATCCCCGTTGTCTACGGCCTGCTGACCACTGAGAACCTGCAACAAGCCAAGGACCGTTCCGGAGGCCGATTAGGCAACAAGGGTGACGAGTGCGCCGTAGTTGCCATCAAGATGGCTAAGTTCTAAGCATAAGAATCCCGCTTCACAACAGCGGGATTTTTTTTGTCCCTACGGTCTGACGTTTTTGCACCCGCGCGGTTACGTAAACGATTTCGTGACTTTTAAGAGAAAATTATCAATTATCAATTGTCAATTATCAATTAAAATTCGTACCTTTGCCGAACTAATCAGCTTTGCTAACAAATCATTTTAAATACTAACTAAAAACATTAATTTATGAAGAAAAAATTATCTCTATTGATGGTTGCTCTCTTAGGGTGTGTGGCTTTTGCCACTGCTGCATGGAGAGCGACTGAGGAGTCCGGAGGCAACGAGGGTACCGAGGAAACCATGGAAATCGTCGTTGGCGGTGGTTCGTGGTACAAAGCTATCACTGCCACCTATCCCGTAGTAAAGAACGACGAGCCTGCCACTAGTACTTTTGCAGACTTCGGAGTTGACTTGCGCGATGACAAAGGTGGTATTATCACCGCTGAAGAGGCTTCTGCAAGCCAGACCATCACCTTTGGTATTACCGTGAATGATGGTGTGGCCGCACGTGTTTCCGCAGATACAAAGGATGCCATTGCTGTCATTACAGGTAAGACAGGTAACAACCATGGTTTGCAAAGTTTCTCTGCAGTCGTTCCTGTAGCAGGTCCTGTCGAGATTACTATGAGCACATGTAGTTGGGGCGGTGCCGTAACAGTAAAGGATGCCAATGGTAACGATGCCGTTCCTATGTTTACTACAAAGAAGGGTGATAGTGGTAGCGGCTGCTACAAAGGCAATGGTGACAATGATGAAAATGTTATCAAAGTCAAGTATACTGGCGAAGCTACTACCCTGACTATTAGCGGTGGCGCATACGTTGGTTGGTTCTCTATGAAGGCTATTAACGCTTCTGCTTGTTCAGTTTCTTATTCTCTTGGCGATGTAGAATGCCTCGGCACTATCCTGCCCACAGGAGGTCAGTATGCTATCGGTGACAAGTACACTATTCCTGCCCAGAACTTCACCCTTTACAAGGAGGGCAGCACACTGACAGGATGGACTGACGGCTCGAAGACCTATGCTGCCGGTGAGGAGATTACGCTCGAGGGCGACCTTGCACTCACTCCAGTATTCACTCAGAACACTGTTTCACTGGCTGATCGCACTGAGGAGACCACCATCAAGTGGAACTTCCGCCGCGACCAGGGTGCCCCCGTCGTCCAGTGGCAGGGTACCAATGGCAACATCCTGGTAGCTCAGGCCACCATTGGCGACAAGACCATCGATGTGCCAATGACTGTCAATACCAGTCCTGGCAAGTTCAACAATGCAACCAATACCGACTGGGCACAGACGAACATCGGAACGAAGTTCACCATCCCCGCCTGCAAGGGAGCTGTCGTCTCTATGGAGGGCTATTCAGAATTCAGCACTACCACCATCGACGGACAGAACGACTACACCTCCGGCAAGACCATCAGCTACACGCTGGCTGGCAACGCCGAGACCGTCGACATCGAGATTGGCGTAAAGCCCACAAACGACAGCAAGTCCGACTGTGAGTACACGCGCTACATCCAAGTGGTACTGCCCGTGGTAGAGAGCGGCGGCAAGACGTATACCAACGAGGCAGCGAAGATAGTATGGGCAATGACGGATACGTCTAATCCTGGTGGCTATGTTGCAACTCCGGCAGAGGCATTTTCTACGGTAACATTTACCTATGAGCCGGCAACAATAACAGGTACGGCAAATATCACTAACGAAAATGCAGAGAAGGTGCTAACCGGTATCAAGTTTAAGCCTGCAACAGGTGCTTCTGACGTACTGAAGTGGAATGCTAAGCCTGCTGCTGGTCTGACATTTACTCCGACCAGGGTTGCCGGTTATGTAAACCGTGTTGGAACAGACAGTGAGAATGGTATTACCGTTTCTGTCTATGTAGAAGGCTCAGAAGGCACTGCTACCAAGCTGGGTACTTGGACTGCCCTGCGTTCTGGTAAGACAAATTCTACTACCAGTGAGAAGAATGCTACAACCAAGGCTTATGACGCAACGGCTATCTACAAGTATGACATTACGCTCACAGAGGCTCAGCAGCAGGCTCTTGCTTCCTCTGACGGCTTCTACCTTACTTCTACCATAGGAGTTGGCAACACAAAGGAGGGTGCTTTCGGTGAAGTCACTATCGAGGGTCTTATCAACGGCACCGCCGCTGACGTTGCCAAGTACACGCTCGACATCGCTGCATCGCCTGCTGAGGGCGGTAGCGTGACAAAGTACCCCAACACCGACGAATACGAGGAGGGCAGCACCATCAAGGTGACGGCCACAGAGAATTTCGGCTACGACTTCGTGAACTGGACCAACGAGGCCGGCACCGAGGTGTCTACAGACCCCGTCTACCAGTTCGACATCACGCAGAATGAGAAGCTGACCGCCAACTTCAAGGCCGTCAACACCTACGAGCTGAAGCTGACAGTCGACGGCACCAACGATTATATGGTGACCGTCAGCCCTGCAGGCACAGAGGTAGAGGGCAAGCAGATGTACGAGGAGGGCACGGCCGTCCAGCTGACTGCCAACCAGTATGAGGGCCTCGTAACTTTCACCAACTGGAGCGACGGCACCACCGACGCCAACAAGCTCATCACGATGAACGACAACGTCACGCTGACCGCCAACTATAGCGAGACCGACATCATCGCCGGCTGGGACTTCTACACGGCTGGCAACAACGGACGTAAGGCTGACTTCGCTGCTGCCGACAACGATGCCGACGCACTGAACCTGGTAAAGACCGACGACGGCAGTACCAGCGCATGGCTCGACAAGTCGACCCTGGTCGGTGGCGGCTACGAGACTTTCAAGGGCGCTGCCGTCAACTGGCGTACGGGCAGCAGCAACGGTGATGTGGGCCACTACCACTGGCAGACCAAGGTGAACGCCGAGGCCTTCACCGACATCAAGGTGCAGTTCCAGATGATGTACAACTATAATGCCTACCAGACTTACGATGCCGAGTATTCGCTCGACGGCAACAGCTGGACCAAGTTCGGCAGCATCACCATGAGCGGTGCCAAGGCCGCTGCCTCGTTCAGCGAGACACTGCCCGCCGCCTGCAACAACCAGAAGGACCTCTACATCCGCATGATTGCCGACAAGGCGTCTGCTGTCGACGGTTCTGCATCGGCTAACGACGGCAACACGCTGGCCATGTTCTTCATCACCGGCACGCCGAAACTCGTCGACGACCCTGTGGCTCCCGCCCTGTTGTCCAGCGTTCCTGAGAACAACGCAGAGGGTGCCTCGGCTACCGGCAAGATTGTGCTCAACTTCGACAAGAAGGTACAGGTAGTAGAGGGCACCAAGGCTACCCTCGGCTCTCAGGAGCTGACTCCTGCCGTCAGCGGCAAGGTCATCACCTTCAGCTACAAGGGTCTGGAGTATAACACCGACTACACCTTCACCCTGCCCGCCAACACCGTCAAGAACCTGACGGGCGCCACGCTGACCGAGGCCATCACCATCAACTTCAAGACGATGGCACGCCCCACTGTCACCAAGGCACTCTACGACAAGGTGGTCAGCACCACCGATGAACTGGTGGCTGCCCTCCAGGCAGCCCAGTCGCGTGCCGACAAGAACGTGCGCTACCGCATCTTCCTGAAGAAGGGTACCTACACGCTGCCGCAAGGCACCGCCGACAAGACGTACAACGTCGAGCTGGCGAACGCCACCCAGGCTTCCTACACTAAGAAGGACCCCATCACCTATTTCAACGCGCAGAACGTATCCATCATCGGTGAGGACCGCGATGCCACCATCATCACCAACACCATTCCTGCCGAAGACACCTTCGAGGGCAAATACGGCCCTGCCAGCATCTATGAAGGTATCGGCAACAGCGACGTGTTCCAGCTCAGCGGCAGCGACAGCTACTGGCAGGACCTGACCGTGTCGACCGGCATGGAAGATGAACGCGGCCGCGACATCGCCATTGAGGACAAGGGCACCAGAACCATCTGGAAGAACACCAAGCTGCACGGCTATCAGGACACGTGGGTAGGCCAGAACGACCATGGTCTGTTCTACTTCGAGGACGGCATCATCCGCGGCCGCACCGACTACATCTGCGGTAAGGGCGACGCCTACTACAACCGCGTAGAGTTCCAGCAGATTGCCGGCGGCTACTGCGCCGTACCCTCCAGACCGGCCAGCGTCGGCTGGGTCATGAAGGACTGCGTCATCAACGGCGACGGAGAAGGTGTTGACGGCAACTACACCCTCGGTCGTCCCTGGGGCAGCGGCACACCTGTAGCTTTATGGATTGACACTAAGATGAACGTTGTTCCTTCTGCCATTGGCTGGAACGAGATGAGCGGTGGCTGGCCCGCACGCTTTGCCGAGTACAACTCGACCACCAAAACGGGTAGCGTCATCGACCTCAGCGACCGTAAGAAGATTTTCGCCGACACACACGCCAACAATCCCGAGCTGACTCCTGCCGAGGCTGCCGAATACAGCGACATGTCGAAGATGTTCGGCGAGTGGGAGCCCACCCTGCTGACGGAGCAGGCCCCCATCCCGCAGAACGTAAAGTTCAACAAGAATGACAATATGCTGTTCTGGGATAACAGCAACTACGCTTTGCTGTATGCCGTCTGTCTGAATGATAATATTATCGGTTTCACCACCGATAATCAGGTTGACGTTACAACCCTGGAAGGTGCTGCTTCTGCTCCACGCCGCGCTGCCAACGCAGCAGACTATACCGTTCGTGCTGCCAACGAGATGGGTGGTCTGAGTGAGGCTTCGGCTCCAGCCACAGAGGCCACAGGCATCGATAGCATTGAACAGGCTCAACCTGTCATCAACGACGGTGTCATCTACACCCTCCAGGGCGTGCGTGTCGACAAGGCCACGAAAGGTGTCTACATCATCAATGGCAAAAAGGTTGTGGTGAAGTGAGAGAAGTAACTGAACTCACTCAATAAGAAAGGAAACGGATTCCGACATGGAGTCCGTTTCTTTTTTGTCAGAACACCCTTCTATGAAACGTAAACGTTTACGAAAAAATGGGGAACATTTATTTGTCTATTTTAATAAAATGTATTACTTTTGCATTCAAATAGACATACTACTACTTTTTTATAAAACAAACTTAAAAACAAACTAACATGCAAACAAGAAGACTACTCTTAGCCATGCTGCTGTGTATGCTATGGCTAACGGGCTTCGCCCAGAATGCAATCAAGGGTACCGTCAAGGACAAGACTGGCGAACCTCTGATTGGAGTAAGCGTGACCTATGGCAACGGCCAGGGAACGGTGACTGACATCAACGGAAACTTCAGCGTCAACGCTCCCGCTGGCTCTACCATCAAGTTCTCGTACGTAGGCTACAAGCCTCAGAGCGTGAAGGGCAGTGGCAACATGGCCATCACGCTGGAAGAAGACAACACCACACTGGAAGACGTTGTGGTTGTAGGTTACGGCACTATGAAGCGTAAGGACCTGACCGGTGCTGTCGCTTCTGTCACAGGTGACAAGCTGGCTTCCAACCCTGTGTCAACAATCGGTGAGGCATTGCAAGGTCAGCTGCCAGGTGTGAACGTCATCTCACAGGACGGTCGTCCTGGCGGTACGATGTCCATACGCGTTCGCGGCGGTGGTTCAATCACCCAGTCCAACGAGCCTCTCTACATTGTAGACGGTGTACAGGTATCAAGCATTGACGACATTGCTGCCGACAACATCGAGAGCATCGACGTGCTGAAGGATGCTGCTTCAACAGCCATCTACGGTGCCCGTGGTGCCAATGGTGTAATCCTGATTACCACCAAGTCTGGTAAAGAAGGTAAGGTCCAGGTGAAGTACAACATGTACTACCAGATTAAGTCGAAGCCCAGTCATCTGGACACCTGGAGTGCCTACGACCACGTGCTACACCAGTGGAGCTACGCTACGGCACTCGGTACGACCTATGCCGACAACGTGGCAAAATACTACGGTCTGGGAGCCAACTATGGCAACCATCTGGCCGACTATAAAAACCAGTCGGCCCACAACTGGATGGACGACGTGCTGGATTCCAGCCACACTTGGAACCACGACTTGAGCATCAGCGGTGGTACGAAGTCGACCAAATACTATGCAGGCGTCAGCTATAACAACAACACCGGTGCGCTGATCAATTCTGGATTCAGCCGCTGGAGTGCTAACTTCAAGTTGTCACAGGAGATTACCAAAAACTTGAAATGGGATGTAGACGCCCGCTACGGTGAAGTGCAGTGGAAAGGTGCCCAGTTCGGCATTGCCACTCAGGCATATCGATTCAACTCTATCGACCATCCGCTCGGTTCAGGTGAGGCAGCTGACCTCGGCATGGGTTCAGCCAACGCCTCTGAGGACTACAACCCCGTCAACATCCTGAACGACTACAGCAACCTGACCCGTCGCTATCGCATCGGTATCAACAATGCATTGACATGGCAGATCATCAAGGGTCTGACGGCTAAGAGCGAACTCTACCTGGGTCGCAACTGGAACAAGACCGAGCGCTGGGATGGTGGTCACACCAATGGCCAGTCGTACAACTTGGCCCGTATCACCAATGGCGATGGATACAATGTCCGCTGGGATACTACCCTAAGCTACGATGTTCAGGGACTTGGCGAAGACCACTCGCTGAACGTGATGGCTGGTAATGAGGTATTGGCCAACAAGTCCAACTCCAACTACATCCAGGGTACTGGCTATCCCTCTGAGTGGGACTCGAGCTATGCCTTTGCCAACATTGCCATGGCCAGCAAAAGCGTACCTGGTGACGAAACATACAGTAGCGTAGGCACACCTGCGCACACCATCTCATGGTTCGGACGTGTCAACTACAACTACTTGGGCCGCTATCTGCTGACAGCAACCATGCGTGCCGACGGTTCTTCCAAGTTCCGTGGCAGCAACAAGTGGGGTTACTTCCCTGCAGCCGCTGTAGCATGGCGTATCAATGACGAACCGTTCATGGCTTCTGCCAAGGACTGGCTCGACAACTTGAAGCTCCGTGTATCGTTCGGTACATCAGGTAACGACGGTATTGACGCTGGTCTTTTCGACACGCTTTGGAAGACGGGTACTACCGTTATCAACGGTCAGACTGTTCCTACCTATGCTCCTGCAGACTGTCTGGGTAACCCCGACCTGAAGTGGGAGACCACTATCTCGCGTAACATCGGTCTGGACTTCGGTTTCTGGAACGGTAAACTGCGTGGTAGCATTGAGTTCTACTGGAACACCACGAAGGACGTTCTGATGCGCGTTCCTTGCGATGCCTCTACTGGTTTCAGCTACCAATATCAGAACGTGGGTAAGACCTCTAACAAGGGTATCGAGCTCTCACTGAACTACGAAATTCTGCGTACCAAGGACTATAACCTGAGCTTCGGTGCAACCCTCAACCACAACAAGAACAATGTGGACGAACTGATGGATGGTGTTGTTGCCAGCGCACATACGGGATGGGGTTCAACCCTTCGCGTACCTTATTATGATTACTTAGTGAAGGTAGACGAGCCCGTCGGTCTGATTCAAGGTTTCGAATCTGATGGTATCTATACTGTCAACGACTTCAACGTGGAGAACGGTGTCTGGACGCTGAAGCCCGGTATTGCCGACTACAAGGCTACTGGTTATGCTGGTGGTGA
>Ga0256407_10012190_pt1 | contig 11737 bp, 8 predicted proteins | sample RumenRJG_04DNA_FD_193489 | JGI IMG/M metagenome (GOLD analysis project Ga0256407, IMG submission 193489) | Bovine rumen microbial communities from Lethbridge, Alberta, Canada - RJG_04 | ecosystem: Host-associated > Mammals > Digestive system > Stomach > Rumen | place: Canada: Alberta | collected... | reverse complement strand
TGTATCAGATGCTCCCGTGACCATAGATGATGAAAAATGTGTCAGCATTTCCTATCCCACATTCTTCTCAACTTTGGAAAGCTTGTATTAACCGCAGATCCGGTTTTAATCTGCAATAATCCGATCCTCATTCTTACTCCTATGATCTCCGATTTTTCTGAGCGCTGTGAGCGCTCGCCTGCTAATTATCAATTTAGAAAAACCACGAAAATTACCCCGTGGCTCGAAAATAAATAACTTCTCTCAGTGCTTAAGCATGATACCCGCGCCAAAAGCGTTAGGACCTGTATGGCATGCTATAGATAATGATAATGGATCATACATGATATCATATCCGGGAAAAGCCTCCGTTACTTCCTTTAACCAGCTTTCAGCATCTGCTTTATCAACGAAGGATCCCGATCCCATAATCCATATATCTTTATCAGGATAATCCTTGAATTTCTCTTTACGATCACGCTTTATCATATCAATAAGCGCTTGTCTTGCTTTCGAAAGCCCTCTGACTTTGGCCACTGCTTCAAATGTATCTCCGTCGGAGTATAATATGGGTTTGATCGAAAGAATATCACCTATAAGAGCCGTGGCAGGCGTTATACGCCCCGTCTTTTTAAAATATTTCAGTGTTTCGACAGCAAGGTAGATACTTGATCTTCTTGAATCTTCTTCCAGTATTTCCTTGATCTCAAGAGCACTCTTTCCTTCGGCAGCCAGTTTACATGCGTAATCCACAGCGCCTCTTAAGGTTACCGAAATACGATGATTGTCCACCACCTGTACTTTGTTTTCATATTCATCCGAAAGAGCTGTAGCGGTATTGCAAGATCCGGATAATCCTGAAGACATGGGAATATAAACAAGCTCATCAGCATCCTGAAGAGCCACATCCCAGATATCAAAAAGTGAAGCCGGAGACGGTTGAGAAGAGCCGGTATCTCTGCCTGATATCAGTGCATCATAGAAATCGCCGGCTGTAAGATTTTCGTTCTCATAGAACGTATGTCCGTCAATAATGATCGGCATCGGGACCACATGAATTCCGAGCGCTCTTGCTTCGGATCCAAATATTCCACTGTTTGAATCCGTTACTATAGCGGTTTTCATCCGACGGTCCTTTCAGCTGTTAAAATCGCAGTCATTAAATTCGGAATAAATGCTTATACGGTTGGTATCAGTCTCGGTCATTCCGATGAATATACTTCCGTAGGAATAATCAGTTTCGTTCTTCTGAACTCTGACGATCTGTATGAATGCATGTATGGTCTCTTTAGTCCATATTGTAAGGTAGCATTCATAAACCTCACCGATGGAAAGCTGTTCGGGGCACTTAAACCCTATACCGCTCTTTGATACATTAATCAGCTCGATCGTAAGACCGTTTGCAGCATCCGTCGTATCATTTCCAAGTCGCTTAACGATCAGACTGCATTCGAGATCAATTCTTTTATTCCTTCTTTTTTCTTCCATAACTCCCATACCATAGCCCGTTTACATAACAAATTATTTATGATTTTAGCATCATATGCTGTCTATAGCAAGTCTCAGCTGATAAACATAGCATCACCGAAGGAAAAGAAACGATACTTCTCCTTCACAGCCTCCTTGTATGCCGAAAGAATATTATCCCTACCCGCCAGAGCGGATACTAACATGAGAAGAGTTGATTCGGGCAGATGGAAATTGGTAATAAGCGCATCCGCGGCTTTAAATCTATATCCCGGGTATATAAAAATATCTGTATCTTTGCATCCGGCATGAACGATCCCGTCTTCATCCGTCAGACTCTCCAGTGTACGGACGGATGTTGTACCTACACATATTATCCTTCCTCCGGCTGCTCTTGCTGCATTTATCTCATCTGCAGCTTCTTTATCTATCCTGCAGAATTCCGTATGCATGTGATGATCAAGTATGTTCTCTTCCTTAACAGGCCTGAAAGTGCCAAGTCCAACGTGAAGTGTTACATATACTTCATGAACGCCCATCCCGGAGATCTTGTCCAATAATTCTCTTGTAAAATGAAGTCCTGCCGTAGGTGCTGCAGCAGAGCCCTCTTCCTTGGAATATACCGTCTGATATCTTTCTTTATCCTGAAGCTTGTGATGGATATAAGGCGGGAGGGGCATCTCGCCCAGTTTATCAAGTATCTCCTCAAAGATACCTTTGAATTCAAAGCGTATCTTTCTGTTTCCTTCTTCCAGTATATCTTCAACTGTTCCGGTCATCATTCCGTCACCGAAATCAATGACAGTTCCGGGCTTAGCTTTCTTACCGGGGCGAACAAGTACTTCCCAACAGGAATCCTCCATGCGCTTTAAAAGAAGGACTTCTATAACCGCACCGGTTTCTTTCTTAACTCCGTAAAGCCTTGCAGGAAGAACTCTTGTATTATTTAATACAAGACAATCACCGGGTCTTAAGAAATCTGGAAGTTCATAAAAATGGTGATGTGTCACCTTTCCGTTTTCCTTATCAAGACACATAAGCCTTGAAGAAGATCTGTCACTTAAGGGGTCCTGAGCAATAAGCTCTTCCGGAAGATCATAATAATAATCTGATTTTTTTAATATTTCTGTATTTGCCATTAAAAACACTTTCAGCGCATAAACGCCTTATCTATCCCTTTAAGAAAAGCTACATATCCGCGGTATGCCTCGTAAAGATCAGCTTTGCTGATAGCCTCATGAGGAGCATGCATATTGAGAACAGGTACTCCCGCATCAATAACATTCATAGCATATAAAGCCATGATATAAGCTATAGTTCCACCGCCACCGGCATCAACGGCACCCAGCTCGCAAACCTGATACTGAGCATCCGCATCATCCATGACTTTACGGATAGCCGCAAGATATTCGGCATTGGCATCATTGGAGCCTGACTTTCCTCGCGAGCCTGTAAACTTGTTAAATGCAAACCCTTTACCCATATATGCCACATTCTTCTTATCGAATTTTGAAGCATATGAAGGATCAAATCCTGCAGTAACATCCGAACTTAACATGAATGAATTTGCAAGTGATCTTCTAAGAGCAAGCTCAGAATAGCTTCCTGTAGCATTCATCAATTCGGCAAGGCAGTTCTCGAAAAATCTTGACTGCATGCCTGTAGCGCCTACGGATCCTATCTCTTCCTTATCAACGAGTATGCAGCATCCCGTAAACTCAGGGTTCTTTACATCCAACATAGCCTTGTATGAAGGATAAGCACACACTCTGTCATCATGACCGTATCCAAGGATAAGACTTCTGTCAAAACCGGCATCACGTGCTTTACCGGCAGGCACTACTTCGATCTCTGCACTTAAGAAATCTTCCTCTTCCACTCCGTAATACTGCTTTAAGATATCAAGTACATTTGCCTTTACCGCTTCTTTTGCGGCACTCTTATCATCAGCAGCCTTGTTCTTTGCGCTCTTCTTTGAAGGCTCTATCTTAAGCGGCATATTTCCGACTATAACATCCAGAGCTTCGCCTTCTATAACCTTGGCAGCCTTTTTCTCCATCTGCTCAGAAGCGAGATGTATCAAAAGATCGGATACGAAGAAAACAGGATCATCTTCCTCTTCACCGATATTTACGATAACCGATGTTCCGTCCTTCTTTACGATCACTCCGTGAAGAGCAAGAGGAACCGTTACCCACTGATACTTCTTGATGCCACCGTAATAGTGCGTATCAAGGTAAGCCATGCCTCCTTCTTCATAAAGAGGATTCTGCTTCACATCAAGTCTGGGAGAATCGATATGAGCTCCGAGTATTGCCATTCCGTCTTCGAGAGGCTTCTTTCCAAGTTGGAAAAGGATAATACCCTTATTCATATTACAGAAGTAAACCTTATCTCCTGCTTTAAGCTTGCGGCGGCTCTTTACTGCTTTGGGAAATTCTACATACCCCTGCTTTTCTATATCATTAATGACATAATCAACAGCTTCTCTTTCAGTCTTACAAAGACTTAAGAAATCTTTATAACCGTCTGCAAAATCAAAAGCCTTCTTTTTATCGGCTTCAGTATATTTTTCCCAAACAGATTTTTTCTCCATTGTTAAACCTCCGCAAATTGGAACCTAAATGAAAATCATTGATCGCAACATGATCACAAAGATCATGATCTGAGTTCGATATTCATTCCCTGAAGACCGTTAAGGATCTTCTTCATGGCAGCACCGACTTCATCATCGGAAAGAGTCTTTTCCATATCTCTGAAAGCAAGAGAATATGCAATAGATTTGCAGCCTTCTTTAACCTGATCACCTTCATAGAGATCGAAGAGCTTAACACTTTCAAGGATCTTGCCGCCGCGCTGTCTGATCATCTTCTCGATATCGCCTGCCTGGATCTCCTTGGGAACAACCATTGATAAATCTCTTGTTACAGCAGGGAACTTGGCTATACCTGTAAACTTTCTTGCAAAACTTGTAAGAGGAACGATAGCAGGCATATCAAGCACAGCAACGTATACGCGCCCCTTCATATCATAATTTGATACAACCATTGGATGAACTTCTCCAAGGAAACCTATCCTGGTTCCGTCATAAGAAATAGCTGCCTGACGTCCGGGATGAAGGAATGCAAGTCCCGACTTGGAATCATACTCAGGTCTCATCTTCATACCAACAGATAAAAGGAATTCTTCGATAACACCCTTAAGGGAATAGAAATCTCCTTCACCGTAGAAACCTAATGTAAGCTGCATCCTCTCATCGGGAAGTTCCGTAAGCGGAAGAGCCTTGGGTACGTAGATATTACCGAGCTCATATAATCTGACATCCTTGTTTCTGCGATTGAAATTAGTTGAAAGACTTGTGAGCATACCGTTAAGGGTAGTTGTTCTCATTATAGAGAAGTCTTCACCAAGAGGATTTGAGATCGTGATAGCATTACGCATTGCATCGTTACTGTCGAGCATAAGCTTGTCAAATACCTTGGGACTCTCGAAGGAATAACACATAGCCTGTGAAAATCCGCAATACTCAGCGATATCACGAGCCTTAGCCTCTATTCTCATAGGATATGAGAGCTTTCCTTCCATGCCTTCGCCACCGGGAAGGGTTGTAGGGATCTTGTCATAGCCATAGAATCTCGCAACTTCCTCAGCGATATCAGCCTGTCCTAACAGATCCTGACGGAATGAAGGTATATGAAGCATATTTGTCTTCTCATCATACGTAAGATCGATCTTCTTAAAGATCTCAAGCATCTTATCGGATGAGATATCGGTTCCAAGAAGTCTGTTGTACTTTTCAGGCTTAAATTCAAGTTCTACTTCATCCTTTAAAGGAGCACATACATCTATCATACCGCCAACAACTTCACCTGCACCAAGCTCCTCTATAAGAGCACAGGCACGGTTAATTGCTTCGGGTGCATTTCTGGGATCAAGCCCCTTCTCGAACTTACCTGAAGCATCCGTACGAAGGCCGAGACGCTTTGCAGACTTTCTGATATTGGGGCCGTTGAAGGTAGCCGCTTCAAAAAGCATTGTATGAACATCATCGGTGATCTTGGAATTCTCACCACCCATGATACCTGCGATACCGATAGCCTTCTCTGCATCACAGATCATAAGGATATCCTTATCAAGTGTTCTTTCCTGACCGTCGAGAGTAACGAACTTCTCGCCGTCTTCAGCTCTCTTAACAACGATCTTGCTGCCTGCAACCTTATCCAGATCAAACGCATGCATGGGCTGGCCGTATTCTTCCATGACATAGTTTGTTATATCAACAATATTATTGATAGGACGGATACCGCTTGCTGCAAGCCTCTGTCTCATCCACTTGGGGCTGGGACCGAGCTTGATATTCTTTACCATTCTTGCGCAGTATCTGGGACAAAGATCGGCATCCTTTACTTCAACTTTGACGATATCATTGATATCTTCCGAATTGCCGCTCTCTTTAACAACAGGCGGATTGAAAGGCTTATCGAAAGTTGCCGCAACTTCTCTGGCGATACCGATAATGGAATAACAGTCAACTCTGTTGGATGTTATCTCATACTCAAAAACAGTATCATGAAGTCCAAGTGCTTCAATGGCATCATCTCCGGGCTTCACTTCATCCTTATCAAAGATATAGATACCGTATTCGGGTGCTTCGGGATAGAAATTTCTATCTGAACCAAGCTCTTCGATGGAACACATCATTCCGTAGGAATCAATGCCACGAAGCTTTCCGTTTTTGATCTCAATGCCGTTTTCGGGAAGCGGGCCACCGTCGTGACCGCCGGCTACTCTGCCGCCATCAAGAACAACCGGCACCAGATCTCCTACACTGACATTGGGAGCGCCTGTAACGATCTGAAGTTTTTCACTTCCTACATTAACCTGGCAGATAATAAGCTTATCTGCATCGGGATGCTTTTCGATGCTTAAGATCTCACCGACAACGATCTTTGCAAGGTTCTTATCAAGTCTTGTGAAACCCTCAACCTTCGTACCTGAAAGGGTCATTCTGTCAAAATATTCCTGATCTGTGCATTCAAGACCGGGTACATATGCTTTTATCCAAGATAATGCTGAATTCATTTTTATTCTCCTGTATGAACGATAATGTTTATATAATGATCATTTTTTCATCAGAACTGTGACAGGAATCTGTCATCATTCTCATACATAAGTCTCATGTCATCGATCTCGTACTTAAGAAGTGCGATACGCTCAAGTCCCACACCGAAAGCAAACCCTACATATTCTTCAGGATCGATACCTCTCATCTCAAGTACGTGAGGATGAACCATTCCGCATCCGAGTATCTCTATCCAGCCGGATCCCTTACAGAATCTGCATCCCTTGCCGCCGCACTTAAAGCAGCTTACATCCATCTCTGCAGAAGGCTCTGTGAAGGGGAAATGGTGAGGACGGAATTTAACTTTTGTATCCTCTCCGAACAACTGCTTAGCGAAAGAATCAAGTGTACCTTTCAGATCGGCAAATGTAACATTCTTATCAACCACAAGTCCCTCTATCTGATGGAAGCAGGGAGAGTGTGTAGCATCTACTTCGTCTGAACGGAATACTCTTCCGGGAGCGATCATTCTGATGGGAAGTCTTCCTTTTTCCATCTCATGGATCTGAACTGAAGATGTCTGGGTTCTTAAAAGAATATCTCCGTTGATATAGAAAGTATCCTGTTCATCCTTTGCGGGATGATCAGCAGGAATATTTAATGCTTCAAAGTTATAATAATCTTTTTCTACTTCAGGTCCGCTTACAACTTCATAACCGAGACCGATAAAGATCCTCTCAACTTCCTCAAGAGCGATCGTATTGGGATGTCTGTGTCCCATCTTGGGCATATTTGCGGGAAGAGTAACATCAATAACTTCCTTCTTCATCTTCTCGTTCATTGCAGCAGTTTCGAATTTTCTGCGGCTTTCTTCAAGAAGATTCTCTATCTGTTCTCTTGCCTCATTCACCATTGCACCGATCTTGGGACGATCCTCAGCCGCAACATCCTTCATTGATTTAAGGACTGCAGTAAGCTCTCCCTTCTTACCCAGATAAGCTACTTTGATGTCATTAAGCTTATCAAGAGTATCGCTCTCTTTGATCTTGCTAAAAGCTTCATTTTTGATCTGTTCAAGTTTCTCTTTCATAATGATCCTCCATGCCGAAGCATAATTTCTTTTTCTTTCATATGTTTAAGGTATCACCCCCGTGTCAGCCTTTTCATCTGTCAAATGCTGACGGGAATAAAAAAACGGATGGCTTTAATGCCATCCGGGGACGAATAATTCCGCGTTACCACCCTGGTTCCCGATAAAAAATATCGGACGCCTCAAACCATTTAACGCATGGTGACGTGCAGGCTTACTTATACTTAGGACGATTTCGGCCTGCAGGCTCAGGTGTGAATTTCAGAACTGATAATGTCGGGCGACTCTCAGCCGATGATCGCTTTCTCTGTAACAAAACCGGTATTCCGGAAACAGCTCCTACTGTGCACCATCACAGCTTTTAACATATAAACTTTTACTATAATAGCATTTTAGCTTTTAAAGTCAAGCCGTCATTTCTTCTTACGCCTTCGTCCCGGCAGATGTTCGCTTCCCTTTTTTGCTATTTTTACAAAAAGAGGTCTGAAATAAAGATTGATCTGCGCACCGACAAAAATGATATACATACAGGAATAAAGCCAGAACATGGCTATCATTATAGCCGCAAAGGACCCGTAAAGAGCAAATCCATGGAACCTGTTAATATAGGCCGAGAAAGCCCAGGACAGTCCCGACCAGCAAACGCTGACAAACAAAGCCCCGGGGAACTGCTCCCTGTATCTGAGCTTTGTACTTGGCAGTATTGTATAAAGGATCTGAAATATCAATGTCAGGAAAGCCCAGACAAAAGCAAATCTGAAATGAAGCATGACTCTGATAACTATATGAAAATCCGGTATATAAGTCACCAGCAATTCATTGATACGTGTTCCAAGGACAAGGATAACAAGAGAAAAGATGATCATAAAGATCAAAATTATCGTATAAAAGCTGCTTTTGATCCTGAGAACCACCCAGTTTCTTTTCTCGATAACACCATGTACTGCATTTAATCCGTTGATAAGTGCAAACACGCCCTTACCGGCGATCCACAGCATGATAAGAGCCGACAAAGAAATGGCAGCCGCGGATCCGCCCGAAAACTCATGAGCAACCTCTGTGATAAGCGATGCGAAATCCTTCGGAACGATCTGAACACCGATCTCCTCAACAAGCTCAAATGAAACTCTTGTATAAGGTAATATGCTGCAAAACAGAACTACGATCGGGATAAGTGACAGAAACATAAAAAACGCTGCAGCCGCAGCGAATGAAGACGTATTATTCTCTTTTAACCCACGCATGAAACCGCGGATATCTTTGAACAGTCTAATCATAACCACGTCCCTATGGGCATTTCACTCAAAAACCGAATGTCCAGTCTCCCTCTTTGACTCCTAGACATGTCTAGGTGGGCAACCGCAGCATCAACGTCTGCCTTCCCTGAAATACTTGCCGGGGCATGACATCGGCCGAGCAATTTAGGAATCCCGTTTAAAGTAATGTAGGCTCAAAAAACAGAAGACCTTAAGTTGACATCCGGTACTTGTATTATAGCCGAAAAACGTTATCATTACAAGCTTTCCGAAGGTTCAAAAAAAGAAAACAGCCGGACGTTTCCGTCCGGCTGAATGATACAAAACTTATCAGATTCCCATAAGCTTTTCTTTGTAGTTATTGTACTCATCAACGGAGATAATGCCTGCTTCACTGATACTCTTAAGCAGATTTGCCTTCTCCTTGAACTCTGTCATATCCTTGTAAGGAGCGAAGATATCCTTGATAACTTCCTGCTTCTTTGTCTCGAACTCTTCGTTTGAGGAAAGCTTGCAATCTCTTGCAACAAGAAGGAGCTTCATTCTGGATACAACATCCGGATTCTCGATGATTCCCTTCAGGATCTCGAGCTTCTTATCATGGTAAGCCATCTCTGTGAGCCATGTCTTATCACGAAGCATAACTACTCTCTCGATCTTGTTCTGAAGTGAGAACTCATCGCCTGCGGGAAGTGCCATTACGTCAGCGATAAGTGTCTGCTGCTTCTGCTGGTATTCCTGCTGTGAAGCTGCACCTGCAACTACCATAGCCGGCCATCTTGAAAGCTTCATCTCAAGAACATCCATCGAATCTGATGTTGAAGGGCTTAACATTTCCTTAAGCTCACTCACATCCGACTGATACTCTTCCTTGGTTACAAGCTCTGCATCGATAAGGATGGGAAGCTTCTGAAGCTTAAGAGTAAAGTCATCATTGTTATCCATCTCATCATACTGAACGCTGGCAAGAAGCTGTTCCTTACCGTTATCGAACTCTTCCTGAGAAACGATACCGCTGATAAGAATGATGGGAAGCTTTGCAGTATTGCTGCGGAACTTCGTAAGATCGCGGATCGAAGGATCAAATGCCTCTCTTACAAGTGCATCACGGCTTGTCTCGTACTCAGCATCGCTAAGGAGATGAGACTCATGCATTGTGATGACCTTGCTGATCTGATCGTAGTACTCACCCATGCCTCTCTCTTCGCAGATAAGCTTAAGGGTCTTGTCCTTATATTCTGTCTCGGAGATCATTCCTGACTCATGAAGGATCTCGAGCTTCTGTCTCTTCTCTTCATAGGACTCTTTGCTCTTTACAGGAGCTGCAGCCTTTGCAGGTGCCTTAGGCACTGTGGAAGCAGTCCTTGAAGGTGTATATGCAGGAACTACAGGTGTAGTAGCCGCAGCTGCGGGTGCTGCCGCGGGCGCAGGTGCTGCTGCGGGTGCAGGTGCTGCTACAGGTGTCGGAGCGGGTGCAGGTGCCGGAGCAGGTGCAGGTGCCGGAGCGGGTGCTGCCGCAGGACGTGAAGGTGCGGGCTTCGGAGCGGGTCTTGCTGCTGCGGGTGCAGGTGCGGGTGCAGGTGCTGCCGCAGGCTTTGACTTGGAATCTCCTGACATTCCACCGGCATTCTTTGAGATCTCTGTAAGTCTCTCGATAGCCTTATCCATATCCTTAAGACCGGGAAGAATGGTCTGAGTCTTCTTTGCTCCGTAAAGAGTCTGGAGCTTTGTAACGATGATCAGAGCGTCCGACCCCTGGAACTCGCCCTTCTTAACCTCTCTTATATCCTTTGCGGGATAATCATACTGGGATACGTACTCGTTCTTACCGTCTTCATTACAGATATAACCCTTACCGGTTACCTTGACTTCACTCTTGGTGTCGTCGATCTGAAGAAAAAGCTTCTCCTGGCTCTTAGCCGAGAGAAAACTCTTAAGTGAACTTCCCCAGTTACACTGGAATACTTCTACTGCCATGCTTATTGTTCCTCCTGTTTTTATAATTTCGCGGATTTAGCCGGTCCGCTTTGTATACTAATTTTGTCGTAGGTTTATATTAGCAATATAAAAAAACGTCTTCAACCCCGCTGCCCCTTGAAAACAAAGGGTTTCCGATTTTTAACCTATATTCTGTTAAAAATCGTCGGAATATGAATACGTTTTTTCTATCTTAGGCTAATATAGTACTATTGATTGCCTCTTTTACCCTGTCGTTGTTTTTTCCGCTTTTGGGTCTTACGATTTCTGCAATACCTAATTTTGTTATATCTTCAGCCTTTCCTGCAGGCTCAAGAGTCTTTAGATCCTCATTTAAAGTCTCAATCAATATCGTTTCACTTTGAGCGGAATCCATATTGATAAAATCCACCAATATCATGCCGTCCAGATTTCGCGCCCCTATCTGGTATACAACTTCTTTTGCAGCCTCAATATTTAGTTCCAGTACAGAATCATATCCCGAAGATGCTCTGTTAACATCAATGACCGTCATTGCCTCTGTCCTGTCAATGACTATCTCAGCTCCGCTATTTAACCTTATCCTGCGTTTGAGTATATCTTCGCAGGATCTTCTCAGGTCAAAAAGCGCCTTTATCGAGATGGAGTCGTCATCATACAGCCTTATATCGTCGCAGCCTCCCGCAAATTTATCACCCGGGGTTTTAAGAATATCCATCGCATCATTGTAAATCGTCTCATCATCTGTATACCAGATACAATCCGAAGTCGAAACAGCATATCTGAGGCTTTTTTCAAATTCACCGGGTGCCCTGTGTAAAATACAGGGAGCTTTTTTATGAATATACTCTTCCCTTGGAACCTCATCCGCACATATGGCTCTGGCTGCTTTTTTTCCGATGGCTGTATTCCTTACTTTAACAGCTA
>Ga0256407_10012187_pt1 | contig 11739 bp, 9 predicted proteins | sample RumenRJG_04DNA_FD_193489 | JGI IMG/M metagenome (GOLD analysis project Ga0256407, IMG submission 193489) | Bovine rumen microbial communities from Lethbridge, Alberta, Canada - RJG_04 | ecosystem: Host-associated > Mammals > Digestive system > Stomach > Rumen | place: Canada: Alberta | collected... | reverse complement strand
CTTTACCACCGCAGTCTACTTCGAGTTCAACACCGAGATAGCGGTTGCCATCACCGTAGAAAACAGGCTCCGGCTTGTAGCTGTACTCCTCAATCTCATCATTAAAGTCATCGTAACAGCTATCGCAGTAAGGCATATCTCCCTGCCAGTTTGTGCTGTTATCGTGAATGATTCTACCACAGCATTCACAGCGATGATAATGGTCGTCATAACAGGTCGGACAAAGTGTGATGTTATCATCTTGTACAGTATCGTTTGCCCATATAGTCTCTCCGCAGTGGTCGCAGGTGGTACAATGCTCGTCCACGCATTCCTGACATAGAAACTGATCGTCTACCCATGTACCGCCCTCCTCTTTAAGCTCGCATCCGCAAATGTCGCAGACTCTAACATTTTCTTCCATTTCAATTACCTCCAAAAACAAAAATTCCGATAAGGCTGGAAATAGACCTTATCGGAATTATAATACATATTTGATTTTTTAGGTAGATACAGACGGTGCAGAATACTGTTACTGCAATTATCTGATTTTCTGAGAAGCCAAATACAAAACAAAGAGAATAATCAGAAATTTTCCTTGAGGAATTCTATTGCGCGTTCATGTCCTTGGTCTGCGGCTTGTTTAAGGTAATTCTTCGATTTTATTTTGTTTATTTCTACACCGTCGCCATAGTAGAAGCATAATCCTAAGTTATACTGCGCAGGTGAGTAACCCTGATCTGCTGCCTTATGAAACCAAAAAGCTGCCTTTTCTTTATGCTCTGCAACTCCTTCGCCATTATCGTACATTAAACCGAGTGCATTCTGTGCTTCTGCATCTTCTGCATCAGCAGCTTTTTTTAAATATTCGTAAGCTAAGTTATACTTTTTCTTTTCTCTGTATATATTTCCTAAAAAGGTAGCTGCTTCAATCATGCCTTTGTCTAATGATTTTGTAAAGTACTCAATTGCTCGTTCTTCATTGGTTTTAATACCGCCATAACCATATAAACAGAATTCTCCCATATGCAGCAAAGCTAAAGCATTGCCTTTTTCAGCCGCCTTATAGAACCATCTGCTTGCTTCGTCATAATTATTTTCATTTTTATAATACAGTCCAATATGTGCTTCCGCTGCTGTAAAGTTTTTTGCAGCAGCTCTTTTTAAAAAATTCAGACCTTTTTTGCCGTTTTTGGAAACATATACTCCAAGATAATAAAACAAACCAAGTTTAAATTCAGAATGAAAATAACCTTTTTCTGCACATTTTTCTAATAGTTCTATTGCTTTGTTGGGATCCTCATATTTAGAGGATATATATAAATCCGAAAGCTCATTCATTGCAATTACATCGCCTGAATCAGCCATTTTTTGAATTGTAGGAAGTATTTCATCTATAATAGCACTGAATTCATTTGATTCATGGTCATAAAGATAGGCGGTATTTAGCTTTGCAAGCGGATCACCAGCTTCTGCACCTTTTCTGCGCCAGTAATCACCTTTGTCAGCATCCTTATCTATACCTAACTCACCATGAGCATAGTATTCACCAAGAAAATACATAGCTCTGCCGTTACCAGCATTTGCAAGTTCTTCAAATTTATCAAAAGCCTCTTTAAACTGTCCATTCAAGTACAATTCTTCCGCACGTTTAAGCTCCGGATCATTGCTATACTGATTTGAGACAACAGGAGCAACATTTTCGTCCGCAACTTCTGTAACAACTTCCGAAACATTGTCATTCATCCCAATCTGTAAAGTGCTTATATCCACAAGGCTGTTCTGCTTGCTTTCAATAAAGCTTTCGGAAATATCTATGTACGAAAATTCAGCAGTATCATCAAGCTCATACCTTTCAAGGACTCTCTGAACGATAGTTTCCTTCTTTTTTGACATTTTCTCCATTTTCGGAAGGAAATGGTAAGCCTCTATCATTTCAGCAAACAGGTTAGCAGGGAAGTTCTCACGGAAATTGCAAAGTTCAAGATATACAGTGCCTACCTTATCTTCGGGAAGAGAAAGAATCTCGTCAAGGTAAGCGCTGACGGAAATACCGTCCTCGGAAACAATGCCACGCTTTACAAGCTCTCCACGCATAATATCGAGCTTGCGGTCGTCCTCCAAAGTGCGCTTGTCAAGTTGTGAAAGAATACAGCACAGGCTATAAAGCTTGCTTTCATCATTGTAGCGTCCGAGCCTTATTTCCTCAATCAGCATATGGAAGTTGTCAATGCTTTCGATCTTCTCATTCAGTGCAGTAACGAAATTTCCAAGAGATTGAAGTGTCTGCTGTTGAATAAGCTGGATCTCGGCTATCTGAGCCTTCATTTGAAGCTGTTCGTTGTAAGCCTCGTTTACCTGTGCATATATTTGATTCATTCGGTTTCCAAGACTGCAAATTACCTGCTGATCGATACAGTTCATCTGATAGCACTGCGCTACTGCCTGAGAAACATATGATACTACTTTATCTTGATTTTTCTGAATCTCTGCTTTTGTAGCCTTGTTCTTACCGGAAACAGTTAATACCATACGCTTGAACCAGCCCTGCTTTTCCATAGCTTCAACACGGCTGTTGGTATCGTTCTGCAAATTAGTTATACCTTGAACAAGCGTTGTCATTTGTCCCATTATAGTTGTAAGCTGTGCAGGTGACTGCTGCACTAAAAATCTTATATCATCTCCGCTGATGACTGATGTTGGCATTATTAAATCCCCTTTCAGATCTTGCCTAACAGTTTGTCAAGGTCGTTTACAAGCTGTTTGTTTTCAGTATTTTTCTGTTCGATATATGCGTTAGCTCTCATATGAGTATTTGCAAGTTCGTTATGTTCAAGAGCAAGCTGTTCGTGGACTTGAAGCTGTCTTGTATACTCTTCAACAAAAGAACCGAACTGATTGGCAGACATTTGAAGAGCGCTTACAAGATCGTCATTCATTTGCATCAGATCCTGATAGTATTTAGCTTCTCCAAGTATTTCTCTGTATTCTCCACGACCAAAAGCAGGTGCAACTATCTTGTTTATTGCCGCACCTAAAACGATAGAGACAGGTATAGTCACCGGAGCACCAGCAAGACCGGCGGTACTTAAAACAGCCGTAACCGGTATCATCAGACCTGCTGTAACTCCACCTGTTATTGCTCCGTCACCACCTGCCTTAGCTATCTCTTTTATGTAGTCTTTACCGCTTATTCTGCCTTCTTTGTAATCCTTATAGCGAGCAATCGTTTCAACAGTAACAGTTATTGCTGCGCCTATTACTGCTCCTTTCGCCATTTCAACAGCTGCTCCCTTTGCAAGCTGTGCTGCCTGATACTTCTTGAAAGTTCCGTCCTGCATATGGTTCTGCATTTCCACAGCTTTCGCTTTGCTTATAGGATCGCTTGATACTCCGTCAGGTGCGGTAATTTTGTTTACTGCGCCCTTTATAGATTGCTCCTGACCATCCGGAACAAGAAGTTTTTGTCCTCTGTAATTTCCGTGATTTTTATAGCTGAGAGTAGCTTCCGGAGTATTACCGTATTTTGCTTGGTATCGACCTGCCGCCCAGCCTTCGCCGTTTTTATATATGCCTAAGTCCATTGAGTTTTTGGCGTAACCATGTTCTGGTATAAGAGCTTTTGCTCTATAAGCACTTCCGGCAGCCTTAGCATTGAAATTAAATGTAAGCTCATGCCAGTTCTCAGCTATGAATCCGTTAAGATTCGGATTTTGGCTTACTTCTCCGGCTTTAGTCAAAGCTCTTTTAAATATTTCATTTCCGACTTGCTGTTCTTTTACAAGATTAAGTGTTCCGCTAAAGAACTCTTTAATATCATTGTTAGTTATAGGCATTTCAATTCCCCCTTGCAGAAAAATTATGTCGTTTGCTAAATAGTGTTTACCATATTATAACATACTGATTCATAGGTTGTCAATCGCTATTTACCAATCACAGAGTTTTTTAACTATACTTTTTCGTTAAGAATAGCTATACTTGTTTCAAGCCAGCGAGAATAAGTGTTTAAAGTATTATCTAAAAGAGCGGTGCCGTTAAATAGACCTATTACTTTTTGGACAGGATTGCCGCTATGCTTGATTTTCTTATCAAAATCGGGGTAAATATCCTGCCTTACAAAAAGGTGATTACCTGCACCCATATATACTGCCTTCCAATTGTTGGTTGACTTAGGCTTCTCAAAATCGAAGTCCTTGATAGGCGGAAAAGCTTTGATAACGTTTTCATAATCAAGACTTCCGTCTATATAGCTGCCTCTTCTTACTATGATTTCTCTATTTTCAAGGCTAACTATGGTTATAGAGCCGTTATCGCCCATTGCTCCTGTTTCTGAAACAGCCACGAAATAGATGTCCTTATAGCTTATTGAAGCTGCATTTTTATCTGTTAACTGTTCTTTTTTTACGTTAAGCATAATTATCCTCCTTCTGGTAAATAGTAAACACCAATTCTATTCTAAATATAGCATATAATGGTATAAAAGTCAAACTGTATTTACCAATTTGAAAGGTCGTATGCTATGTTTAAACTTAAAGCGGAAAACGGCTTTAACAACATTACCGGAAAAAGGCTGACTCAGCTTCGCCATGAGAAAAATATATCCCAAAGACAGCTTGCTAAAATGATGCAGGTCGCAGGCTATGATGTAGATCATCACTTCATCCGCAGAATTGAAAACGGTGAAAGATTTGTTACTGATATAGAGCTTGTTGTATTGTCTAAAGTCCTCGAAGTTGACATAAAAGACCTTATTGATGATTCATTAAGTATCATTAATCCTTTGACATAAGTAAGAATTATTCTAAAACACTATATCTATGATCTATTATTCATTATTATATAAAATATAAAAATAATATAAATATAATAGTAATGGAATATATACTGAAAAAACAAACACACAAAAACAGCAACCCTTATGGCTCATAAAGAGATTTCTAAGAATATCCCGTAAAATAGCCATAAGGATTGCTGTTGCTTTCTAGATGAAATAATGATACGGAATCAGAAAGCGTTTGCAAAAATAAGTAAAATATAATAGTGGTGACGTTATTTCTTGTCCTTGAAACACCTCTGTGAAGGAGTCTTGAAAACTCTGCGCTCACGTCTGAATGACTTGACATTCCCTTTGACAAACAGCTTCACTACGACATTTTCCGGATATACCTCGACCTGATCTATAAAACGTTGAAGGAGTGTTCTGAATTCATAGGAGTCCCTGTCAAGGGTAAGGAAACGCTCTCTGACGGACGGTTCAGTATAGTCAAGGCACTTCTTCCTGACAAGCTCTATGACATACTCTTCAAGGCTGTTCTTTTCGAGCTCTTTCGGATTATCACAGTCAGCTTTTTTCGTAGCACAGGTGTAGGTATGATAAGACGGAAGAGTTGGTCTTAACCGTATAGCGCCATTCATTGAGTGATGGCATACTCCGCATATAACTAATTTACTGAGCAGATACACACAGTTGCAATGCCTTGAACGGTGCATATGAGCAATACGTTTTTTCTGAGCCGCCTCCCATGTCTCACGGCTTATAATAGCTGGCATACCGTCTTCAATGCGAATGATCTCCTCAGACTGTTTGTTCCTGTGGCTGTTGCGTTTGTTGTCATATCCCTTAGACTCCGAACGATTGAAGATATACACGCCTGTGTACTTTTCGTTCCTCAGGATCTCAATGAAGGAGTTTCTTGTAAACGGCTTGCCGATCTTTGTGAGAAATCCGTCGGCATTCAGTGCATCGGCTATCTGTTGATAAGTATAGTCGCAGAGGTACATACTGAATATCAGCATTACTGCCTTAGCCTCGTTCTCATTTATAACTTAAACAACACATCCACCCACATCTGTAGCTTTCGCTACAAATCGCCACACATCTGCATATTGAAACGTAATCGATTTCGTGGTATCATAGAGACATGGAAAGGGGAACAACCCCTGAGAAATTTGATGAAAATAAGGAGATTGATTATCATGAGAAAGAACGTATTTGCAGCAGGTATCCTGATGGCAGCAGCCATCGCAGTCGCAGGTTTTGGCGGTACGACCCGTGGAATGGTGCAGGCTTCCGCAGCTTCCGTTTCCACCAACGCCGTCATGAATCTCATCAACGAGCAGAACACCGCCGCACAGAAGGCGCTGGAGTACGTTGGAACTGGCTATGAAGTTGTCAGCGTGGAGCAGATGCCAGGAACAGCTCACGTTTATAAGGTTGGCGTTGCGCCGGAGTTCGTTCCGAGGTTCTGTATCTGTGTGCAGCGGATTATTACTGCGTGACACTGGATGAATACAACGGCAAGGAAAAGAACGAAGTGATGCAGTTTTTTGCTGACAAGCGTGTGGCAGAGGCAAGCGTCCGCTCCTCGGTTGGCAAGGGCTACACGGTGGTAAGCGCCGAGGCTCTGCCGACCAACAGCAAGGACAACGAATTCAAGATCGGTGTCAGAAAGAACGGCAGCTCCAAGGTCAACTACTACTTTGTCGGCAAGAATTACTGTGTTTCCGAGGATGTGTATACTGCTCCGGCGATGAATGCGAAGAGTAGCCAGAACCCGATCATGAACTTCATCGGCAGCTACAGCAACGGCAGAGGTATGATGACCGTTTCCGCTAAGGGCACAGATCAGGCAACCATCAAGGTTTCCTGGAGCAGCAGCGCTGCGGAGCACTCCGAGTGGACCATGTCCGGCAAGGTGAGAACGGTCGGCGACTGCCTGATCGTGGACTATAACGACTGCACCAAGGAGACCATCGGCTATGCAGTTGACGGCACCCTGATGAAGGACTTCATCGAGTACACAAACGGCGATGGCAGCCTGACCTTCCACTACAACGACGTAATTTGGTCGGATTATGAGGAAAATATCGCTGATGGGGCGGTGTTTACGTATTACAACAGCTTCAATAATTGAGATCAGCGAAAGCAAAACTCCCGGCATCACGCCGGGAGTTCGTAGCAGCTCTTAGAATAAGGCTGCTTTCTTTCATAGGGTATCATACCGTAGACACGGGTAGCTTTTCAAACATTATTAACCAGATCGCACGAAAGGAGAGCAATTATACTACGCACTATTGCAAATCGTAATATCGATTTGCAATAGAGGGCAGTATATAAACCTGAAATCGGTGCGAAGCGATCATGCTCCGCACCGATTTTCTGTAAGCTGTTCAAAATGTATCAGACCTTGATGGTTGTTCCATTGCATCTTCATTCTCGTGTAAACCGCATCATATTCCGATTGTAGCCTGTTGTCGTCAGGTTTGCCTTTTCCTCGTGGGCTTCCATCAGGCCACTGAGGATAAAGCTGCTAAGACCGGAAACGGTTTGATTCGGATCGGTGAGATCAAAGATCTCTCCGGAATCCCGTTCTATCAAAAGTGTGGATCCATCTTCATAAAGCAAGGACAATTCTGTCATAACTGGTTGTTTCCTTTCATGGTTCTTTTCAAGGACAGTCAGACAAATCTCTTCTGTAAATAATGCGGCTCGTGACGCCGTGTGCTTTGAATGACCATGCTCCAGCATAGATGTTTGCACCTGCTCCGAAAGCTGTGAACAGCTATCTTTCGTCAGCCAATCCTCCATCACGATGATCTCCGTATCCGTATGCTCCAGCAAGTAAGGGAATTTTGCCGCACCATAGCGAAAACGGATAAACAGGAACGACAACCCCAGCGCCAAAGCAGGCGTGATGGCAAAAGCCGCCCACATTCCCTTTTCACCGAAAAGCACCGAGGCGAGCACCGGCAAGGTGGAATACAGTACTCCATCCTTGAGCATTGTAATTGCGACAGAAAGTCCTACATGATTTACCAGCATATAGTAGGAGGTTGTCAGTGAAAACAAGCTGCAAAACATCATGCCAAAAGAAACAATACGCACTGCCTGAATGGACGGAAGCAAAGCCGCACCTTCGGAGATGCCAAACAGTCCGCAAAACTGTTTTGCAAAAATAAACACCAATGCATTTGCGATCAGTCCCTCTATCAGCGCAGCCTTTGCAGATGAACGCATGAGCCGCCGGATCATCAGATGATTGTTCTCCCCCAGATAAGTCCCCAAAAGCGGCTGTATCGCCATTCCAACGCCGTCCATCACAACGCTGAACTCTATGACGCTGACCACCACAGCAAGCGTAATCATTCCTGTCTCGCCGTACCGACCGGAAATATGTCCGATCATTACATAATCCATGACAGCCCAGCAGAGATAGATCGCTGCATCCACAATACTGAAACGCACGCATTCCAGCGTATCCTTCCACGAAACATACCAAACAAAGTGAAGCGTGTTGGTTTTCCTGAAAAAGTGCCAGCAGATCGCCACAAGCCCAAGAACATTTCCGATGATCGTGCCAAGGATGATACCGGTCATGCCAAGAGAACGTGCCAGAATCACCGATAGAATGATATTTCCGCCGATCTGACAGCCGTAGGAAATATTGTTGCAGGTTTCATCGCCGTCCGTGTACACAAGCTGCGTAAGGTAATTTACTGTAACGCTCAATGCAGCGTTCAGCGGTGTCCACCGATAGTACGCTTTGGCAAGTTCGTAGATTTCTCCGGTCACGCCATTCGCCCGAAAATAGACATCTTGACCAAGCGCCAGAGCCACTGCACTGAATGCGGCGATGGCGATGCTCACGATCAATCCCTGCCCGAAGATCTCATCCGCACGCCGTTTATTCATCGCACCGATCTCCCGACTATAGAGAATGCCGGAACCGATGGCAATGACAGTCGAGAAAAAGGTCACAATGCCTGTTATGGGCGTAACTGTATTGATTGCGGCGACACCCATCTCCCCGATAAAAAAGCCTGCGATGATGTTGTCACAAAGGAGCATGACATATAATACCGCCAGTGTCAGCGTACCAGTAAATAGCATAGAACGGAATTTTGCCTCACAAAAACGTGGCTTTTTCATACTTACACCTCACTGTTCGTATACTTTTGCACTGTCCTTTGAAGGTACTTATCCATGCGGAAATCTCGTATTTTCAAGGGAAAACGTCCCTTTGCCAACCATACAATGCATAGATTGAGAAGGAACACTGCAATCTCTCCGGCAGCACCGCCCATGCAAAATCCCGTCACGCCAAACAGTTCACCCAGCATCAGCTTGAATCCCAACGGAAACAACAGCGCTTCAGAAAAGAAAATGATGTGCGCTGGAATATAAGCCCCCACGACCTTGTAGTAACAAACAAGCTCTGAATTAAGCATATAGAACACAAATCCGATGGCGCAGGATATCGTGAGAAGAACCGCACAGTTCGCTGCGGCAGCATCTTCTTCTGACATAAAAATTTCGACAAGTGGACGAGCCGTCAGGATCAGAGTTGTAGTCATCATCAAAGACAGGAGCACTGCACTTCTGGTGAGACGCTTGGCAGCATGGTCGAGTTTTTCTTCAGCTTCATCGACTTCCGAACGTGAGGATGCTCCAATAATGCCTCCCACACTTGTTCCCAGCGTACCTGTCACGAGAAAACAGAAACCTACACACAGAACTTCCGGCAGGTTATCGATGGCTTCAAAGACGCCTATGCCCGCTACCAGGGATTCCGAAAAACGGGAAAGTATGTAATGGTTCTCAACAAAGTACAGCAGTGCTACGAACCCATATTCCATAAAATCCGGAAGCCCTGTGAAAAATGTCTCCCGAAGATCCATGAGGCGAAGATTGATTGCGCTAAATGCCATTCTTTTGCTTTGAGATCTCGCAATCAGACAGTACAGGATCATATATAGATCCGCAATGATTAAACTGATCCCGTTCATCATCATAAAAGCAAACATGGATGGTCGGTACATCGCAACAACGGTATTTCCAGTCAGCAAACATCCATACAGAATCAGATTTGCGATCAACAACTGTCGTCGATTCTCCAGAAACATAAAACAGGATGCCAGACTGAATATGCTCTGAAGAAGATAGAAAAGCAGAAAAGCTGTGTAACACTCCTCACTTAACTGTGCCAGAGCCTGGCTCCCGTCATTTGCACCAAGCAGATCGAGCACGGGTGCTTTGAAAACGCCGTACAGGATCGTTAACGCCGTCACAGCGATGATCATCCAGGTATAACCAGCGTTTTTATGACGCTCAAAGGCTTCAAAATCCTTTGCGCCATAATCTTTGTAACAGACCGCCTGCAAGCCGTTATAGCCCAATGCTATCAGCGCACAAACCACCGTGATACAGGGCATCACGACCTCATAGGCTGCCGTACCATCCGTGCCGAGATAGCGGCTGACAAAGAATATGTTTACTACATTCATAACCGTAATATTGATCTCGGCTATCATTGCCATAAGGATCATTTTGACTCTATTTCCCCAATTTCCAATTACGGATGTTTTCCGTTCGTTCATCTTAATTTCTCCTTGTATCATCTCTGAAATGAAAGCTTATGATGCGCATTACTAACTATTATATTACTTATTATACTACATACATTATAAAAAAACAAGTATATTTTTCGAGTTTTTTCAACAAAATCGCTATTTTTCGTTGAAATCATTTTCGCTTCCTGGGAATCCATCAATGCTTACGTGTTCGCCTTTTCATTGACCATATTAGCAATTGTATTGCTTTTTCGTGCGTCATGTGGTATACGATCACCGATTACAGCAGATGTGCAGCAGTATTCATTAATAATCCGAGAAAATCGGAAAAGTAGAATGGCAGGCGCAAAAACCAATCACATTTAACGACAAAAGCCAGAGTCATCAAGGCTCTGGCTTTTATTACACTACGAGGGCAATCTTTTATAAGTATTAAATATTCCTATCTATCATCTTTATATTAGTAATAATATTTATATAAATATAAAAATAATATAAATATAATAGTGATGGAAATATATACTAAAAAACAGCAACCCTTATGGCTCATAAAGAGATTTCTCAGAATATCCTATAAAATAGCCATAAGGGTTGCTGCTGCTTTCGTGGTAGAATTATGATGTTGAATAAGAAAGCGATTGCAAAAATAAGTAAAATATAATAGTGGTGACGTTATTTCTTGTCCTTGAAACACCTCTGTGAAGGAGTCTTGAAAGCTCTGCGGTTATGTCTGAACGACTTGACATTTCCTGTGACAAACAGCTTCACTACGACATTTTCCGGATATACCTCTACCTGATCTATAAAACGTTGAATGAGTGTTCTGAATTCGTAGGAGTCCTTGTCAAGGGCAATGAAACTCTCTCTGACGGACGGTTCAGCATAGTCAAGGCACTTCTTCCTGACAAGCTCTATGACATACTCTTCAAGGCTGTTCTTTTCGATCTCTTTCGGATTATCACAGTCAGCTTTTTTCGTACCACAGGTGTAGGTATGATAAGACGGAAGAGTTGGTCTTAACCGTATAGCTCCATTCATTGAGTGATGGCATACACCGCATACAACTAATTTGCTGAGCAGATACACACAGTTGCAATGCCTTGAACGGTGCATATGAGCGATACGTTTTTTCTGAGCAGCCGCCCATGTCTCACGGCTGATAATAGCAGGTATACCGCCTTCAATGCGAATGATCTCCTCAGACGGTTTGTTCCTGTGGCTGTTGCGTTTGTTGTCATATCCCTTAGATTCCGAACGGTTGAAGATATACACACCTGTATACTTTTCGTTCCTCAGAATCTCAATGAAAGAATTTCTTGTAAAAGGCTTGCCGATCTTGGTGAGAAATCCGTCGGCATTCAGTGCATCGGCTATCTGCTGATAAGAATAGTCGCAGAGATACATACTGAA
>Ga0256407_10012186_pt1 | contig 11739 bp, 9 predicted proteins | sample RumenRJG_04DNA_FD_193489 | JGI IMG/M metagenome (GOLD analysis project Ga0256407, IMG submission 193489) | Bovine rumen microbial communities from Lethbridge, Alberta, Canada - RJG_04 | ecosystem: Host-associated > Mammals > Digestive system > Stomach > Rumen | place: Canada: Alberta | collected... | reverse complement strand
GCTTTCCGGCCAGCCTGTAGCTGCTATGGGCCAATTTGATATAATTGCAAGACATTACATATTTAAAATGCAAGGACTTGATTATTCCCATAAAGTGATTAATAGGGTATCTAAAACCAAAATACCGTCTTCTCTTGGTAGAACAGATTATATCCGTGCAGTAGCTGACGATACTGGTGTTCATCATGTATTGAATAGAGGCTCTGGTATAATTAGGTCAATGGTAGAGGCAAACTGTTACATTATCATTGATGAAAACCATGAAGGAATCGAAAAAGGAGATGAAGTTGACTTGATCTTCTTCAATGATATGGCATGGCCTAGCCTTTAGCTAATTTAAATTTTAATATTTTTAAAAATTAATTATTTTTATATTTTTTAAAAAAAGAATTTGATAAGAATATTTAAATTCTTATCTACTATTTTTATTATTTTTTATTTAATTATTTTATTTTTAACGACTTCTTCTTCCTAGTCTATAGAATAGGTAGTAAGCAAAGTAATCATCGTGTCTGCTGTTCATTGTTCCTTGTGAATATCCATTTCTATATCCTTGGTCGTAAGCATAGGATTCTGCATATTCGCTTTGCTCTTCAATGTAATCATCTTGCATTTGATTTAATTTATCATCAAATTTCTCTTTAGTGAAATTGGATTTAGGGCTGTAAGAAACAATCTTCTTCATTGTATCATTAACATCGTTTCCATCATAGCTCAATGCATAGAATGTCTTGTTTGATTCAAAGTAGAGATAAGTCACATCATGATTGCAAATGCTTCTATGGCTATAATATGCAACCGCATGATGGCCGTCTATTTCCATCTCTTCTACATCATAAAGTTCATCAAGGGTAGATTCATATCCATAATTGTTTCTAAGGGACTTGTCATCTTCCAAAGCTACAAGTCCAAATGTGAATACATTTGTCTTAACATAATTTCCTCCAGAGTCACTTCCTCCCCCATACTCTGGCGGAATCTGAAAATTGGTGTCATATACAGTTATATTTATCCAATCTGAAGTGTCCACATCACTTTTTTCAGCACTTGCTGCACTAATCGCCAAAAGCGCTATAATCCCAATTACACATGTTAAAAAAACTATTTTTTTATTCATGTTTTATTCTATTTTCCTCATGTTTTTTAAAAATTTCTTTTTAAATTTTTATGTGTTGCTTTTAAATAATTTTTTCAATTACCAAAACCAGATACTTTTTTATATTATTCTTTAAAGATATATTCATAAATCTTAAATGGTGATATTATGATTGAAAATAAAGAAAAGATTTACGAAATCATTTTAACAATTGCTGTTTTCTTTTTTTTACTATTTAATATTTCTATTTTAAGAACTTATTTTGTTTATGCAGTTTATGTTGGAGATTTGATTTATCTATTGTTATTTTTCCTTGAATTTATAGTTTCCTTTCTTTTAAGCTATAAATTTTATAAAACAATTCAATCCAAATTAAGCAGCAGAATAAAAGATATACTTTTAACAGTTTTTGTCACAATAGTTTTTTATGCATATCTATTAGTGTTTTGGATATTTATTATGGCAATGTTTTCAAAAATCGCTCCTTATATCCCAAATGTTTTAGGAGCCATATTAAGTTTAATATTAATTATGCTAATTCCTATGAGTTTTCTTTTTACATTATTTTTAAGCTATAGATTTTATCTATATGTTGCTAGTGAGGAGTTATACAAGGTTTTAAAGGCTCAGGAAAAAAATTTCTTAAAAAGAGATCAAGAACAAACTATAAAATATTACGAGCATAATAGTCAACTAAGAGATAAATGGAATAGTCAGAAAACAAAATTTCTGCTTGCATATGTTATAGCGGTAATTATAATTTTAGCAATAAATAGCTTTTTAAGCTTAGGCATTGATTTCGGCCTGCTTTTAAAGGGATTTTTCATTTTATCAATAGGCATATTCTTATTAATTTATGATAAGAAAGTATTCGCATATTTTATGATTATTTTTGGTTGGATGGGGTTAGTTTTTCTGTTTAACAGTCTAGGGCATAATGGCTTTTTAGGATTGACTGTAAATCAAACTGATGCAATTTCCGGTGTTTTATTAGTTGTCGGAACTACTATAGCAATAGTGGTAGCAACCTTCTGGCTAAAATATAATGTTTAAAGAAATCTAAATAATTTTTAAATAATTACTTTTTTATATTATGAAAACTTAATAATATTATTCAATTAAATAAATCTATTAAAATAATGGATTTTTTATAAACTAAAACTTTTATAAAATAAAACTTTTATAAAATAAAACTTTTATAAAATAAAACTTTTAAAAATTATCAATGTGTTAATATGAATGGTATATGGTATTATGTAATAGCCTTTATACTTATTTGGGTTATTGCAATTGTATTTAAGGATTATCTCACTGATCATGGGGTTGAAGTAAACTTCCCTCTTTTGATGTGGAAAACACAACGATTAAGAGGTTTTATAGACAGATTAGCCAATCGTGCTCCAAGGTTTTGGAAATGGTATATGAACATCGGAATCGTAATTTCAACTGGTTTTATGATTCTTATGGCTATTGCATTGGTCTATTCCTTAAAGACATTGTTGGATACACCTACTGTTAGCTTAATCGTTCCAGGTGTTGAAGTTCCAGGATCACCTATATTTATTCCATTGCTTTCTGGACTTATTGCACTTGCAACAGTTTTAATAGTTCACGAATTCAGCCATGGAATCCTATCCAGAGTGGAAAAAATCAATATAAAGTCCATCGGTCTTTTATTGTTTGCAATTATTCCAGGAGCTTTTGTAGAACCTGATGAAGAGGAATTGAATGAATTAAGCCGTCCTGCAAAAATGAGGATTTATGTTGCAGGGTCTATGGCCAATTTAACCTTAGCAGCTATTGCATTGATTATCATGACAGTTATATCTTCATTTATCGTTCCGGTGGTATTTGAAGATGAGGGTGTTGTTGTTAACAGATTAACTGAAGATGCAAATGCTAAAAATTATATGTCTGAAGGAATGATAATCAAATCAATAAATAATCTCACTGTAACTGACATAGATTCTTTCCAGAAAGCTGCAAATACCTTAAAGCCAAATGACACGGTTAATATTCATACGGATCAGGGAGATTACAGTTTCCAATTGAAAACCAATCCTATGAATAAATCCATAGGATTTATGGGAATTCAAGTAAATGCAAACAATGTCATTGCAGATGACTTTGACAATCAGTTTTACACTCCTTTATTATGGCTATTAATGCCTTTAACTGACCTATTGTTTTGGATTTATTTCCTGAATTTCGCTATTGGAACTTTCAACCTGCTTCCAATGAAACCTTTGGATGGAGGGCATTTGCTTGAAAATCTATTGTCCTATATAATGCCTGAAATCGCTTATAAGCCAATTGTAACATTCATGTCTTTCCTTATGGGAATAATCATTGTGGTTAGTCTGGTTGTCGGCTTGGTTGGAGCCCCATTCTAACGTAATTATCATTTCATATTTTCTTTTATATTTTTTTCAATGACAACTTTGTTCGTATTTTATCAAACCAAAACTTTATATATATAGAAAAACATATAAATAAATGTTTAAGCATTTACGAACTAATAATACTTTGTTAGGAAAATATGCTAAAATGTAATACATAAAATGTTATGTATAAAAATTATTCAATTAAAAATTTGAGGAATTGAAATGAAAGCAAAAGCACAAAAAATAGGTGACGGAGTATACTGGATTGGTGTACTTGACTGGGACTTAAGATCTTATCACGGATACACTTTAGATGGAACCACTTACAATGCATACATTGTATTTGGTGAAAAGGTAGCTATTATAGATAACGCTTATCCTGGAAAAACTGAAGAAATGATGGCTCGTATCGAAGACGCATTTGAACAAGAAGGTAGAGTTATGAAAGTCGACTACATTGTTCAAAACCACGTAGAAAAAGACCACAGTGGTGTCTTATATGACTTATGGAAAAAATTCGATGCACCAATTTACTGCAGTAAAATCGCTCAAGGCGGATTACTTAGACACTATCCTAAATTAGAAGGTGCAGACTTCAATATCGTAGGAACTGGGGACTCCCTTGACTTAGGCGGAAAAACATTAGCATTTTTGGATGCTTTCTTGCTTCACTGGCCTGACAGCATGTTTACCTTACTTGCAGAAGATGGAATCTTATTCCCTAACGATGCATTCGGCCAGCACTTATGCTATGCAAAGAGATTTGACACCGACATTCCTGAATATGTTCTCATGGATGCTGCTCAAAAATTCTACGGAAACCTCATCACTCCACTCAGTAAAAAGGTCCTTAACAAATTTGATGAAATCATTGAATTAGGCCTTTTGGAACAGGTCAAGATGATTGCTCCTTCCCACGGTCAAATCTGGACCGACCCAATGAAAATCATTGGAGCATACAGTGACTGGGCAACCGGCAAAAGAGCTGAAGATAAAGTGACTATCGTTTATGATACCATGCATTACTCTACCCAAAAGATGGCTCATGAAGTGGCTGAAGGTATCATTGCAGAAGGATACGATGTGGAAATGTACTTCTTGCATGAGGATGAAAGAAGCGAAATCGTAAAGAGCATCTTAACCAGCAAAGCTGTTGCTTTTGGTATTCCAACCATCAACGACTTCCCATTCCCAAGCATTGGTGACATCATTTACTACTTGAAAGGTCTCCACTTCAATAGAACTGGTTTCAAAAGGCCTGCTGTTACCTTTGGTTCCATGGGGGGAAGAGGTGGAGCAGTAGAATTCATCGCAAACGAACTCACTGAATGTGGATTTGAAGTTCTCGACCAACAGGAAATCTACTACGTACCTGATGGTGAAGACGATGAAACCAGCTTCAAATTAGGTCAAAAATTAGTTGAAGAAGCTAAAAAATTAGAACTTTAAGTTGGATTTTAACATATCCAAATAAAGTTTGATCTTATGGTATTTGTAAGAATTTTTTTAATCATTTTCTTATGAATACTCTTTTTTTATTATTTTTTAAAAATCACTTAACCTATGTTATTTTTTAAAATTTGTTCGTATTTTTTCCCTATTTTAGATATTTTATAACGAATGTTCGTATTTTTAACTAAAAAACTATATAATTTTTATAAACTATTCGTACTTAAATCTAAGATAATAAAACATTTTGTAAACATAAGAACAAGTATATATGTAAGAAAGTTTATACTATAATTATCAAACAATTTTGTTTATAATGTTTAAAATTTTTTATAAATTTATTATAAGTTTTTTATAAATTTTAAATAAATTTTATATAGAATGATATATTGTTAAATTTTTTATTTTTTTGAGGGTTTAATATGGAAAATGAAGAAAAAACTATTCAACCAAAGGCAATTCAAATTTTTGCAAAGGCTCCTGGTGAGCTTGGTGTAAATGTAGTTAAAAGTCCAGTGAAATTAACAATTCTTTCAATGTTGAAAGATACAGATATGGAATTTGATGAAATCGTTAAAAACACCGGCAAATCCAAATCTACCATTTCCGTTCATTTGAAATCATTAAGAGAAGATGGAATCGTAAGCTACAGATTTGATGCAAACGACCACAGAAAGAAAATCTTCTTCATCAATTCCAAATTCTTAGGTGAAGTTCAATCTGGGGATGAAAAGGAATTGGAAGAAAGGCAAGCTGAATTCCTTGTTAAAAACATCATGGATGTAGACAACTTCAAGTTCTCTTTCCTATTGTTCCACACCTTAAGGTCTAACTTAATTCAAGAGGGAATCAATATAAACCCTGTATTGAACCAATCAGGTAAGAATATAGGATCAGCAATGTATGAAAAGCTTTACGAAGAGGACATCAACAAGTTCTGTGACAATATCATCCAATTCTGGGACGACAACGGTTTAGGCAAACTCGAAATTGAATTAGGAGACATCATCAATATTACTGCTTATGAATGCTTCGAATGCAGTTTGCTTCCTAAAAAAGGAAAACCAACCTGTTACTTAGATGCTGGTATTTTTGAAGCTTTATTTGCAAACTATCTTAAAAAGGATGTTGACGTAACCGAAGTTAAATGTTTTACCATGGGTGATGACTGCTGTAAATTCTTAGTGGAATCCCCAGATGGAGAGGCTTTCGCTTACTAAATAATTAATTTTTTAATTAATTATTCTTTTTAATTAATTTTTCTTTTTTATTATTTTATTCTATTTTTATTTTTTATCCTTGATTTTTATTTTTTCAATTCTATTTTCACATTTTATTTTTTTCTATTTGCACTGATTTTTCTATTATGTTTATCATTTCTCGATTTGATTAAAATATTTCATTGAAAATCGATTTAAGAACTTAAAATCAATTTTTTATAATAAATATTACCTTTCAATTGCTCTTTCTAAAACCTTTTTATATAACTTATTTCTAATATAATTGTAATGTCAGACTCATTATTCTGTCCCAATTGTGGGATGCTAAAGAAAAATTGCGTATGTGGAAAATACGTTGCAGATAGGACTAAAAAACCTTATCAAAAGAAGGAAAATAAGAATAAGGGCTCTTATTTCAGTAATCCCAATAATTCTAAAAGCATTTCTTCAAGCAATAGATCTACAGGTGCTAAAGGGCTTTATCAATATGAAAATCGAAAACCTATAACAGTTAGCGAAGAACCTGACGTTCCTCTTGCAGAGGTTTATGATATTGCAGAACATGACCTTCCTCAAGAGGTCATTGATAGATTAAAAGAGGAGTATCCTGAAATTCCAGAACAGATAATCGAGAATTTCCCATTTGAACAGCCAAGGGAAGGCCAGTTAGAGATTATTGCAGATATTGAAGAGGCCATTTCAAAAGGATACAAATACATTATATTGGAAGCAGGTACAGGTACAGGAAAGTCAGCTATTGCTTCCACATTGGCTCGTATGTATGAATCTGCATATATTTTGACAATGACAAAGCAGCTTCAAAATCAATATGCAGATGAGTTTGATTTCCCCCTTGTAAAGGGAAGAGGCAATTTTGACTGTTTAAAGGATGGATTTGAAGTTACCTGTGATATGGGAGCTTGTAAAACAGCACCAAAGTCTGCTAAGTTCTTCTGTCCTTATGGAATAAGCAAAAATCCAACCTTAACTGGAGACTTGGCTTTTCAAGATTCCTTTGGAAGTGATGTGTTCTTCCAAACAAATGATCACTGCAAATACTGGCAGCAAAAGGCAAATGCTATCAATTCTCCAATTACCTTGATGAATTATGATTATGCCATATTGGAATTGAATTATGTAAAGCACTTTGGAAAGAGAAGCCTATTGATTCTTGATGAGGCACATAACATTGAAGATAAATTAATGAGAACAATGGAGATTAATTTATATAATCGCCAGCTTGAAAAGGACATCAAGAAAGTCATTAGTCCTCAAACCCTAAAAAGCGCTGAAAAAGGCGAATGGATAATGGAAATTGAAGCGATACAAGGCCATTATTCAGATATTGAATTAAAGGATTTGCCTACCAACAAGGCAGATAGGATTAACTCCACCATTGGAAAGTTGAATGCTCTTAAGACCAACCTTGAAAAGGAACCTGGTAATTGGGTGATTGATGCAGATGAACATGGAGTCTCATTCAAGCCACTTAGGGTTAATCATTACGCTGAAGATTATCTATTCAAGCATGGGGATGTTGTAATCTTCTTAAGTGCAACAATCTTGTCTCATAAGATGTTTTCAAAATGGTTAGGACTTGACCCTCGTGACGTTTATCATATTCAAGTTGACAGTCCATTCTCTGTTGAAAAAAGGCCAATTGAATTGAATTTAGCTGGAAAGATGTCTAAGAATAGGGTAAAGCAATCTGCTCCAAAATCCATTGAAATAATGCAGAAAATATTGAAAAGGCATGAAGGGGAAAAGGGTTTGATTCACACCCACAGCTATAAGTGCCAACAGTACATCATCAATAACCTATACAACAACAGATTGATTGCCCATGGAACCAACAATAGGGAAAGGGTCTTGCAATTCTTTGAAGAGGATGAAAACCCATTGGTTCTTGTTAGCCCTTCCATGAGTGAAGGGGTTGACTTGCCTTATGACAAATGCAGATTCCAGATAATCTATAAGATTCCGTTCCCATACCTTGGTGATAAGCAAATCAATATGAGAATGAAAAAGGACCAAAGATGGTATGCATATAAGACTGCAATGACTTTAGTGCAGACTTATGGTAGAGGAATGAGAGCTGATGACGATTCATGTGTAACTTATATTCTTGATTCTGATATTCAAATGCTCCTTAAAAGTCCATTGTACAAGTCATTGATTCCAGATTTCTTTAAGGAAGCTATTGTAATCAATGATGATCGTATTATTTAACTCCGCTTTTCCAGGCCTTCGGCCTGCAAAACCGGAACCAAAACTTTTTTCTCGTTTATGAGTGGTAATATGGCAGTGAAAAGAGAAGAAATTGAAATTGAAGGAATTTCTATAATTTTAGAGAGAAAGAATATTAAGAATCTATACCTTCGAATCAAGCCGGATGGCACTGTTAAGGTTTCTTCTCCAATGAGATTATCTGATGATGCAATCAATGAATTTGTCTTATCAAGAATAGATTGGATTAGGGATACAAGGTCAAGGATGCTTGAAAACCCACCAAAGCCTAAGGTAAAATATAAGGACGGGGAAACTCACTATATTTGGGGAGAGCCATACACTCTTCAGTTAATCGGCAATGAGGACGCAAAGAAAGCTTTTTATGACAGTGAGAAGTCCATTATTTATCTTCCAGTTCCTAAAAGATCCAATATAAAACAGAGAGAAAAGATTTTATTTGAACTTTACAGGGATGAAATGAACAGAAATCTTGACTATTTCCTTGAAAAGTGCACTTATTTTGTTGGAAAGGAACCTAAGGAAGTTAAAATCAGAAATATGAAGAATTGGGGAAACTGCAGAAAGGATAAGAGAGTTACCTTAAATCTAAAATTGGCTAAAAAACCTCCAATCTGCACAGAATATGTTTTGATTCATGAGCTGTGCCATTTGATTGAATTCAATCATGGTCCAAGATTCAAGGCACTTATGGATAATTTCTGTCCAAATTGGAGAGAGATAAAGAAATTACTGAATGAAGAGCAATAATTGTTGAAAATAGAAAGAGAACATTTATATAAAACCAATACTATTAAAATTATAAAGAAATTTGGGGTGATATGATGGAAGTATTAGGTTATCAACTAATAAAAATAGACAGTACTCATTATGATGCTACTGTACTTGCCAAATATGAAAAATTGGAAGACATTTTAGAGGCATGTATAGAAAAAGGATTAGATATTGTATTGTTTAATGAAGGAAAATTGATTTTAGAATCAATCGAATAATTAATTTTATTATTCTATTATTTATATTTTTATTTTTTTATTTGATTATTTTATTTTCTTCAAATATTTTTTAAAAATAGCTATTTTTTTAAAACGGACCTAGGGGGATTTGAACCCCCGACCTTGGGATCCGAAGTCCCACGTCATAATCCTGACTAGACTATAGGCCCAAAAGAAGTTTTTTGATATTAATGTTATATTAGTATCAATAATTTGTCTATTATATTAATTTATTTATTATCTTTTTTAAAATTTTAGTTTTAATGAGCAATAAATTTTTATTTTTAGTTAAAAATATTAATTATATAAAATATAAATAGAGTTAGATATAATTTTTATAATTTAATATAATATTTAATTTAATGAATTTATTATAAAATATAATTTAATTAGAATTTTTAACATTTTGTGATTATCATGCTTACTAAAAGAATTATTCCTTGTTTAGATTGTGACCTGCAGGTTCCAGAAGGTAGAGTGGTGAAGGGAGTTGAATTCAAACAGATCCGTTATGCTGGAAATCCAGTGGAACTTGCTACCAAATATTATGAAGATGGAGCAGATGAGATTGTTATATTGGACATCACAGCTTCCCATGAACGCAGAGGAACCATGGTGGATGTTATAGAAAGATTGACTGAAAATGTATTCATTCCAATTTGTGTAGGGGGGGGAATAAGAAAGGTGGAGGATTACACTCGTATGCTTAAGGCAGGTGCAGACAAATGCTCTACAAACACTGCTGCGATTCACAATCCTCAGCTATTGACAGATGCCTCCAAGGTTGTAGGTTCTCAAGCGGTTGTAATAGGAATTGATGCTAAAAGAAGATATGTTGAAGATGACAAGGAAGCTGCTAAAGGCAAGACCATTGTAGATACGGATAAAGGTGAAGTATGGTTTGATTGCAGTATCTACGGAGGAAGGGAATTCACTGGCATGGATGCAATTGCTTGGGCTCAAGAATGTCAAGATAGAGGTGCTGGAGAAGTTCTTCTTACATCTATGGATGGAGATGGAACAAAGGACGGTTATGATCTTGTCCTAACAAAAGCCATTAATGATAATGTGGACATTCCAGTCATCGCATCTGGGGGTGTAGGTAATCCACAGCATATATTGGAAGCTTTTGAGGTAGCTGATGCAAGTGCCGCTCTTGCAGCAAGCATTTTTCACTTTGATGAGTACCCAGTTCCAGTAGTTAAAAAGTTCTTGAAAGAAAAAGGTGTTCCAATCAGGGAAACTTTTTAGTTCAATAGACCTATTTTAAAAATAGTGATCTTATGCTAAATCTTAAATTCAATTCATTAATCAATCTTAAGTTGACCCAAGGATCGGGTCAAACTTCACAGGCTCCATGGAGACATAATTCAGTTGGAAATATGGATGAGTTTAATGAATTAATTTACTTAAAAGTTCCTTCAATTATTAATGAACTTAATGATGAAACTATTAATTTAAATAACCTTCCAATTCTTTTAAAGCTATCACAAGACAAATCTAATTTTAATGAATTTTCTTATCTATATGAGTTTCCTAAAAAATGGGAAAATCATCAATTTTCTCAAATTCTTGATGAAAAAAACTTATCCAATAATGAAATCAAAACCATTGAAAATGAAATCAAAAAGGAATTGACCAAAATTTATAATCTGGACTTTGACTTGGAAAAGTTCTATGAATTCCTATTGGATGATGAGAAATTGGCTCCTTCTGTAGATTTTTGCAATGGCTTGAGATTATTCATTGCAAAAGACCCATTTGAATGCATTATCTCTTCAATATGTTCTGCGAACAATTCCATTGCACGCTGGACAAAGTCAATCGATAAGATAAAGCATAATTGGGGAGAAAAGGTGGAGTTTGATTGTGGAATTTTTTATGGATTCCCAAGTCCAAATCAGTTCTTGGACTTTTATGATACTCCAATTGAAGAAGCTGATGAAGAGGGGCATAGCTATGAAATAGACTGCTATACCCATAATCTGAAGTCATGTGGTGTTGGCTATAGGGCACCTTATATGAAAAAGGCAAGTCAAATGATTCTTGATGAGATGGAATTGAGTGATATTTATAATATGGATTATGAAGAGGCATTTGATTTGATTTTAAAGATGCCTGGTGTAGGGCCTAAAGTGGCAGATTGCATATTATTATATGGTTTTGGTTTTGAAGAGGCTTTTCCATCTGATGTTTGGATTAAAAGGATCGTGTCTCACTTATACTTTGATGGAGAGGAAATTTCTGCAGAAAAGACAAGAGATTTTGGAATAGATCACTTTGGAGATTATGCAGGTTATGCTCAACTTTACTTATTCCATTATGCTCGTAAGTCAGGTTTAATGGAAAAA
>Ga0256407_10012184_pt1 | contig 11740 bp, 30 predicted proteins | sample RumenRJG_04DNA_FD_193489 | JGI IMG/M metagenome (GOLD analysis project Ga0256407, IMG submission 193489) | Bovine rumen microbial communities from Lethbridge, Alberta, Canada - RJG_04 | ecosystem: Host-associated > Mammals > Digestive system > Stomach > Rumen | place: Canada: Alberta... | reverse complement strand
GAAAAGTACTGGGAGGTGTATGTAATTGAGTGATTACATAGTGCTTGTAGTTGTTTCAGTTGGAGTTTCTATGTGCTTATCTGGAGCAATTATTGGAATCATTAAGGGTGATAGTGATGCTACTATAGAGTATTTAATGACTAACATTAAAAGTCTCTGGGAAAGAATTCGAGCTCTTGGTGATGAAATTGATATTTTAAGGGCCAGAATAATAGATTTAGAAACCAGAATGACAGTTTTAGAAACTAAATTAAAGGAAATGGAGAAGCTTGACGATGGAAAATGAGAGAAAGATGAAGCAGGTAGTTGATTTAAAGAACAGGAAACCCACAGCATTCCAAACGTTTTTGAATAGCTTCATTAAAACTGATGCTAAAACATTTAAAGAATGGATGTGGGATGATGTGATTGTGCCTGGAGTAAAAGGTTTCATCTTAGACTCTCTTGCTAAAGTCTTCTTCGAGAATGATCGTTATACTCCATATTCTGAAACAAGGAGACGCGGCGGAGGACAGAGAGATTATACTAAGTTCTCTAAATACGCTTATACAGGTGGGGAGTCGTCCAGAGAAAGAGAGAGAAGAGAAACCAGAAGGGTGCAGGATGATATTCCGGACTATAGAGATCTTCCTGCCATGTCTCCTGCTGAAGCAAGTGATGTGCTGGCTCAGATGAATGCTGCTCTGGAAGACTATAACTCTGTGACTGTCGATAACTTCTATACACTTGTCGGATACAAGTCTACAGATCCTATTGATAGTGCTTGGGGTTGGACCAGAGATTCATTTAAGGGGGCTGGGACTAGAAGAGCTCCGAGAGGTCTTGTTTACTTAGTAATTCCTGATGCGGAGAAACTGTGATGAAAGAATGTCCATGCGATAGTTGCAAGGAAAGCCATAAAAATTGTGTTTATTCATGCGAAAAACTTAGAAACTATAGAAGAGAAAAAACTCTGCTAAATAATGAAAAAGTCTTACGTTATAAAAACTACAATGCTTCTCTCTGGAATGGAGAACTAGTAAAGTTTGAAAAAGCTCCATGCATGGACTGCAACGAAAGATATTTAGGCTGTCACGGAAAGTGCGAGAAGTACCAAGCATTTAGAACAGAACGAAATAGACTTAACGACCAAAGATTTAAGAAAGTAGATTCATATTACAATCCGCAAAATACAACGAAACGAAGGCGTAACACCATGCTTAATGACTTTAAGTATAGGAGGGATGGATGAAACCTTCTGATGTTCAACGATTAAAACAAAGATTTCAAACTCCATGTTTTGAATGTGAAGAAAGATATTTAGGCTGTCACGGAAAATGTGAGAAGTATCAATCATTCACTAAAGAACGAAATGGTAATAAAAAACTTAGAGATGAATTATTCGCTTCACAAATGTTTTATGGTGATGGAAAAGACATTAGTCAATTTAGAAGAAGTTCGTGGATGAGGAGAATAGCATTATCTCAAAAAATGGGAGGTAAGAAATGAAGTTAGTACATCAGGGACATCAGATTCTTAGTCGCATTTCTATTGATGGTATTGAAGAACTTCAGAGAATTGAGATTGCAGGTAGGACATGTTACAAATCAGAAGACAAAATTTCCCCGGATGGAGAATCTGCAAAAAGGTTCGTCAAAATGATTATCGATAACGGTCATGAAGCGATGCTTGAGCACTCGTCGCTAAGTGTCCGTTTTATTTGTAGTCGTGGCGTGTCGCATGAAATTGTGAGACATAGACTCTTCTCTTTTGCTCAGGAATCGACCAGGTATTGCAATTACAGCAAGGGCAAATTCGGAGGAGAGTGTACGTTCATTGTGCCGCCTGATCAGGAGTGGGGAGTTAATGATGAGGAGTATCACGATGAGCAATATGGTGGATTCGATATTGGTTCAACGAAAGGACTTTGGTACGATGCTCTCCATATAGCAGAGATTGACTATATGGAACTTCTTAAGCAAGGGTGTAAACCAGAACAGGCTCGTGATGTCTTACCTAATGCTCTGAAAACAGAAATTGTCGTCACTGGTAACTACCGTGAATGGCGGCATTTCTTTAAGTTAAGAACGGATAAGGCTGCTCATCCACATATTCGCCTGTTGGCAAAGGACCTCTTAGAAGATATTAAGCTTCGGATTCCAGTGGTGTTCGATGATATTTAAGGAGGAAATATGCAGCATTTTGAAGTTTTTAATCCTATTGTAAATACAAGTTCTACCTACTTTATAGATTCAGCTGATTCAGCTGGAATCAAATATCAAAGCAATGTAGTCTCTACGATTGAAACTGAACTTAGTCTTATATGGGAGAAATTGAATTTTTTACAACGCACTACTCCTGAATTTGTAGAATTATCCTGTAAAAACTGTGGTGGTAAGATTCAGCAAAAGTATCATGATCCAATATTTAAGTGTCCTTACTGTAAGACAGTCTATGCGATTGGGTATAAGCAGGTGAACGCTACATGATATTTAAAGGTTACGTCACGCCCTTCGGCTTTTATGGCCTAGTCGAGGGGCGTTATATTTTGTTCGCCACTGAGGAGGAGTACTACGAGTATTTAAAGGAGGACTAAATGGAGCATATTGTTCAGTTTGGCGTAAGCATCGATGATTCTGCTATTCAGAGAAGGGTTGAAGATTCCTGTGTAGAAGCTGTAAAGAAGAAAATGATGTCTTGCTTCTTTGATAATTATAGTAACCCTAAGTTTGAGACTGAGGAAATTATTAAAAGCTGGCTTGATAATCACAAAGATGAAGTCATTCAGAGGGCTGCTGAAGTGATTGCAGAAAAGATGTATAAGTCAACAAAAGTCCGGCAGTCAATTATTGCAAAATGCGGGGAGGAAGTAAATGACAACTGATGTAGTAATAAATAACATAATAAATGAATTATGCCAGAAATTTAATGTAGCCTCTTCAGAATTGATTCCTAGACTTCAGGCTTACGGGATGGCGATGAATAAGTTTGGAGCTATTGTTGCTGGCGTGTTCTGCGTTGCTCTAATTATTATCGTGGTCGTTATATCCAAAACCGACTGGGATTTTGATTCTAAAACAGTTGTGGCGGGAATTTCTATTATTGCTGAATTCATTTCTATTATCGTACTGATATACAACATATACATGTACATAGGTTGGAAATATGCGCCTGAGATAAAGTCGATTGAATATGTTATGCAACTATTCAAGAACTAAGGAGGAAAGAAATGGCTGAGTTTAAAGAAGTTATAAAACAGTTTAACCGTATGTGTGAGAGTTATGGTGCCTCATGCGATGGATGTCCTGTAGACGAGCAACGTGGAATATTTTACTGCTGGCGGTGGATTACAGAAGAGCCAGAAGTAGCAGAAGAACTAATCGCGAACTGGGCTAAGGACCATCCGACGAAGAAAAATTATCAGAAATTTGAAGAAACATTTGGGATTAATCCAATCCTTATGGACTGGTGGAATACGAGAGGGGCTGATTGGCTTATGGAAGAATTTAAGGAGCCCAAAAAAGATGAGTGATCCGTGTGAACTCTTTGGCGGTAATTGTGGAATCTGCATGATTGCTGCTCCGGAAAGATATTGTTGTAGGAAAGAATGTGGATCTCACGAATACTGTAAAGGTTGCGCGTATAACGAGGAGGAGTAATGGGTAAAAAGTATATTATCGAACTCTGCGAAAAGCCTATGAAGAACGAGAATGGCAATGATATTTGGCGTGTTAAAGGGTTTAATACTCTTGTCTTTGATCAGAATGGTTTGGATAAGCTTGAAGAGTATAAGGAGCCTATCGGTCATATATTTGAGGTTGGTGATGTATGCTATCCAATAGGTGGTGACCCTGGTGTAACGTTCATCATAACAAAGATAACTCCTCAGCTTGTTCATTATATGTGGGCTGATGGGGCACATTCATTTCTTAAAACTTCTCTTTTTGAACATCAGGCAAAGTTTGTTCGTCACTCAAATTACTTCGAAATGTTTCTCCAAGGAGGTCTTAAATGAGTTGGACTGACGCATACAATTCAGTGCTTGAGACTATTAAAAAGCGGTCTCGCACGCAGAATGATATTTTAAACGAGCTTGTTGAAAGAGGTTGGCAGATTGACGCTGCTGAGAAGAAGATAGTGCTTCACGGTCAGGGATGGGTAACGATTGACCTAGAGGAGCAGACAGTGTCATTTGCATCGTCGAGCTGCTGGCATGACTTTACCGTTGAGGAGCTCTTAGCATTCGCTGAGATTCTTAAAATTGGGAAGGAGATTAAATAGATGAGCTCGATTAGTAGAGAAGCGGCACTAAAAGGTGGTGCAATGGATAGATTGAATGAAGCTATTGCGAATACAGCATATATTCTCGACTGTCTGAGAAATCTGAGGGCTATTTACGAAACTGGAGACTGCAATGACTGTGGAATCGAATCGGTATGCAAATTTAAACCAATACCGGGACAGATGGTTAGATATAACTGCCCGTTTTATAAGAAGGACGGTGAGCTGGAATGAAGAAAATGGCAATTGTTATGATTATGATGATATTGTTGGTAGTCGGGTGCGCAAAGGTTGAAAAAGCAGTACCAAGTAATCAAAGCAGATTTATGGAAGTAGAGAGTGTCGTAGGCTTATGGCGAATTGTAGCAGATAGAGAAACAGGAGTGATGTATTCGGTGTCTTTTGGAGGGTACAACAGAGGAAGTTTTACATTGCTGGTTGATGCGGATGGTAATCCGCTGATCTATACAGGTGAACAGCATGACTGAAAAAGATTTGGATATTGCCATCGAAAAATGTGAGCACATCATGGAGTTTGATACACGGACGTTGAAAAACCCGGAATCAGATAACGGATGGATATTTGACAAAGTATACGATTTACTTCAGTTTCTTCGAGAACTCTGTGGGAAGGAGATTAAATGAGACTGATTGATGCTGACAAGATAGAACCGCATGAACAGCTTGAGTCATTAGGTAACGGTCAGTATGAATATGTTCGTGTAGCATACATGGATGATATTGTTATGTTGCCTACAGTGGATGCTGTGGAAGTGGTCAGATGCAAAGACTGCGTCCGATACCTCCAGACTGATGAAGTGTGGGGAAGATGCACGATAACGCCGTATCTGTTGCGAAAAAAGGACTTTTGCAGTTATGGGTTACGGAAGGAGATTAAATGACACGGGAGAAGGGACTGCATAAAAAACTTCCATTATGGTGGCTCTTTACTGATTTTAAGCATCATGCAAAATCCTGGAAAAATTCAAAGAAAATGAGAGCAAAACGGGAAAGACAGATGCTAAAGAAAGAAGGAGAACGATATGACACCACAGAAAGTGATTGATATTCTTGACCGTATTGTTGATGAAGATTGGCATGTCTATACTGACGATGCCATTAACGCTTTAGAGTATGCCGCTAAGGTGGTTGAGAAGGAGATTCCGAAGATCCCAATAAAAACTGAAAATGAGTTAATAATAAATGGTCATAAGGTAGGTAGTACGACTGAGTATCATTGTCCTAATGAAATGTGCAATGAATTTGTACGACCTAGAATAACTTATTGCCCTTGGTGTGGTCAGAAGTTAGATTGGGAGGAGAAAGATGACTGAAACAAATATGGGCTACTGGGTTAAAGGAGGCTTATACAGATATTTAGGTCTCGGTAAATGGCAATATGTCCCAGGGGAAGTTAAGGATCAAACTATAGAGGATATCTGTAGCAATACTCTTAAAGATAACTCTGGAAAGCTGTCTGGTAAGTCAGACATTAATTACTGCAATTTATGCAAATATTGTAATGAAGTTAAGTGTGCTTTTCCTAAGTGTGTAGATTGTTGTAATAATCCTGAGCATCCAAATTTTGAATATGAAGCAAAATACAATGCATCTCAGTTCTTTAATCCTGGAATAAATCCGTTTAATAAACAGGAAGCTAAAGCTGACGCTGGAAAACCTCGTCTTAGTCTTGTGCCACGTAAGATTATCTGGGCGATTGCAGCTATCCGTGAGTATGGGAATAAAAAGTATGGAGACCCTAATAACTGGCGAAAAGTTGAGCCTGAGCGCTATAGGGATGCTGCATATCGCCATTTTATGCGGTATCTTGACGATCCGACTGGTGTGGATGAAGAAAGTGGACTGCCTCACCTTTGGCATTTAGCGTGTAATATTGCTTTTTTATGCGAATTGGAGGAGTTTAAAGATGAAGAAAAGGGAATGCAGTAATTGCAAATATAGGCGTAAAAATAAAAAACTATGGTGCAAATGTACTGGTCTCCCCATTAATAATATTGAAGATACATGTGATAAATGGGATGAAGAAAAGTTAATAAATATATGTGATATTTGTAGAAAAGAATTCGAGAATTCAGGTGTCATCTTTGCTAAAAAGAAAGACGGGTTAGATCTTCGGTTATGCCCTGATTGCACTAAGATGGTCTGCAACAAAATAGAAGAAATTCTTTTGGAAGGAGTAAGGAAGAATAATGATTCTGATGATTAAAGCTATTCTGATTGCTGTTGCACTGTGGGTTCTGTATGAGGTTGGAAGATGTTCTGCAGTGCATGAGATTTATGATTATAAAAACGGAAGAAGTAATGCATTATCCGAAGATATCGTATGTTGGATTAAAAGGTATGATGTTTAAGTTTTAAATATTACTTAATGCGCGTAATAAAAACAAATCCTATAATAGAGACCTAAAAAACCACTTAAGGAGGAAATTTATGGGATTAAAACCGAGAAATGCAGTGGCGATTGCGTTAGGTATTGTCGGAGGAATTATCTTCGGTGGCATGAGTGGTGCTGCTAAGGTGATTCAGGACGATGCGTATGACGACATCAAAACGAATTTGAAGGACTGGATGGATTCTAGAAAAGAAGCGGAAAAGGAGGAATCTGAAGAGGACGAGGCTTAACATGGCCTCTATTCTTTTTGGAGGAACTTACTGAGCATAGCGAAGTTTGCCTCGTAAATTTTTCAATCCTCTTAATGGAAACGATAATATTTTCATTAAAAGGAGAGAAGATATGGAGAATAATAAGGTAACTTGGAAAGAGCAGCTTGGAGCAATCATGATGATTGTGTCTCTCGGTTACTGGTTCAGAATGGGCCAGCGCTGGGCAGATAAGGTAATCAATGACTGGAAGGAGCTGATCAGACAGGTGAAAATGTGTATCTGGCTCAAGAAACATGAAGATGATCCGGTTTCCAAAGAAGATGAGGAGTTTTAAGCTCCTTGTCTTTTTCTTTTTGAAGGAACTGAGAAATTTTATTTGAACATCGTTCAGTTAATTGTCAAAAAATGAAAGGAGAACAAAATGAGTTATAAGGAAGCACTTAAATGGTCGTGTGTTTGGGGTGGAGCTGTGTTCTGTACTGCATTTTGGGTTAGATGTGGCTGGGAATTTGGTGAAGGCTGCGGCTATTATCTTAGCGATTTGTATCAGGCAGGTATTAAGAAAGTCATCGAAGTAGTTTCTACCAAAAAGGAGGAAGAGTAATGAACGAGAACAAGAGCTTTAAAACCAGTGTTGTCCAGTTTGCCTGTGAGCACCCGTTTATCACCATGTGGATCGCGAGGGATATTCTTAGATATTCCGTTAGGATCTTCGATAAGACCTGCGATTCTGTGGTAACTATCTTCCGCGGTTATCCGAAAAAGACTGAGACGAAGACGTATTTTCCTAATGGGAATATTAACGTCAGTGTCGAGTCTCCTGAAGAGACTGCGGAAGAGCTGCACGAAGAGGGTAAGACTAACGAGGAAATCGCCGAGGAGCTGAATCTTGACGAAGGAACCGTTAGAAATGAAACTGAAGAACCTGTCAACGAAAGTGAGGAGGAGGCTTAACATAGCCTCTTCTTTTTAGCTTCGAAGGAACTGAGAACTCATATTGATATTTAAAACTAGAGAGGAGAACCTGTATGTTTAACCTTAAAGAAAAGGCTACCAGATTGGCGTCTAAGGCTGGAAGAAAGATTGTGAAGCACGCACCTGAAATTATGTTTGGTGCTGGATGTGTTGCATTTGTTGGCACTATTTACTTTGCTGTAAAGGCTACACCGAAGATTAACAAAGTGCTTGAAGAGCATAATAAGGAAGTTGAAGAAGCTAGAGCAGCTGCTACAGATCCTGAAATTAAGGATTATGACGAGACTGATCTTAAGCATGATATTCGTGTTTACTATCGTGACACATTCTTTAGAGTAGCTAAGATTGCTGCTTTGCCGGTTGCTTGCGGTGTTGCGTCTCTCGGTCTCTTTGGCGGTGCTCAGTTTATCGTAATGAGAAGACTTGGGGTTATGGCTGCCCAGTATACTGTCCTGCAGACTAACTTTGATAATTACAGAGCTAGAGTTAGAGCAGACCAGGGTGAGGATGCGGACTATAGATATTTGTTTGATGAGAAGGAAGAGACGATTAAAGTACCTGTTCTAGATGAAGAAGGCAACGTAGAAGAAAAAGAAGAGACTAGAACAGTGTCAGCGGCTATTCCTGGCAGTTTTGTTTGGACTAAAGAGACGAGCCCTCTCTGTGTTGGTGTCGAGTCTAGTGATGATTTGATGCTTGAAGGAAAGAGTACTATGTTACAGCGTAAATTTGAGAATACGCATTTCATCAGTCTTGCCGACGTACTTGGTCCGGATGGTTTTTACATGCCTAAACTCCTTGCAGAAAAGAAAGATGCATGGATGTTTGGTAGGATTTGGGACGATGAGCATCCTGAGAATAACATTCTTAAGTTCGTTATTAACTCCGGACATCTGCCTGATTACGAGAAAGCTGCAGGAAATCGTGACGTTCATGTTATCGTCTGGGAGAACATGGAAAACCTTTATAACAAGATCTAAGGAGGAGAACTATGCTTGAGTGGATTCTTGCTGTCTGGTTAGCACTTGGGTTCTTCATTGTTTTAAGTGTCGGTTTAATTATTCTGCTTGCTCCACTCTTTCTGTCCATTTGGTTCTTTTGGTTTTTGTTTAAGTTACTTGGAAAGGAGAACAAATGAATAATTATGCAGTCTTTGGGGCCGGTCTTGTCACCGGCCTCTTAGCTGGTTTTGGGATTGGATATTTTGTCCAGAAAAAGCAGCACGACAAAGAACTCGAGGCTGTAAATGCTAGCTATCATGATATTTTCGAGAATCAAAGATTACAAATCGAAGCTGCAGATGCGGAACTTAGAAAAGGTAAAGTAGTGACCTCGCCAGAATCAATTCTAAGGCCTCTAGAAGGCTCTAGAAGCGATTCTAAGGATTATAAGCATAATTATACAGCCTACAGTGAAAACGGCGTTGTAGAGGATCCTACGATGGTTATACAGCATACGTCTTCTATTAAGGAACCTGAGGTACCAATGGAAGATTATGCAGGCAGTTTGCATCCTGTGGACTCAGATGAGGATGAAGACTATGACGAAGAAGAACTCTACAATGAGGGCCTTAGGGCTTCTCTAGAACATGAGGCTAAGCGAACCATGCTGCCTAGAATTATCAAGGAAGAAGACTATGGGAATGATGGAACTCTTGAGCAGGAAAGTCTCTTCTATTACCAGGGTAATGATATTTTGGTAACTGAGGATGATGAAGAAATTCATGACTTACCGTTGGTTGTCGGTGACTGCCTTGATAAGTTTGGCTTCAGAGATAATGATGAGAAACGCATTTGTGTAAGGAATTACAAACTTGGAAAAGACTATGAGGTTATTAAGATAGATTCAGAGTATATTCCATAATTTAAACGAGATAGCAATTTTCTTAGATGGAAGGGAGGTGATAAGATCTTGAACACTACTGTTTACAGTGATTATTATATTTTCCTGCTAGAAAAAGTCGGACTTATGGATAGTGAAATTAGAGCTTATAGCTTACTCTTCCATAAGTTATTTAATACAGAATTTAAGTGGACTGTTGACAAAGATGAGAACAGAGCCGCTGATGGAGAAGATTTAAGAAGAGAATTTGAAGAAGAAATCGGCGGAGTAACTGATGATTATGACCCGTGCAATATGCTTGAAATGATGGTAGCTTTAGCCTGTCGATGCGAGTCTGATATTATGGGCGTTGCTGATGAGGATAATACCCGTCAGTGGTTTTGGGACATGCTCGATAATTTGGGCTTGAGTTACTATGATAACAATCGTTATAATCCTGTCGCTGTCGAGAGAATCCTTAATAGATTGATATTCCGCCGGTACGATAAGACTGGCAAGGGTGGTTTATTTCCATTACACAATCCTAAATCGGATCAGAGAGAAGTCGAGATTTGGTATCAGATGGGGTCTTGGCTGAACGAAAATTATGATCTGATTGGGTAAAAATTTGGATTTTCCCCCAAAACCCCGTTTTTTTATCTAATTTATACTATCTGTAGAATTGCAACTTTTAATTATAAAATAAATATAAACGCGAAAAAAAGTGGGGATTTGGTGGAGCTAGTCCAAAGGAGGCTTAAAATGCATGGATTTTCTTGATGTAAAAGTAAAAAGTAATTCAAAAGGCCTTGTTGAAGTCATTCCTGATTTTCTTGTACAGAAATCAAAGGATCTTATGATTCGAGGGAATAATTTTTATGCTGTATGGGACGAGGAGAATAAAGTATGGTCTACAGATGAGTATAGATGTATTTATCTTATCGATCAGGAAATAAGAAAAGTTGCTGATAATTTGAAATCGAGCCCTACTGTTAGTGTTAAGTATTTGAAGAATTCTAGTACTAGCTCGATGAATAGATGGAAAGAGTATATACATAAGCTCAGTACAGATAACTTTGTCCCTTTAGATAAGTCTCTTGTGTTTTCCAACACGGAGCCAAAAAGAGAATTATATTCTTCTCATTCGTTACCGTATGCTTTGGCTCCAGGTGACATATCTGCTTATGATGAACTTGTCTCGGTTTTATATTCTACGGAAGAAAGAGATAAGCTTGAATGGATTATAGGTAGTGTGGTTACTGGAGAAAGTAAAAAGTTACAGAAGTTTATTGTATTAACAGGAGATGCAGGAACCGGTAAGTCTACAGTTATCAGGATCATACGGAAGTTGTTCGATGGATATTGTTCGGTCATCGATGCAAAAGCTCTCGGTAATCCAAATGCCGCGTTTCCTCTAGAGTCACTTAAGAACAATCCTTTAGTTGCTTATCAGGATGACGCTGATTTAAGTAAGATAAAGGATAACACGAAGTTGAACTCGTTGATTAGTCACGAGCCTCTTGAAGTTAACGAGAAGTACGCTAAGAAGTATCAGATGGTGTTCAGCTGTATATTGATATTAGGGTCAAACGAAGAGGTAATGATCAGTGACGCTAGATCAGGTATACAGCGAAGGCTAATTGACGTACGTCCTACAGGTAAGAAGGTTTCATTCAAACGTTACAATAAGCTGATGAAGCAGATTGAGTTTGAACTTGGAGCAATTGCTTGGCATTGTAAGGAGGTATACGAGAAAGACCCTGAGAAGTATTTGAATTACAGACCTAGTAAAGCTATCAGGGCGACGAACTATACGTATAATTTTTTAGAGGAAAACTATTTTGAGTTTAAGGATGGCGTTACATTAAAGAGGTTATGGACTGACTATCAAAAATACTGTGAAGATGCTGGAATTCCGTATAAGCTTAATAAAATTGAACTTAGGAGAGAAGTATCAGCATATTTTAAAGAGTTTGTTGAAGATACAAATATTGATGGTAAACGAGTTCGTAATTTATTTAGAGGAATTAAGCCTGAAAAATTTGGTTTTGCTCCGGAT
>Ga0256407_10012180_pt1 | contig 11741 bp, 10 predicted proteins | sample RumenRJG_04DNA_FD_193489 | JGI IMG/M metagenome (GOLD analysis project Ga0256407, IMG submission 193489) | Bovine rumen microbial communities from Lethbridge, Alberta, Canada - RJG_04 | ecosystem: Host-associated > Mammals > Digestive system > Stomach > Rumen | place: Canada: Alberta... | reverse complement strand
TGTTTACGGACTCTGGCAAGCTGTTTTTCAAAGTTGTGGGAAGGCATCTCACCTTTCTTTGAGCCGGTCTTACGGGACAGCCCACGCTGTAAGTGTTTTAACTTATTCTGTGCCTTGCGGTAGAAGTGCGGCATATCAGCACACCTGCCTTCAGAGTCAACGTACAGGCCGTCTGACTTATAGTCAAGACCGAGAATTTTCTCAGGTTCAGAGACTGTATCCGCGATCCCTGTATCAGCTCTATCGTACTCATAAAGTATGGAAACATAGTATCTGCCGCATTTGTCGCATGAAACAGTCGCTGACTTCAGTTTCATATAAGAAGGAGCTTTTCTATGGATCTTAACTTTTACGATACCTGCTTTTGGAATACGGACAGCATTATCCGCAACAGAGATGGTCCCGTTCTGGTTATTGGTAGTGTATGACAGCTTTGAACGGCGTTTTGACTTGAACTTCGGATAGCCAGACGTTCCATTATAGAAGGCTGTAAAAGACCTCTGCTGATCAAGCTGTACGTTTGCGAGTGCGAGGGAGTCTACTTCTTTGAGGTAAGAATACCTGTCATCTGATTTATACCATGCAGGTGTCGGGAGCAGAGTTATCCCATAATCGTTGTAGGCGTCGATACGGTCACCGAGCATGAGATTCCAGATCTTGCGGCAGCAGCCGAACGTTTTTGCAAATAAGATTTTCTGGTCGGCTGTAGGATACAGCCTGTAAACGTATGCTTTGTTCATAGCTGAACGTTCTTCTGCCTTTCGATGTAGCGTCTGATGTTATCCTCGGATGTAGAGCCAATAGTCTCAACAAAGTAACTGCCGTTCCAGAGATGCCCTTTCCACAAAGATTTACGGAGTTCAGGAAATTCTTCCAGAAGTCTGTTGCCTGATATGCCTTTCAGGTATTTTACAATCTGGGTGATGGATATCTTTGGCGGAGCAGACACAAAACAATGTACGTGGTCATTCTCACCGGCTTTGATATTCACAATAGTAAAGCCTTTTGCTTTGGCAATCTCATGGCAGAGTTCATAAAGCCGTTCAGATATTTTTTGTGACAGCACTTTGCGACGATACTTTACACACCAGACGATATGGTAATTTATGTTGTAGACACAGGTACGTCCATGCGTATATCTGTTCATACATATAGTATAACATGTTCCGAAAGAATAAGCAAGAAATTACGCCATTTCTTATCTATACAGATAGCCTTCTTTTTTACGGGCTTTCATCTCGGGAACAAGTTCCCGAGAATTCCCGCCCGATTACTTAAACGAATTTTATTTTTAGGAACGCCTATAGCTGTCCAGGATTTACTTGTAGGAATATCCTTCCTGGTTATATTGGCTATCGTAAATACAATAGGATTGACAGAATCAGCTGGTATCGGTGTTGCTGAGAAGGTTTGTGCATTTATAATGCTTGTTCCTGCCTCATTTATCCAGTCGATGTCAGCCTTCGTTGCCTGGCATTTATGAAAAAACGACTACAAAAAACCTCAATACTATAAAAATAGAGGCTCACCATTTAAATTAATGGTGAGCCAATTTGTTTATCTAATATTATCTTTTATAAACTCCAACACATCTTCTCTGGCAGTTTTACCTGCTTCAGGTTGAAATCCATGGCCTTCGCCTTCCATTACAATAAGCTCTGCGTTCTTATATAAAGAAGCAGCTTTCTCTGAATATTCAAGAGGTACTATTTCATCCTTATCACCATGAAGGATAAGCACATTGTTTGGATAAGAGCCAATCTCATTAAAAATATAAAAGTCATGAATTGACTCAAAAAAGTTCTTTCCCAATGTCATTTCCCAAAATTCCTCACTTTCAGGAATCATATCTGTATCTGGGTAAGTCTCTCGCCAATTGTCAGCTATGCATAAAGCAGGAAAATAAAGAGCCATTCCTGCCACTTCATCACTTAATTCCTCTGTTGCCAATGTAGTTACCAGACCACCTTGACTGCCTCCAAATAAAAAGATATTCGAAGAATCAATATATTCCTGTGACTTAAAGTAGTTGTACGCACTCAATAGATCATTTTTTTCTGTGAAAATGGTCATGTCCTTTGTGTCTCCAGTACTTTTTGACCGGGTAGAACCTCCACAGAAATCTAATGTATAAGTTGCTACTCCATTTTTAGCAAAGAGCTCTCCCTCTTCTTTAAAATCATCGCCTACACCATTATACCCATGGCACATAATAATAAGTGGTGTCTTGGCATCTGTTTCTGGCTTGTAAAGTGTTCCATATAAGCTGTTTTCACCGCTTGGAATTGTCACCTCTTCTGTATTAACAGCATAATCCGATTTCATCACAACCTCCTTGGAACTAGTTTAGGTTTTGCCACAACCTGCCAGCAAACAAAGGCTCGTTGCCAGCACTACAATAATACATTTTTTCATAATAAAAATCTCCGCCTTTTCATTAATTAGATATCTAATTAGTATACTAAATATTACTTCACTTCTTTTCGGTTGTCAATTTGTTGTGGTCAAGCATTTTTGTAACAAAAATGCTTGACCACAACAGAACAGCCCTGCTCAAATAAGAGTAGGGCTGTTCTTTTCATCCGTTAAGGACGAGCTTCGCAATATTCATCATCTTCGCAGGCTATTGTAATAGTGACAGAATAAATGTCAATGCCGTTACGGTTGAGAATCATTGTTTCCATATGATGTTCCTCATTCTCAGATAATTTTCCTTGAGAGATAAGGTAACTTTCAATGAACTTATTATCATTTGGTATGTGACCTGTTAACGGATCATCTACAGGGAAATAATATGTTACATTAGTTATATGTTCCCAATACCATAATTCTGACATATAACTACGGTAATCAGAGAAACATCCTTCATTTGTTCTGATAGTACCATCTGGCATATCATTGCCATGGACAAGTTCTGCTGTAATAATAACACGTTCGTCTTCAAAAGGGTCATAGCCATGCTCTAAATCGTCTCTTATACGTTCTTCTTCGCTTAGAGCTTTAGCGGAATGTTCTGCCGAATCACACAAAAGAGCCAATTCGGCTGGAGTCTTTGTTTCGATAGGGAGTTTTCCCATATTGTGTTGCTGGATGATATCCCATGCAGCATTGAACCAGAGCATATACATATCCTCTGGATATTCCGCATCTTTTGTCTTTTCTTTGAAATCCTCAAAAGCATCATTTCTGATAAGCAGATGATTCCCAGAACCCAGATATTCATAGTTCCATCCATTTGGAATTTTTGCATTTTCTCCAAAAGTACTAAAATCACATTCTTTTAGAACAGGAATTGAACGGAATAGTCTGGTTAAGCTGATATCCCCATAGCAATAATTGCAATGAAAGATACTTCCGCCAGAAGTGACAATCAGAATTTTTCCAGGTTCTCCCATAGCACCGCTTTCAGCAAAGAAGATAAATTGAGCATTCTTGAAAACATCCTTCTTTAGATCTGCATTACAAATCTCAGTAACAAGCTGTTCCATTTGGTATCCGCATGTTTGTCCTTTGCCAATTTGTATCATATTTTCCACCCATTTGTGCAGATTATCTTCTTGCTTTTCGGTATCAGACGTAATGACAAATTCCTGCCCTCTGTATGAAGAATTTAACAGCGAAAATCCGTTATTCAGAACAGGGTGGTTATTTCCTTGCCAAGAGATGGAAATGCCTTTTTGAGCAAAGAACGGTGGTAATTGCCATAAGCTACGATGGCCCTGTCCACTCTGAGTAAGGACAAGGGCTTCGGTATATCGGAAAGTGCCATATTCCGTAGGCAAATATAAACGGTTGTTGGCATGACTTGTATTATTACTATGAGGATGCCACGGATAGAAATCCGTGATTTTCTGTTCATCTCTTAAGATATCTCCAACACGCATATACCCATAGATGATATGACGAATGGGTGAGCCTTTAACAAAAGCTAATGTGCCGTCTGCTTGTAGCCTGGTTTGCTGAAACATACCGTAAAACAGAAAGATATCTCCGATACCCACACCTAATTTATCTAAATGGGTAGCAGGTTTACCCCATTGCCCAAAGGCTGGTTTCCATGCAGCCGGTTTGTTTGTAATTGTATTATATATATCAGGGTCAAGATGACAGGTAGGATTCTCGAAAAAATTAAAGCGTGGTTTTAATTGGTGGATAATTTCTTGCAAGCTCTGATCGTTATAATACAATTCACTATATTTCTGTCCACTCGTATTATCTGGAATAGGAAGAGATAACAATGTACCGTCTGGAAGTATTGGACTTGGTATGCCTCCAGCTTCGCTATCCATCCCCTTTCTGCTCAATATAACTTTCATGTGACACCTCCATAAGGACTTGTCACAATCTTAGCATATCGCACATATAAAAGCAACTAATAGCATATACAAATAATGCCATGTGCGGATTAAATATAATCTTTGCTATTTGTATCATTTTAACATACGGATAGCAAAGGAGAGTTGTTTAATGATGCAGAAAAAGAAGGTCTATACAAATGAAGAATTATTTAGCCAGAATATAGGAAAGCGAATCAGAGCGGAACGCTTACATTTGAATATAACACAAGAAAAATTGGCAGAAGATGTTAATTTGTCGATGGCATATATCGGACAGGTAGAACGTGGAGACCGCAGTCTTACATGACGGTGTGAATTTTTTTGGCTCTTCGGTAGTCTCTGTGGGTAAGAAACTACCGAAGGGCTGAAAAATGCTCATAAAAAAAGGAAAGCCGGAGTCTGGAGATCCGGCTTTCCCTGCTTCCTGGAATTTACATAAGCTGCGTAATAATCCTTGTTATCTCACAAGTACAGTGCAGCTGACTGGTTCCACACTTATCTTTCCGCTTGCGGACGAAAGCTCTGTCGTGCCAGCGGTCTCTTTATTGATGCAGACCTTCCAGTCTCCTGAAGGAAGGCTGATATCCTCAGACTTCTGATTAGGGTTGAAGATCACAAGGATCTGCTGTGCAGAATCTCCTGAGCTCTTACCATCGATAGTGTATGCGATCACATTATCACTGGTTCCGCTTAAGAATTTTACAGAAGAATCTATCTCGCTGCCGCTTGTCATGCGAAGAGCCGGATGAGCCTTTCTGAATGAGATCAGGCCCTTGTAATAATTATAGACATCCTGGTACTCCTTCTTTCCGAGATTATCCCACTTGAAAGCGTTGATACTGCTTGCAGAGAAGTTCTTGTCAGCCTCATAGTAAGCCTTCAGGCATGAAGCATTCGAGCTGTAGCTATTGACCCAGAAATCTCTGCCCTTTGCAGACTTAATGTCGTTAGTGTCACCGTATTTTACTCCCGATGGCAGTTCCTTTGAACGGAGCATCTCTTCCCCACCCTGCATGAACGGAATGCCTTCAGACATAAATACAATGGATGAAGCAAGGTTATTCTGAGCTACCATTATTGCCTGGCCTGTTGCAGCTGACGAAGCCTGGATCCTGTCAAAAAGCGTATCGTTGTCATGGCAGGATACATAGTTTATCGTCTGAGAAGCCCTGTTATCCGACTTCAGCCAGTCGGCGGAAGCTGTTACGGACTTTATGATATCATTTGTCTTATCACTGTTTCCGGTAGCGTATCCTGCTTCTGTGAAATTGAACACACCGCCCTTTGCGCCGTCACGGATCTGATCATTGAAGAATCCGACCTGAGGTGTTGCTTTCGAATTATTCTGTGTAGCAAAGCCAAGTCCGCTCTTCGTAGGGTTTGTCGTATTATTCCATCCCTCGCCATATACTATGATCGACGGATCTATCTCGTGGAGTGCCTTTACTATCTCGTTTATGGTCTCTGTATCGAACAGATAAGACTGATCAAGCCTGAAGCCATTTATGTGATATTCCTTTGCCCAGTATACAAACGAATCCACGATGTACTTGCGATTCATCGATCTCTCTGTTGCCGTATCATTTCCACAGTATGAGCCGTTTGAATTCGGTCTGGAATAGTAATCCGGCACGATCCTGTTGATGCAGAAATTATCCTTTGAAGCTACATGTCCGTAGACCACATCCATGACTACGCTCATGCCGTTTTTGTGAAGAGACTCTACCATCTCCTTGAATTCTTTTACTCGAACAGCTCCGTTAGACGGATCTGTAGAATATGAGCCCTCAGGAATGTTGTAATTCTGCGGGTCATAGCCCCAGTTATACTGATCGGTATTCTTTGATTCGTCCACTGAGCTGTAGTCATATACCGGCTGAAGCTGTACATGGGTGATCCCGAGATCCTTCAGATAGTCTGTGCCTGTTGCCTGACCGCTTGAGTTCTTCGTTCCGCTCTCTGTAAATGCCAGGTACTTTCCTTTGTTTTTCATTCCGGAAGACTTGTCGTTTGAAAAATCTCCCGCATGCATCTCATAGATTACTGCATCCGTATAGTTCTTTATCTCATTCGGATTCTTATCTGTGCTCCATCCTGTCGGATCTGTAGAAGACAGGTCGATCACCATTCCTCTGTTTCCATTGGTGCCGCAGGTACGCGCATACGGATCGATAACATCCTTCTGAGTCTTTCCGTCGGTAGTTACATCATATGTATAGTAAGTACCATTCAGATCTCCGGATACCTTCTTTGACCATACACCCTTTGAACCTTTTTTCAGGTTTATAGTCTTTATCTTGTCATCGGCACCCTTTGTTCCTGACTTATAGAGATTAAGCTTCACCTTGCTTGCAAGCGGAGCCCAGAGCTTAAAAGTAGTGGCCTTCTTTGAATATGAAGCTCCAAGGTCATTTCCATTATAGGTGTAGGCCTTCTCGAACTCTGAGGTCGAATAATAGTCAGGCGTAGTTACCTTTGTCTTTACTCCGTTATAGGTGATATAGGTGGTATAACGGTAGGATATCGGCTTCTTAAGAGTAAGTGTATAGACATTCCCTGAAGCCTTTACTGACTTTATTCCAAAGCTCTTCTTCACGGAATTTGTGACTCTGAAAATCTTCTTCACGTTCGTTTTCTTTCCGAACGCCTTCATCATGGTCACCTTCAATGTTTTCTTCCCAGAAGACTTTGCCGAAACGAGCGCATTTTTAAAGGTTTTTGAATATCCCTCTATGCCTGAGAATACATAGACATCAAGCTTGCCTTTCTTTGCAGCGCCAAGATCTATGCTCTGGTCCTTGTCGACGTCTTTTCCTGCCCAGCTGTCGCCGCCCTTTCTTACAATAAACGACAGTGAGCTCTTTCCTGCCGGTACCGTGATATTCGTGACCGCACAGCCATTTTTGTCCAGTTTTTTCTGAAAGACAGAACTGCTTCCATCAATTCCGTCACCCCAGGACCAGACGTCCCAGTCACTGTAGTCCTTATCAGTCCTGTAGTAATGGAACGTCACATTCGTCGCGGATGCCGCAAATACATCCGTTCTGAACCCGGAAAAAAGTGACAGCACCATAAGGATTGCTGTCACAAACGCCGATACTTTTGTTAGTTTCTTCTTCATTTTTGCCTCCTTCTATTTTTGGAACGGCAGATTCCCTTAAATCTGCACAATTCCCCACTAAAGTATCAATTAATATTTTAGTATTATGCACAAAAGAGGGAAATATTAATTTTTTATAATCTATGTCACTTTTTTGACATGATCTTATATCAGAATGTGATCTCTGGCTTGTTGATTTTTATTAGTTCCCTTAGTGATTTAGACACATTGTTACCAGCCTGGATTCCAATCGGAATCAGATCGTTGTGGCTGCGAACAAAAAAAACTTCTAAAACAGCCCCTTCCGGGGCTGTTTTTTCATTCATCTCTGCCCTTATGCAAATTTTTCTTTTATATACCTCTGAAGCAGGAAAGTACATAAAAGACTGGAATGCAGTCCTGTTTTTTTGAATACATCTCACAGTTCCTTTCGGTTCCTGTCAGAGTCCAGGTTTTTGTCCGCACCCCCTTAACACACCATATAGTTACCATTCACAGTAAATCATATTAACAAAATCGGCTCAGACTGAGCTTATCCAAACTTGAGAAATATCAGAAAAACAGGGTTATGTCTATTCCTGGCATGACTCTGTTTTTATATTGTTGGTACTTTATTAAATACATACCAACTTAACTATTGACATATTTATTGGTATGTTGTACAATATATAGTACCAAGCAACCAGTGAAAGGAGCCCGATCATGTCAATAGTACGGTACACTAACAAGAAAACAGGCGTGGTATCTCTTTATGAATCAACGTCTTATTACGATCCTGAACTCAAGCAGTCTAGGCCTAAGAGAAAATATCTTGGCATAGAAGACCCGGAGACAGGTGAGCTTATCCCGTCATCAGGGAAAAGAGGCAGGAAGAAGGCTGATGGCTCAGCCGCTTCGTCCGGGAATAAAAGATCAGATGACAGTCTGAAGAAAAAGTATGAACTTCTGCAGACAGACTGTGATGAGAAGGCAGCCAGGATAAAACAGCTAGAGCACGAGAACAGAAAGCTCCGCTTATGTTTAAAAAATCTCAGAGATTCTGTTGATGCGATGATAAGCGACATGGAACAGTAAAGGAGACAGCGGATGGCTTTTTCTCTTTGCAAAAATGAGCTGTTTGAGGAATACATGCTGCTGCAGTGCAGGGTAAAGGATCAGAAGCGCATCATAGACGAGTTTGAGTCCGGAGCCAGGTATATTAAGATCCAGCAGGATCATCACAGGGTCGTGGCAGGCTATATAAAAGAGATCGACAGACTGAAAAAAGAGCTAGCTGAGGCCCGCATACAGGCTGTAAAAGTCCGGGATATCTGGACTGATGAGTGTTATGAGGTATGGCAGGATCACCAGAAAGAGGCCGGCCGCAAAAACGAAAGGATATACAGTCTTGAAGATAAAGTGATGGAGCTTCAGCAGAAATACAGAGATGACATGGCTTCGATGCGGTTTGAATACGAGGAGAAGATCCGCGAGAAGGACTGTGTGATACAGGAACTCACCAACAGGCTGGCACATGATGAAGCACTGCTCGGAAGGGACAGCACAAACACCGGACTTCCTACAGGCATGACACTTCCGGGAAAGAAAAAGCATAATCCAAACAGCAGGAAAAACAGCGGAAAGAAAAAGGGAGGACAACCGGGACACGAAAAGCATGATCTGAAAAAGCCTTCAGAAAAAGAGGCAACAGAGATCATTGACCACACTACTGATAAGGGAGCAGTCTGTCCTGTATGCAGGTCAGAAGACCTGGTCTATACCGGCAGATATGAAGAAAAATGGGAGTATGATATCAGCATAAATGTAAACAGGATCCTTCATAAATACTGGCTTTATAAATGTGCAGACTGTGGAGAGACAGTCAGATGCAGCATAGAGCCAAACCTGAGGGCTGACTGCCAGTATGGGCCAAAGATACAGGCACTCGCTCTTTCTCTTATGAACACGGCAAATGCACCGATAAATAAAGTGGCCATGTTCCTTAACGGTATAACAGGCGGAGAGCTCAGGCCGTGCGAAGGGTATATAGCGAAAGTCCAGGCGCGGTCAGCTAAAAAGCTGATACAGTTCAGAGATGACCTTAAACTGGAGCTTATCAGAAGGGGCCTTGTATATTGGGATGATACTGTCATTTTCATTCTGACAAAAAGAGCATGCCTGAGATTTTATGGTGACGAGACCATTGCCTATTATACGGCTCATGAGCATAAAGACATGGCCAGCATAGACGAAGACAATGTCCTTGCCCTGCTCACAAAACAGACGAAGGTGATGCATGATCATAATACCCTGAACTACAATGCAAAGTTCCTCTTTATAAATATCGAATGCATCCAGCATCTGGAGCGTGACTGCCAGAGGAACACAGATGATACCGGGCATGAATGGTCAAAAGAGCTTAAAGACCTCATCAGTTCTACGATAAAGGACCGTAAGGAGGCAAAAGAGCGGGACGAGACAGCATTCAGCGAAGCTTATAAAAAGACGTTTTACGAGAAAGTAGATAAATGCATCGAAAACGGCTGGAATGAAAACAGAGCGGCTTCAAAAAAATACGGCGCAGATTTTGAACGGGCACTGTTGAACAGACTGGAAAAATACAGAAAGAATTATTTCCTCTGGGTTGAAGATCTCACAGTACCGACGACCAACAATCTGAGTGAGCGGGGACTTCGTGGAGTCAAATCCCACATGAAGATATCGGGACAGTTCGAGTCAGTGAAGGCCGCAGATAATTATGCATTGGTCAGGACATACATAGAGACCTGCCGCCGAAATGGTATCAACGAGATACACGCACTGGATCGTCTGTGCGTAGGAGATCCTTATACGGTCGCAGAGATCTTTCATAAATCCCAACAATGAGAACAAAAACGGAATAACAGCAAGTAAAGCGAAGGAAAGATCCTCCGCTTTACTTGTGATACATTCAGTTCTTCTGTGAATAGTAACACCATATAAATTTCACATTTTGCCTACTGTTCAGGATCTTGTAGTTGTGGTATATTATATCTTAGAAAGGAGGCAAAAAAATGGCAAATGTTTTTGATACTGCAAAATATATTTTAGAGCAGTCTGGCTCTATGTCAACGATGAAGCTTCAGAAATTGTGCTATTATTCTCAGGCATGGTCACTTGTTTGGGATGATTCTCCTTTATTTGAGGAAGATTTTCAGGCGTGGGCTAATGGTCCTGTATGTCCTGAATTGTTTTTCAAAACACAAGGTAAGTATTCGGTAAGTGCCAGTGATGAAACTGGTGGAGAGGGCGATTTATCGGACAATCAAAAAGACACCATAGATAAGGTGCTAGAGCATTATGGCAGCCACAACGCTCAATGGCTTAGCCAATTGACACATATGGAAGATCCGTGGATAAAGGCGAGAGAAGGTATTCCGTCTGGTGCAGGATGTAACAATGTGATTACAAAGGAAAGCATGGCGGTATACTATGGCGGGCTCTAAGAGAAAAAAGGAAGTAAAACAGAAAGAAATTCCCAAAGGAAAAATTATCGCTCAGGGTGGAGATCCTGAGCGATATTATTCAGAAAATCCTGCGTGGACATTTGCAAATTCTGATCAAGAGATGTGGGCGTTCACTCAAGATCATATCGGAGATGTTTTTTGGACAGAAATACTTCCAAGGTTAAAGGCACTAGAATCTCAAACTTGGAGTGAGATATTGGTTCGTGATAAGAAGCAGAATCATTCACTAGACTTAGATGATCTGAACAAGGTAGCGCAAGATAGACTTGCTTCAAGATATATAGAAGCAGAATCGTTGATTTCATTGAGATTGAATGGTAATCACAGGTTATATGGCTATATGACTGGACGAGTCTTTAATGTACTTTGGTATGACAATGATCATGGAGATAATAGTACATGTGTATGTAGATCCTTCCTAAAACACACATAAGCAGTATAAGAAATTCGAAAAATTTATACCAAGAGATATTATAGTCTAAAAATATTGAATATTGTGAACTACCCAAACTTCTATAAGTCTGGGTAGTGCGCGACTATTCTCCGTAAGTCTTTGCCCTTAAAAAGGCAGCCCGTTGGATTGAGGGCAAGAACTCTCGCCCTCTGGATGAGGGCTGACACCGCCTACCGTTATTGGCAGCTCCAGAAATATTATATCAGGACGTGTGGTTTCTGGCAAGAAGCGCAATATTGGTTACTGTTCACGGTGTGCCCTCAGAAGCAGTGCACGCTAAGAAAAGCCTGCATTTTACTGTATGCAGGCCTATTCATACTTAAATAAAAACAAAGATCATCATGCTGTTTTCTCTTGACACAACT
>Ga0256407_10012179_pt1 | contig 11742 bp, 6 predicted proteins | sample RumenRJG_04DNA_FD_193489 | JGI IMG/M metagenome (GOLD analysis project Ga0256407, IMG submission 193489) | Bovine rumen microbial communities from Lethbridge, Alberta, Canada - RJG_04 | ecosystem: Host-associated > Mammals > Digestive system > Stomach > Rumen | place: Canada: Alberta | collected... | reverse complement strand
TAAAAAAAATAAAAGAAAATATCTTCAAATATATAATTTATTCAATAATTAATAATACAAAAAAGAAAAAGCAAATAACCAAAAAATTAATATCTTTATATCATAAAAAACCATAAAAAAAAAAAAATAATAATAAAAAATGTCATCAAAATATACATTATACTACTTCCCAGTAAACGCAAGAGCTACAGTAGCAAGAGCAATACTAACATATGCAAAAGCCGATTGGGAAGACAAGAGAATAACACATGAAGAATGGCCAAAAATGAAAGAAACAGATTTATTTGAATTTCACCAAATGCCAATTTTAGTGCATAATGGAAAAAAAATGTCTCAAAGTATAGCAATAGAATTATATCTTTTAAGACAATTTAATTTATATGGAAAAAATATAGATGAACAATATGAAATTGATAATTTATTATGTACATTTGATGACTTATTACCTTTATTAGGAAAATATGTTTTTAGATGTAAAGATGAAAAAGAAAAAGAAGAAACTAAAAAAGTTTTAATTGAAAAAGTTCAATTTTATGTTAAAAAAATTGAAGAAAGATATATTAAATTAGGGAAAGGAAAATATTATTTGGGAGATCATTTTTCTGGAGCTGATATTTATATTGCTACTATTTTTCCAATTTTTTGTAATTTTTTAAATATGATGATTGTAAAAGAAGCTGGAGCTTTAAGTCTTTATGATTTAATTGTTAGGATTAAAGAAAATGAATTAAAGGAATTTCATGAAAAATTTTTTATTAAAAATTCTCTTTAAATAATGAGGGCATATTATTTATTATTTATTTATAAAAAATTTTTGGGTTTATATTTTTTTATATTTTTATTTATTTATATTTTAAAAATTGGATTACAAAATTTATTAAAATTATATGGATAAAGAAGTAATTGAAAAAGAACAAAATGAAGAAAAAAATAAAAAAGAAGATGAAAATAAAAACATAATAGAAAAAAAAGAAAATGAAAATCAAGAAGAAAAACAAAAACAAAATAAAATTCAAAAAGACAAAAAAGAAAATTTAAAAAAAGACAAAAAAGAAAATTCTAAAAAAGAAAAAAAACAAAATCCAAAATTAGAAAAAGAAAAAGAAAAAAACCCAGATGATTCAATAGCATTATGGAAAATATGGACAACCCATCCTCCAATAACACTAAATTCAACATCATATTCATTAATGGGATATTCAATAGCAGCATTAAGAACAAATTTTTATATAAAAGAACTTGGTTTAATGTTAGATGCAGGATTATCAATTGCAAAAGTAACAATAAATCATATGTTAATTACTCATTGTCATTCAGATCATATTGCAACTTTACCTTTTCATATTTATTCATATAAAGAAAATGAAAAAATAAAAATTTATATTCCAAAAGGAATTGAAAAACATATAAAAGATTTTATTGAAATAACTTATTTATTATCTTCTCATACTTTTCCAGAAGAAGAAGGAATTAAAAGAGAAGATTTATATTTGTATAATTTTTATGAATTAATTATTGTTGAACCTGGTATGATTTTAGATATTAATATTAAAAAAAATAATTTTGGTTTGGAAATTTTTAAATGTTATCATCAAGTTCCTTGTGTTGGTTATGGGATTTTTGAAAAGAGAAAAAAATTAAAAGAAGAATATGTTAATTTGAAAGGAAAAGAAATTGGAGAATTAAGGAAAAAAGGAATTGAAATTAATTATGAATATCAATTTAAATTTTTATGTTATTTAGGAGATACTTCAAAAGATATTTTTAATAATGAACAATGGGATAAAATTATTCAATATAAAAATATTGTTATTGAATGTACTTTTATTAAAGATGATGATTTAGAACAAGCTGATAAAACTTTTCATATTCATTGGAAATTTATTGAACCTATTATTGATAAATATAAAGATAATATTTTTATTTTAATTCATTTTAGTCAAAGATATGATAATAGTGAATTAATTGAATTTTTTAATGAAAAAAATAGAAATAATGTTATTCCTTGGATTAATTAAAATGTTTTTTTTATTTAATAGGAATTTTTTTTTATTTTTTAATTTAATTGTTTTTTTTTAAATTTAATTTTTATGGAAGAACAATATAATATTTTATGGAATAATAATGATGAAATTGGAATTTTAAATTCATATGATAAAGTTAAAAAATTAAGAGATGAAGAAAAAATTATTTGTAAACCTATTGGAACTTCAATTACTTCTAGAAGACAAAATAAAACTTTAGTGAATCCTTTTATTATTTATAAATATGATTTAATTTATCTTTATAATAAAAAATTAGTTAATTTTGAAAATATTGATTTAAAAAGTTTTTATTTATTATATGATGGGAGGGAAAAAGATATTAAATATTTAATTTATAATGATTTAAAAAATAAAGGATATTATATTATTCCTGGGAATAATTATGGAGTTGATTTTCTTGTTTATAAAGATGATCCTAATTTTGTTCATAGTGAATTTTTAGTTAATTGTTATGAAAAAAATGAAAATATAAATATTAAAGATATTATTTCTAATGAAAGAATTGGATGGAATACAAAAAAGAAATTATTATATGGTTTTGTTGGAATAGAAAATAAACAAATTGATTATATTGATTTATCTTGGTTTCAAATATAATATTATTTATTAAAATTATATTTTTATAAATAATTATTAAAATCTAAAAATACATTATTATTTGATTTTATTTATTAATTTTGATGATTAATTTTTATTTTAAGTTAAAAGAAAAATTAAATTATTTTTTTTTGAAATATAATATTTTTTATTTACAAAGATTTATATTATTTGAAAATTTGATTAAATATATTAATATATATATTCTATTTTTATTTCTGATATATTAATATATATATAATTTAATTACATTATTATATTGTTTTAATTTATTTAATAAATAAAATATATTTAAACTTTATGAAAAATAATATATCATATCTATTAAAAAAATATAACAAAAAAAAACAAAAATAAAAATGTAATTTAAAAGTATAAAAATAATGAAAATAAATTATTCATTTATAAATTTAAAATAGAATAAAAATATAAAATGAAACGTAATAGTACAATAACTGGTACAGTAAATACAATACAATCACAAATGGCTGACAATGAAGATGATGATGAAATAGAAATAATTCAACAACAACCAATAATAAAAAAAAATATATCAAAAAAGCAAAAAATAAAAAAAAAATCTGGAATAGTAACAACAACAATAATACCAGCATATAAAGTATTAAAAGATGAGGAAAAAGAATTTGTTGAATTTGTATTAGGAGATTTTCACGATTTTCATAAATTATCAGATTTAAGTATTTTTGTTAAAATGACATCTTTAACTTTATTAAATGAATCAATAACAAATATTGAAAGTATAATTCAAAATATTCCTAATAAAGAAGCAATGAAATATTTATGTTTAAATGAAAATCAAATTACAAATATGAAAAATATTGAATTACTTTGTAATTTAGAAGAATTACATTTAAATTATAATTTTATTGAAAAAATTGAAATTGAAATTACACAAATGAAAAAATTAAAAAAATTATGGATTTGTGATAATAAAATTAAACTATTAGAAAATTTACCTGAATGTATTGAAAATTTATGGATTGCAAATAATTTAATAGAAAAAATTCCAAATGATTTTGATAAATATAAAGAAATTAATTTTTTAAATATTGCTGGGAATTGTATTATTGATTTAAAAGATATTTATATTCTTGAAAAATTACCTAAATTAAAAAAATTATATTTAGGTGATATTAATTATGGGGAAAATCCTATTTGCCAATATAATAATTATCGTTCTTTATTAATTCATATTTTTTCTAAAATGGATATTTTAGATCAAATTATTATTTCTCCAGAAGAAAGAAAAGAAGTTGATAGTTTATTTATTAAAAAAAATATTTTTTGTAAAAATAAAATTAGACAAAATCATAAAATTACTAAAATGATATTTCAAATAATGAAAACACATAAATTATTTATAACAAATATGAAATTACAACAAGCTAATTATTTCAGTCAAAAAAAAGAAATGATAAATTATGCAAAATATGAAAAAGAAGTATTAAAATCAATAAATGATTCATCAATAGAAGAAATAAATAAAGAAATTGATGATTTAGAAGAAAAAAAAAATAAATGTTTAAAAGCAATTGAAATAATAAATGAAAGATTTAAAATAATTAAACAATATATTTCAGAATTAAATGATTTAAATATTGTAATTAATTTTTATGAATTAGAATCAAATTCTAATTTTAAAATTGAACCTGGAATTATTGGTCAAAAATGGGTTAAAACTTGTATTGATTTAATGAAAATGAAAATTATAAAAAATATATATAATAATAATAATATTGAAGATATTCAATTTAAAAAAATATTTAAAATCACAAATAAAAAAACAAAAATTATATTTGATTCAATGTATGATAATTTAATTGATTTAAATGGGAAATTTGGTGATGAAAAGAAATTTTTTGATTTTTATTTTTTAATATTACCAAAAGAAAAAAGAAATTATAGAAGTATGTTTAATTTATTTTTTGAACAATCAGAAGAAGAAAAAGAATTATATATAACAGATAATTTTTCATATATTGATGAATTAGAAATAAAAAATGGAGAAAATTTAGAAAATAGATTTTGTATAATATGTAAATGTATAAATTTTGAATCTTTAATAGAAGAACAAAAAAGAAATAATGATTTTATAGATTTAAATGATATAATAAATTCATTAAATAATATGAATGGTTATAAAGGAATATCAAAAATAATATTAAATAATAATAATATTGGTTTTTTTAATTATAAAATGAAAGGAATTGTTGAACCTGAATATGTTATTGAATATGATTATATTAAAAAAAAAGATGATAATAATGAATTTGTTAATGATCAAATTATTATTTCTTCTTATGAACAAAAATATGAAATTATAGATGATTATGAAAATATTCTTAATACATGTTCTAAAGATTTATTTTCTAATAAATTTCCACAACAATTTTATAATAAGGAATTAATTAATAAATATTATTTAAGTAAATTTGCAGAATTTAATGAGTTAGATAATAATTTATTATTCTTTGCAAAAAATTCTATTTTAGAGTTTTTTAATCAAACTTTTAAATATCAAAATTATCAAGAATTTTGTGATGATGTTGATAAAATAAATGAAAAAGTAAATGAAATAACTAAATTTACTTTTAATAAAATATTTAAAAATTCATATATGAATGAAAAGGATAAAATTCAAATAAATCAAGTAAAATCAATTAATTTATTTAATTGTAAATATAAAAATGAAGATTTAATTGATTTAATAAATAAAATAAAGGATGAAAGTTCAACAAATGAAAAAGTAGAAGAATTTAGAAATAATATAGAAGAACTTATTTTAGTAAAAAATAATATTGATACAGTTAATATAGGATTTTTATGCGAAAATTTACCAAATTTAAAAATCATAAATTTATCTCATAATAATATTAGAAAAATAATATATGAACCAAAAGAAGTTCAAAATAATATAAATGAAATTAACATTTCTTTTAATAATATAACTGATTTTACAAATATAATAAATATTTTAAATTCTTGTCCTAATTTATTAATTTTTAAATTTTATGCAAATCCATTTGATAAATTTTATCAAAATCTATTAGAAAATCCTTCGAATGATAATATTAATGAAGAAATAAAAAAAAAATTATTTGAATATTATGAAGAATTTACAAAAAAAAATAATAACCAACTTTCAATGATATCTGTAAATTCCGAAAATAAAATAAATAATGAAAATAAAAATTTTGATTATATATATGATTGTTACAGTTTTAGTGATAAATATCATAGTTTCTCAGATAATCCATATTTCAAAGAAAAAATCCATAAAGAAAGTGGTTATAAAACAGTAATATTATCAAAAAGAAAATTAACATTAATTCCAAATATAGAAGGAAAAAATGATACTCAAGTATTATATATAAATTTAAATAAAATACCAAAAATAACAAATTTACAACAATTTTCAAATTTAATAGAATTATACATTCAAAATAATAAAATAGAAAGAATAGAAAATTTACCTAAAAATTTAAAAAAATTAGATATTAGTAATAACAAATTAACAAATTTATTAGGAATATCACAATGTCCAAATTTAGAATGGTTAAATATAGAAAATAATACAATTCAAAGTATATCACAAATAATCCAATTACAAAAATTAATTCAATTTTATAGTGCAGGAAATTTTATAAATAATTTTAAAGAATGTAAAAATTTAGGTCAATTAAAAAATTTAGAAATTATTGATATTTCAGGAAATGATGTTTGTAGAATTAATAGAGATATAAGAATAACTATGATTTATTATTGTTTAAAATTAAAAAATTTTAATAGAATTAATGTTGATTCTTCAGAAAGATTAAAGGCAAAAGAATATTTTAATGGAAAATTAACTCCTGAATTATTAGAAAAGAGATTAGGTGTTGGTTTTAATTCAAAAAATTTAATTGAATTAGATTTATCTTCTTTAAAATTAAAAGATGAAGTTGGTTTATTTTCAAATGAAAATTATCCTAAATTATTAAAGTTAAATTTATCTAGAAATATATTTAAAACTTTTAATATTTTTGGTTATCTTCCAAGTTTAATTGAATTGAATTTAAATTTCAATTTATTTACTGATATTTTACCACCAAAAGAAAAAATTATACATGGAAAAGGAATTTTTGGATTAGTTAATTTAGAATCTTTAGAAATATCAAGTAATCAAATTGTAAATTTAAATGGAATTCAATTTTTTCAAAATTTAAAAATATTAGTTTTAAGAGAAAATTCAATATCAAGAATAGATCAAATTACAAAAATGAATGTATTAACATTTTTAGATGTATCATTTAATAAAATTCGAAATTTAGAAAAAACAGGAATTGGAATTTTACCTTCTTTACAAATATTTTTATGTGATAATAACTATTTAAAAAATATAAATATATTCACAAAATTTATAGGAATTCAAACTTTATCTTTTGAAAATAATAAAATACAAGATTTTGCATCATTTGAAAGATTAAATTTATTAGAAAATTTAAAAGATTTTTCAATTTTAAATAGTCCAGTTACAAAAAATTTCAATTATAGAAATAATGTAATAAAATTATTTCCAGGTTTAATTAAATTAGATGGTATAGAAATAACAAATGAAGAAAGAGAAATGATAATGATGGATATGCAAATGGGAGATGATTTTCAAGTTGAAGATATTTATAATAATTTTTATCCAAATGATGTAAATTATAATAAAATGATAAATAATAATTATTATAATGCTCAAAAAATGCAAGATAAAGGATTAAAAAAAGTAAATTATGTTCAAATTGGTTTAGTTACACCAAATTATGTTAATCCTAATATTAAAAATTTAATGATTTCTCCTCCTAAAAAAATTGTTAATCTTCCTCAAATTAAACAAAATTTGAATAATAAAATTGTTACATCTGATCCAAGAATGAAAGTTTATTTTACTGGAATTAAAAATCCAGTTAATCAAATTCAAATTAATCCTATTAATCAAATTAATAAAAATATTAATTATCCTAATAATTATACTAATAATAATATTAATTATAATCAAAATAAAAATTTTAATAACAATATTGGTAATTTCCCTAATAAAGATGTTTATGGATATATTACTAAATCTTTAGCAAATGAAATTGATAATAAATTTATTCAACAATATATAGGAAATAATAATAAAGGAAAAGGATATAAATAATCATAATAAAGAAATATTTTAAATTTGATTTTTTTAATGTTTAATTAAAAAATAAAAAAAATATATTTCCAATTTATAAATTTAAAAATATATATAATATAAATTTAAAAAAAAATATATATTTTTAAATAAATAAAAACCGAATAAAAAAATTTTTTTTTTAACAACTGTTATAAAATAATAAAATGGCAGACAATAGTATAGAATTTGTATTAAACAAAATGATAAATCAAATGAGATACAATCGTCAAATATATAGTTTAAACGAACTTTTATCAACAATATACACTCAAGATTTTTCAGGATCAAAAACAATATCAGTATCAGGATTAGACACTTTTCTATCTGAATTTGGAATCTTTTTAACAAAAAATGAACAATCAACATTAATAAAACAAATAAAAAAAGATGAAGATACAGTTTCAGTATCAAAATTTGCAGAACTTTTTAAAATTGACCCCCCACCTTTATTAGTAAAAAAATGTAAAGAAGTTTTTTCAAAATTAAATAAAGATGGAGTAATTGAAATTGATGATGTATGGAAATATGTAAATTGTAAAAAATTACCTTTAGTTTCAATTTTTGGAAGAAAAGTAGATTATGCTAAAAGTAAATTTGAAGCTGGAATTAATTTTGCTGCTGTTGGAGGATTAAAAATTAATGAAAAGGAATTTATTAATTTACATAGGGATATGTATGCTTTACTTCCACCTGATAATGCTAAATATTTTGTCTCTATTATTCCTGAAATTTGGGGTGTTAACTAAGGTTTTATTTTTATAGTAAATTTTATTAATATAAAAATTAATTTATGAGTATTGTGATTTTTAATATTTTTTTTTTTTATTTTTTTTTTATTGTAATTTTTTATAATGTGATTTATGTAAATTTATTAATATACTTAATGAAGCTTAGTATAATAAATAATAAAAATAATAAGTTAAAATGTTTCTAATATTTTAATTTATTTTGTTAATAAAAGAGATTAATTAAAAGAATATAGGTAGATATTCAATGAGAATGTAAATTTGAATCATGTATTTTATAAATATATTGCTCATTTACTATTGAATCTTTAAAAATGATATAAAAATATAATTCTAAAAAATTATTTTGATTATTTTTATAAAGAATAAATTCCTTATACTATTATCGTTAAAGTTGCTGAAAATAAATTAAGAAACATTCAATTATCATGAAATAATTCAAAACCTTGAAAATAAAGTTAAGAATATGTAATTGTTTGATTTTAAATAAAATTTATATATTATTTTGATTTAATTATATAAGATATATTTTTATTTTAAATTTAAAAACATAATTATTAAATAAATCAATTTTTTCATTGTTTATATAATGAATTTTTTTACAAAATATAAAAAATTAAAAATATTTATTATTTTATTTTAATATAATTATATTACAACAATTATAAAATTAATAATGATACTTATAAAATTAAAAATATATATATTATAAAAAAGACATTATTATTTAAGATAATGATATTTACTCATAAATAAAGATAAATTATCTTCATATTTTTGATATAAAACATCATCAATATATAAAATCAAAATTTAAAACTGATGAGTTTTATTTTCAATTTGATTTAAATTTTCCAAATCATTTCCACCCACTTTTTTCCACAAAAAACATAAAAATAATATCATCTTCATTATATTTCTTAGATATCATAATACAAATTATGATTAATTTATAAATATTAACTTTTATAATAACATTTTTTTCTTTTTCACATATTTTATCATTATAATTAATGCTGAAATTAAAGATTGAGGTTTATGTTTTGAATATTTAATAATTCTTTTAATATAATTATAAATTATCATATTAGGAAATTTTTTTATCAAAAATAGTTTCTTTTTCAATAAAATCCAAATTTAACTTTTTTAGTTTTAAAAAATAATATTTTTATAATTAAACTTATAGAATTTGAAAGATTAAAAATTTCATTTGATAACATTGCTCTTATATTTTTTCGTGTCACTATTAATAGAATTTTAATGACATATTTACATTTAAATTTATCAATTTTTTTAATTTTATTTTAATATAAGTAATATAATTTTAAATATTTATTTAATTAAATTTCATCACCAGGTAAAATTCTTTGACATTCAACAAAAAATTCATGACAAATTTTACATTTACCTCCACTTGCCATTTTCATTGAACATTTTTTACATAAATATGCATGTCTACATGGCATTACTCTGTAACATATTGGATTTTTTTTACATACTTTACATATATTGTCTTCTTCTTCCTTTTTTTCTTCTTCTTTTTTTTCACCTTCCATTATTTTTATATTTTTTGTTTGTTTTTTATATAATTTTATTTTTTTTTAAATTATTAGAATTGTTTTATTTTATTAATATTGTTATAAATTTTTTTTCTATTCATTTAAAAATGAAATTTTAAATAATTTTTAACTAATTATTAAAAAATAATAATTTAATCAATGAACTTTCCACCAAATCTTTTAAATTCATCGAAATTTAAAAAAATATTATATAATATGGATAAAAATTCACATAATAATTCAAATATTAATAATGAATTAGAATTTCATCAAAATTTAGCAAAGAAATTATTAAAATATAATAATTCAACAAAAAACCTTCAATTATCAGTTTTTTCTTATCTTCGTTCAAAATCAACAATGGAATTAATAAAAATATGTTCATTAAATTCAAAATGGTTCATTGATATTGTACATCAATTAATATTATTTTCAAAATTAGACTCCCAATTATTAAAATTTTTATATGATAATAACAAAAATAATGAATATGAAGATATAAGTATATTAATTAACAATAATAATTTTAATTTAAATAATATTATAAAAGAAAAAGAAGAGTTTACAAAATTTACTAATTATTTCGAAACAACTGAAAGTAAATTTATTTCACTTTCAAAAAAAATTCCTGATAATAAAAATTTTGGAAAAATATTAATACAATCAATAAGATATTTAACTTTAAATCCAAATAAAGAAAATTTAAAAAAAAAATATAATAATATTTTAACATTATCATTTGATTTTCTTTCTGATTTTGATAAATTAAAAGAAACATTTTTAAAAATATCAAAAAATGAATGTTTTAAAAATCCAATTATAATAAAAACATATAATGATAATATTAATTTAATTAATGAAAATGAAAATAATAAAGTAATATATAATTTTGAACTTCCAAAATGGATAATTAATATGGAATCTTTTACAGTTGCTGAACTATTATGTGCTTATTTTGAACAAATTATTTTATTACATTTTCAATATGATTCATTATATCATACAAAAATTATTCCTTTTCCTTTTGAAAATAAATTAGATGAAATGTTAGAACAATCAAAAAAAATATTGAATTTTATTGAAAATACAAATGAGAAAGATAAATTATTTTCCAAATTAAATTTTGAATCTCTTTATGAAAATTTTAAAAATGATAATAATATTAATGAAATAATTAATAAAAGAAGTGAAAATGATAAATGTTTTAGTTTTTATTATGAAAATAATATTAGATTTCGACAAAGAATAAAAACAATAATTGAACAAATTGATATTGCCAAACTTTATTTACAAAAAAATTTGTTTGAATGTTATAAATATTTTGTTGAAATGTTATATTTTACTAAAGATAATATTGTTGGAACAATAGAAGATTTTGTTAATAAAAAAATATGTGAACAAATAAATAATTTATTTTCCCAAAAAGTAACTAATGATTTAATTAATGACAATATTGAAGAGAATAAAATTGTAAAAAAAAAGAAAAAAAGAAAACATCATAAGAAAAAAAAAATATTGAAAGAAGAAGAAAATGATAATGAAAAAACAAATAATAATAATATTATTCAAATTGAAGATGATGA
>Ga0256407_10012177_pt1 | contig 11743 bp, 7 predicted proteins | sample RumenRJG_04DNA_FD_193489 | JGI IMG/M metagenome (GOLD analysis project Ga0256407, IMG submission 193489) | Bovine rumen microbial communities from Lethbridge, Alberta, Canada - RJG_04 | ecosystem: Host-associated > Mammals > Digestive system > Stomach > Rumen | place: Canada: Alberta | collected... | reverse complement strand
CCCCAAAAAATTATTTTTTTTTATGAGATTAAATTAATATATTTAATTATTGTTTATTAATTATAAGTATTAACTAATATAAGATAATAATTAAAATAATGTTCATAAAAGGAGATTGGGATAGGACTATTCCCAATCCCAGATATAAGAAATAAATAATTTAAATCTTCATTTTATCTGAAATAATAATAATTATGAATTAATATAATTTTATGATAATATTTAAAATACAAATAAATGAATGTAATTATTTGAAAAAAATAAAAAATTATTTATAAATAAGGATAAAATAATTAATATATAGAATTAAATAATAAAAATTATATTATTAATTAAAAAATATAAACATAATTTTTTTATTTAAATATTATTTAATATTTTATTATGATTTTTCCATGTTAAAATAAAAATAAATTGATGGAGGTAATTTAAAAATTTTATATTTTAAATTAAGATATTATAAAATATTCTTTATGCCAAATTCCCTCCTTTCAACCTAAGAAGCTGATATAATGTTGATTTATATAAATTTAAATCTAAAAAAATAGTTTATATTTTAATAATATTAAAATTAAATAATTTACTTTTTTGTAGTTTGCCTTCTATATAAATGATGTTTTTTCTTACAAAAACCACAAGATTTCCCATTTGTTAATAATCTAGAACAATTATTACAATGTCTATATTTATATGCTTTTAAACTCCTATTTATAATATTATCAACATATTTTCCAAAATCATCTTTATTATAATCATCATCAAAATAAAAATCATTTTTATTTAATGATTCCATTAATCTATTCTCATAATTTTTTACTTGTTCATAATTTCCTTTTTTCTTTAAAGCATTTTTTACCATTTGATTTTTTCTTTCTATTTTTTTTAAATCAACAGGTTTATTATATCCTGTTTTTTCAATTGAATTTTTTATGAATTCTTTTTCTTTTTTTAATAAGTCAATTTCATTTTTTAAATCCATAAATTCTTTTTGGGCCATTGTAATTTTTTCATTAGTTTTTGGTTTTTCAACTTCTTTTTTATATGAAATAAAATGATCATTTTTTAAAGGTATTTTTCTATATTCATTAACATAATTTTCATTTGGATTTTCAATATTATTATTATAATTTATATTTTCATTATTTATTAAATTATTATTACTATTATATTGATTAATTTTATTACCATTTATTATTTTTTCACCTTGATAAAATGTACTAGTTGTATTTTTTTCATTATTAATATTATAATTTGATAAATCTTGTGTATGATTAAATGTATTATAATTTCCTTTATTTGTTTGATTAAATTGTTCTTGACTTGAATTAACAATATCTTCATTACTACTTTGAATATTAATATTATTTTTATAAAAATTACTATTACTATTATTATTATATATTATTTGATTTTCTAAATCAACATCATTTTTATTACTATCAACAGTTTTTGATTGTTTTAAATATGAATCTTCATTATTTATATTACCATAATTCTTATTTATATTAGGTTTAATATCAATTTTTATTTTTTGATTTCTTAAATTCTCATCAGGTATATGTGAAGTAGAATTCATAATAGTTCTTTGATTAATAATTTTATTATTAATTGGGATTTTTTCATTATTTTTATCAATTATTTCTTTTTGAGAAATAGTATTATTATCAGTTAAAGACCCTTCACTTAATTTATAATTATGACTATTTGGACTATCTCTAATAAATTTTGAAGTACTTTTATCATATGTAAATTCTGTTGATTCTTGTTTATAATTTGGAGTATAATTACTATTATTTTCTTCTTTTACTTCTTTAATATCATTTAAATTTCCTTGATTATTATTTCCAAATTGATAATTATCATATTGATTGTTATTATATTGAAATGTAACATAATTTATTTCATTATTATCATAATTTTGAGGTTGAAATGAATCATAATTTACATTTGAATGTATTGATATTTTTTCCATGTCTCTTTTAATTTTTGCTAAGGTATTTCTTAGATTTTCATTTCCATCCATTATTTTTTTTGCTAATTCTTCTTCTTGTTTTTTATTATCTTCTCTCATTTTAAAAAAAATTTCTTTTGAATCCATTGATGTTTAATTTATAATTTTTATTAAGAAAATTGTATAAATTTTTTTAATTAAAAATATTTTAATATTATATTTAAAATTAAAATTATTGGATAAAAATAAATTTTATTTTTAAAAAATAAAATTATAATCAAAATTAAATAATATAATCTTGTATTTATTTTGAATCATTATTTCTATAATTTTTTTAATTTATATTTATAAAAAAGTAATATCTGTCTTTTAAAAATAATTTTTGTATAGATTAATTATTAATTATATTTAACTAAAAAAAACTATAGAGTAATATTGTATATAATAATTATTAAAAAAATAAAGAAAAGTATGAATCAATTTTATCAAAATTAGAACCAATAATTCTCAATAAAAAGAAAAATATTATAGTAAAATAATCACAATTGAAAAGGCAAAATTTAGAATTATAAAATAATAATGTATTATTAAAATTTCAATTTGAAAAAGAAAACACAGAGTCAAAAAACAATATTGAAATAATTCAATTAAATATCAAAAATGAAAATTTAAAAATAATATAAATTATGAAATGAAATTATATTTAATTTAAGAAAATGAGGATTAAAGAAAAAAATTCATAATGCAATAAAAATATATGAATAAAATTAATAAATTTAATAAAATATATGAAGAAAATGAAAAAATATATTATTGAATATCAAAGCAAAATTACTATATTATTAAAAGGAAATATTAATTTAAATTCTAATATAGAAAAAATGCAAATAATATAGTAATTGTTATAAATTTTCTAATTATAAATAATTATATATGGATTAAAATTAATTATTAAAAAATTTATCAATTTAAAAATATTTATTATTAATGGCATTAAAAAATGAGACAGCCAATAATAGTAATTTAATAAAAGTATTATCAATAAAAGATATGTCATATCAACCTCAAATTACAGATTTAACATTTAAAATTCCTAAAAAATTATTATATAATAAAAATAAATCTAAAATTAATTCATCTTCATTAAATGAATTAGAAAATAATTCAAAAATTACTTTAATACAAACACTAAATAATGCACTTATAAATAGAGATCATGATACTTTTTTATTTTGTATAAAACAAAATGATGATACATTAATTGATTATACAGTTAAACAAATGGATAGTACTAATATACAATTATTTTTTGAAAAAGTAATTGATTTATTTCAATCAAATTCTTTATTCAATAAAAATATTTTACCATGGTTAAAAAAAATTTTTAAATATCATAAATTTCATATATTATCAATGGATAATAAAACAATAGAAAATTTGAATTTAATTAAAAATTATATTATTAATTATACAAAATATTATGATAAATTTTCTATTTTAAAAGAAAAATTATCTTTAATTCATAAAGAAAAAGGAGATAAAATAAATATTAATAATTCAAATAATAATTTAGATAATAATATTAATGGTCCTTTATTAACTTATTATGAAAGTGATGATGAAGAAGAAATAAAAAAAGAAGAAGAGAAAATTAAAAAAATGAAAAATGCTGGTTTTAAAGAAATTGATAAGGAAGAAGAAATTAATGAGGAAATTGAAAGTAATGATAATGAAATGGAAGAAAAAGAAGATGAAGATGATAATTTCATTGATATTGATGATGAAGAAGACAATAATATTAATCATATTAATAAAAAAAATATTAATAATGAAGATGAAATTGAAGAAGATGAAAATGATGATAATATATAAAAATAATAATAAAAATATATATTTATTAAAATTTTACAAACAAAGTTATAATAATTTTTTTAAATAATAAATATAAATTAATAAGTTTTATATTAATATTTAAAAAATTAAAATAATATAAAAAACAATATTAAATAATTGATTATTTCAACCAAAATAATAAATTCATTTATTTAATTAAATTTTTTCTTTTCTTTCTTTTAATAATTTATATATTGAAACAGTAACAGTTCCACTAATAACTTTCCTAAATAATCTAGGAACAACCCCTTTTTCTAATCCCTTTAATCCTTCATCCTTAAAAATTTTTCTAAAATTATACCAAATTTGATTATTTTTAATATCAGATTCATCAAATTTTTTATTAACTCCTTTATATTGAGCCATAGTTCTAATATAATCAAAAGGATTATCAATAATTGTTGTTAATATTCCTGATATTATAGCAGATAAAGGAGAAGATAATTTATTTAAAAAAATTAATTTTTTATTGTTATTTTTTTCAAATATTTTCATTGTATATTGATAAAGAATATAAAATAAAGTTTTACTTGGAACTTCCTTTATAATTAAAGGTTTTAATCCTTTTGAAAATGCCTTTAAACCTTCATTTTTATATATTTGATTAAATCCATCAATTAAATTTTTATATTTATTAAATCCTAATTTTTCATTTCTTGTTGATATTACTAAAAGAGGATTTATAATTATACAATTTGTTAACATTGATAATGAACTTGATAATGAATGAGTTAAAAATTCATTTGCATGTAATTTATATTTTAAAATATATTGTGATGTTTCTAATGTTCTAAAAAAAATTGCATCTGATAATGTTATTTTAATTAAATTTGGAAGAAATCCTCTATAAAAACCTTTAAAACCTTCTTTTTTATATATTGATTTTATCATTTCTAAAGTTTTTATTTTTTCGGAATCTTTTTTTGATAAATTTAATAATTTCATATTTGTACTTATTACTTGAAATGGAAGAGAAAAAACTGTTGAAAAGACTCCTGAAATTGCACCATTAATCATTAAATTTTAAATTTATAAATTTAAAAATTTTCTTTTTAAAAAAAGGTTTATAAATATAATAATATTATTATTGGAAAAAAATCTTTTTTTTTTTAATACTCATTTTTTTTAATACAATTTTTAATTATGTTTATATTCAAATTTTCTTTTTATTAACTTTTTCTTTTGTACTTGAACTATAAACATTTATATAATTATAACTATTAAAATTATTTATAATGACATTATGTTTATTTAATCTTTTCATTATATTAGGATGATTTTTAAAAATATTTTGACTATTATTAATATTAGAATTATTATTATTGATATTATTATGATTTTTATAATTTGAAGAAGAATTTTGTAGATTTGATTTATTTGATATTTGATTTGAAATTTTTCCATTTGATTTAATTAAATTTTTATGAGAATTTTTATTTTTTTCCTCAAATTTCTTTAATGTATTTGTTTTAAATTCATTTATAAATTTTTTATATTTTCTATTCACCATAACACTTTCATTTTTCTTATCTTTTGTTTTACAATTTGATAAACTTGTTGTAATTTCTCTACTTTTCATTCTTGAAATTTGTCTTTTTGTAGATACACTATTACTTTTAGTTTTTTTTGTATTTTCAATAAATATTTTTGTTATTGTTAAAGGATCAATTTTCTTTAATGAAGGATTAAATGTTATTTGTAAATTATTTTTTTTTATTTCTGAAGATGAAGGTCTTTTTTCTGGTTCTTTTGATATATTTTTTTTATTTAAATTAACAATTGAACTATTATTTAATTTCATATGATCTAATTTTACAAAACTTGGATGATAAATTTTTGAACTTATATTATGTTGAATTTCTTTATTTTTTTTAATTTCTTTTTTTATTTTTGTATATTTTTTATTTTTTTTTTCATATGATGATATTATTATTCTTAATCTGTCATTTTCTCTTTTTAAATCTGAAATTATTGAATTTTGATTATTTGTAATTTTTTTATAATAATTTTCATTTTCTAAATCTAATGTTTTAGAAATTATTTTATTTTCATTTATTTTATCTTTAGTTATTTTTTTTCTTTTCAATTCTTCAATTTCATTTTCTAATTCTTCAATTTTTAATTTTAATTGATTTTCAATCTAAAAATATTAAAAATTTAAAATATATATATTCTACTTTTATATGTTCTCTTATATCTTTTTCTGCTTTTATTAATAATCCTTCATATAATTTTAAACCATTTTCATCTTTTGTATCATTTAAATTTTTATATTTTTCCTTTTTTTCATCTTCTTCTAATTTTTCTTCATATTTTTCATTTGCTTTTATATTTATTAATATTTCTATTGAATTATAAATATAATTTATTATATCAGAAATAGATAATTTCCTTAAAGAATTTTTTTCTTGTGCAATTTCTTCATCCTCTAATTTACTTATCTAAAAATATATTTTCTTTATTTTTACCTCATCTAATTTTCTTACTTTAACATTTAGATATAGATTAATTATTTCTTCTTTTATTTCTGAAATTGACATACCAAATTATTAATAATTAATATATATATATTTAATTAAAAAAAATTAAACATTTATATAATTTTTAAAAAGAAAATAAAAATTATATACTATAAATTATATTATATCAATTTTTTAAAACTCTAAATTTACTTTATTATAAAATATAAAATGTTGTCACAAGTAATAATAAACTTACAAATGAAAACAATAGAATAAAGAATAATCATCATAAAGTTTAAAGTAGAGTAAATAAAGTTAATTTATATTATTTTACTCAACCCAATAATTAAAATTAATTCAAAAGAATATATAAAATATATTATCACACTAATATTTTAATAGCAAATTACCAAAGACGGTATATAAATATGCTTTGATTCTATATAAAAATTAAAAAATTTACCAAAATCAATTTTTTCACATTCAAAAATTTCAGGTAAATTTTTGTCATTATTATTAAATAAAGGAATACAATCTTTAAAAATTAAATATCCTCTATTTTTAACATCTAATTTTTTAAATTCATCAAATATTTTTAACTTTTGAATAAAGATTTTTGATTCAATCACAAATGAAAAAAATTTTTTTAAATCAACAATTTTATTTTTTAATATTTTTTCATCTGTTTTTTTTTTAAACTTATAAATTTCATTTTTAAATTCATCATTATTTGAATTTAATTGTAAACTATCTTCAATTAAATCATTTATATTAATATTCATTGCATTAATATTCTGATTATAATTATCATTATTATTATAATTTCCATATTTTTTTTTAAAATTTTCAACTAATGAAACGACATTTTCTCCTGATAATGACTTAATATAAATATTTTTTAATGTATTTAAAAAATATTCTTTATTTATATCAATATTTATAATCTTATTAATATCAGGATTAAAAGAAGAAGGAATTGTCATTGAATTATCATTATTTTTAATTAATTTCAAATGACATAAAGCTTGATATGCATTTAATCTTTTTTCTGGGTTTCTTTCTAAAAGTTTCATAGCTAAATTTTTCAAATATGGATTTTTAAAATTATTAAAATTAATTTTCTTATATAAAACATCATTTTTAATATTATCATTATAACAAAAAAGTTGAGTACCATTAATCATATTATATAAAACAACACCAAGAGACCAAATATCAACTTTAGAATTATATTCTTTACCTTCAAAAATTTCAGGAGCTGCATATTGAGGTGTTCCTAATTGTTCAGTTAAACTATTATTATTATTTTTTGGAATATAATCACTAAAACCAAAATCTGTTAATTTAATTATTTTTTTACCATTAATATATTTAATTAAAATATTTTCAGGTTTAATATCTCTGTGAACTATTCCAACTTCTTCATGTAAATATATTAATGATTTTAATATTTGTTCTAAAATATCCATTGCATCATTTTCTTCTATTAATTTATTTTTATTATTTAATATATATTCAAATAAATCTCCTCCTTCACATAATTCAAGAACAAAATTAAGTGCATAATTATCTTCATATATATCATAACATTTTATTATATTTTCATGATTTAAATTTAATGTAATTTCTACTTCTCTTTTATAATAAATATTTTTGATATAATTATTTTTAAAAATACTTTTAATTGCATATTTTTTTCCTTTTAAATCTATTCCTTCTCTTATTAATCCACTTGAACCTCTTCCTATAAATGTATCTGTTATTTTTATATTATTTGATATGTCTGAATAATTTGTTTTATAACTTAATCTGTTTATTGTTTTTTCTTTTTGAGTTAATTGAGTTGAATTTATTAATGTTTTATCTGATTTTTGGTTTTGACTTATTTGACTTTCAGATTTAAATGTTTGAGTATGTATTTTTTTTTGAGTCTCATGACAGATTCCCATATTTTTATCGAATTTTGTTTGATATTTATTATATCTTATTTTTACAATTTATTATTTTATGTTTATTTATTAATTATTTAGGAGTAAAATGTTTATTTAATTAATTGTTTTTTTTCTTATTATTATATTTGATTATATAGTTATTGATTAAAATTTAATATTTCATTTGTTTATTAATTTTGTTATATATTTTTTATTTTTTTTCTTTTTATTTAATTTATATATTATTAATATAAATATTCTATAAGGTATTGAAAAAAAATCAAATATGTCTGAAACAATTTTTATAAATGAAGATAATCTCCCATTTCGCCCTAGTAATATATTTAATTCTGAATATGATTTAAATTCATCTGTTATGAAATATTATAATGAAAATATAAAAAATGCAGAAAATCTTTCAAAAATATTAAAAACTGATTTACAAAATGGTTTAAATTCAAATGATCTTAACTGGAGAAAAGAAAAATATGGAGATAACTCAATTTTTTATGAAGAAGATAATTTTAAACAACTTTTTTTTCAAAATTTAAAAGAGCAAACAATGAAATTTTTTTTAATAATATCAATTATTTATTTATTATTTACACTATATTATAATGAAACATATTATTTAAGTATAGGAGAAGCATTTTTTTCAATTTTATTTATATTATTTATAAATATAATAAGTTCATTACAAATTTATTATCAAAGAAAAAGATTTACAAAAATTGATAAAATAATTAATAAAAAAGAAGTAATTGTAATAAGAAATAAAATAAAAGTAAAAATACTTGAAGATGATTTATTAGTTGGTGATATATTATTATTTAAAGCAGGAGATATAATAAATGAAGATGGAATTGCATTTGATGATACAAATGCTGAAATTGATGAAAGTAATATAATAAATGATAAAAAATATTGTTTAAAAAATTCTGAATTTAAATTTATAAATCATAAAATTATTTCAACACCAATTATTTTTTCTGGAAGTAAAGTAATAAAAGGATATGGAAAAATGATTGTTTGTACAGTTGGTGATAATACTTTTCAAGAAATAAATAAATATAATGTATATAAAATTAAAGATGTTGTTAAAGATACATTTAAAAATAAAGTTGAAAATTTTTCTGATCATTATACTGATAAACAATATTTAATTTGTATTTTTTATATAATTTTTAGATTTTTAAAAGAATTATATTTTAAATATATAAATAATAATATTACTTTTTCTGGAATTATTGAACTTATTCTACACTGTGGAATAGTATTTTATACTTTATTTATTTTGTTGGTTCCTGAAAATTTAGAGAAAGCAATTTCGAATTGTATTTCTTGTATAATTATAAAAATGAATAATTCATTTCTTTTAATGAGAGATATTAATAAATTTCAAATTGTATCTTATATTACTGATATATGTATGGGATTAACAAATATTATATTAAGATATCAATGTAATATAGTTAATATTTTTATTGGAGAAAAAGATTACAATCTTAAAAATGAAAATATTAATAATGAGGATATTAAAAATATTATTCAAGATGGTATAAGGAAAACAATAAATATAAATTATAATACAAATGATAAATATAATGATATTAATTTAATTGATAAAGAAATTATTTCATATTATAAAAAATTTTATAATGATAATGATAGATTAATTAATGAAGAAATAAAATATATATTTCCATTTGATTCAGAAATTAAATTTTCAATTAATATATATGAATGTAAAGATGGCAATTATAAACTTTACATTAAAGGAGCTCCTGAAATTTTATTTGAATATACATTAAATTATCAAAATGGAAAAGACGAAATAAAAGAATTTAATAAAGAATTATTTCTTAAAAAGCAAAAGAAATATACATCAATATCACTTAGAACAATTTATTTTGGATATAAAAATATAACAAAAGATGAAATATTAAAATCAATAGAAAAATTCCCAAATCAAAATATAGATTTTTATTTAAACTTAATAAATAATTTAACATTTCTCTTTATGATAGCAATAAATCAAGAATTAAGAGCCGAAGCAAAAGAATCAATTAATATATGTAAAAATACAGGTATAAATATTCACATATTAACAGGAGAAAATAAAAATACAGCATTATCAATTTGTCAAAATTTAGATTTAATAGAATTAAATGAAATATCAAAAGGAGAAAAATTAGAAAAATTATATGAAGAATATATAAAAAATAATAATGATGATTTATCAAAAATAACAGAAATAGAATCACCAATAATTTTAGATGGGAAAATATTTAGAAAAATTTCTGGAGGAATAAAATTTGAAAATAATAATTACTTATTAAAAAATGAAAAAGCATTTAATCACATAATTCAAAATTTAAAAATTATTTCTAGAGTAAATGAATTAGATAAATTAATATTAATAACTGGATTAAAAAATCAAAATAAAATTGTATCATATATTGGAAAAAATCAATATGACTCATCATCATTATTATTATCACATTATGGAATTTCTTTAGGAATTAAAGGATGTGATATTACAAAATATGATTCTGATATTTTTATTCTTGATGATTCATTTTCTACATTTATTACTTTAATTAATTTTGGTAGAAATTTTTATTTTGCTGTTAAAAATTTTATTGAATTTCAATTTATTTCTTGTGTTGTTATTAATATTTTTATTTTATTTGGTGGATTTTTATTTAATGATTTTCCATTTAATCCAACTAAAAATTTTTGGTTTTCTATTGTTATTGATTTTATTTCTACTTTTGCTTTTTATTTTGGAAAATTTGATAATTATAATTTACTTGAAGATAAACCTATTTCTTTAAATGACAGAGTAATTAATAAAAAAGATTATTTTAGAATTGGATTACAAATATTATTTGAAATTCTTATTTTAATGTTTATTTTATTATTTGGTGATTTTTTTTTTAATGTTAAATCTGATGTAAATTTATCTTATTTAAATTGGAATAATGAAAATGGATATCATTTAACAATTATTTTTAATGTATATTTTTTTATGTTATGGTTTAATTTATATTATAATTGTTCTATTATTGGGATTAATAAAATAAATTTAAGTATTTTAATTGTTATTTTCCTTATTCAAATTTTATTTGTTACTTTTGGAGGAAGTATATTAAGAACAAAATCACTTAATTTAAATCAACATTTAATTTGTATTTTAATTGGGTTTTTAATATTTGTTTTTAAATCTTTTTTTGGATTAAGAGAAAAGAAAAAGAAAAAAAAGGATAATATGTTATATAATTAAATGAATAATTTTAAAAAATTTAATTAATATAATAAAATTATTTAACATGAAATTAAATTTTTCTTATTTAAAATATATAATATTTTGAAAAAATTTTGTTTTTTTATTTAATAAAAAAATATAAAAAATTTATTAATAAAAAAATCAAAAAAAAATAAAAAACTATTAAAAAAACCCAAAAAAAAATAATTTATTAAAATAAAATGACATCAAACATCAC
>Ga0256407_10012175_pt1 | contig 11746 bp, 7 predicted proteins | sample RumenRJG_04DNA_FD_193489 | JGI IMG/M metagenome (GOLD analysis project Ga0256407, IMG submission 193489) | Bovine rumen microbial communities from Lethbridge, Alberta, Canada - RJG_04 | ecosystem: Host-associated > Mammals > Digestive system > Stomach > Rumen | place: Canada: Alberta | collected... | reverse complement strand
CCCATTACTATTAATAGGCATTTTTTGTAAAGTAACAAAAATTTCAGGGACCATATAATCAGGTAAAAACCCATTAAGAGTAGCATATAACTCATCAAATTTTTCTTTACTTTCCCAAACAACATACGCAACAAGATAACTTAAATTATTTAAATCAGTAAAACTTAAAACTTTAGATTGTCTAATATTAGGATTTTTATTAATAACAGTTTCAATTTCAATTGGTTCAACTCTTTTCCCAAGAATCATAACTTGTGAATCTTTCCTATTAATAAAAGCAATATTACCATCATTTAAAAAATAACCTAAATCACCACTTTTATATAATCTCCTTCCATCTTTCCATAAAATAAATGATTCATTTTCTTTTTTTCTATTTCCAATATAACCTAAAGTAACTCCATTTCCTAATATACAAATTTCACCTTTTTCACCATTTTTAACTGGATTTAAATTATTATCTAATATTAATATTTCTGTATCTAATATTGATTTTCCTATTGGGTATGTACCATCTTGTAATGGGGATGCATTTTTACAATTGAAATAAGAACAACATACTGTTGTTTCTGTTGGACCATATGTATTATATATTGTTACTTTGTTTGTTAGATTGTTTATGTATGATGAACGTAAAATATCACCTCCACTTATCATTAAACGAAATGAACTTGGTATTTCTTTTAAATCATTTATTTCTTGTAATAAATATGGGAAACCACTTAATATTGTTATTTTATTTTTATTTGAATATTCCATTAATGTTTTAATATCTTTTTTAGTTTCTTCATTTGGTATTGATAATGTCATTCCAGATAATAAAGAAGCAAAAACTTCTTCTACAAAAATATCAAAAGAACAAACAGAATATTGCATCATAATATCATTATCATTTGGTTTAAATTCATTAATAAATCCTCTTACATAATGACATACATTTTTATTAGTAACAGCAACACCTTTTGGCATCCCAGTAGAACCAGAAGTATATAAAATATAAGCAATATCATCAGGATTAGCAAGACAATCAATAGAAACATTTTTAATTTCTATTCCTCTTTCTATAAAAATAATATTTAAATTAGGCATTTTTGAATTATATTTCTTATTTGTTATTACTGAAGTAGCACTACCATCTTTTAATACGAATTCTATTCTATTTTTTGGGAAAAAAGGCTCAATTGGAATATATGCTGCTCCTATTTTTAATACTGCTAAAATTGATGCTATCATTTCTACACTGTGATCCATTATTATTCCTACTCTTTTTGTTCCTTTTGGAATTTCATTTGCTATTGTATTTATTAAGTTATTTAAATCATTTCTAGTTAACTTTCTTTCTTCATCAAAAATTGCTATTTTTAATGGATTTTTTATTAATTGTTTTTGGAAATTTAAATATATTGTGTTGTTTATTTTGTAGTTTTCATCTTCATTTTTTTCAATTGAAGATAGGTTTTCTGTTTGATTTTGGATTTTTAGATCTTTTTTTTCACTTGTCATATATAATTATAATTTTTAAAAATTTTTTTTTATTTATATATTGTTTTAGATTTCCAGAAATTAAATATATATGGCTTAATTTCTAGAAGTGTTTATTATATTATATTTTTTTATTTTTTTTATATTCTATATTTGAATTTTTAATTATAATAATTTAATGGAAATTAGATTAGTTTTCATAATTTTTCATTTATTTTGGAATGTTAGAATCGTTTTCTAGTTAATTATAATATTATATATTTTTTTAATACTTATAAATATTGATTATTTTATTTAATTTTATAATGTTGTTAAATCGAAATTGAATTCAAATATAAACATGACTTTTTCAATTTAATTAATCAATGAAAAATTAATAAGAACAATAAAACATTTTACAATATATATATTTTATTTATGAATTATAACTTTCAAAAATAATGAAATTAATTTTTGGAACAATTTAATAATAAAAAAAGGTCAATGATGCTTTAATTATAAATTTTTTAATAATTTTAGTTATAAAATTAATTTTATATTTTATTTATCATTTAAATTTTGGAATAAAATATCGTTGTTAAAAAAATTTATTTATTTTAAAATATTAAAAAATTGAACTTTTATAAATTTTATTTGAAACTCTTAAATTAAAAGTAATTAAAAAAATTATATTAAATAAAAATTAAATTAATCCCCATTTAATAACTTCATTATAACTACAAGAAAATGCATCATTATCTATAATAATAGAATCATTAACAGTATCAAAATGATATTCAGAAAATTCAATAACAAAACCTTCAAAAATTTCCATATTAGTTCTTTTAATAATAATTGAAGTACCTTCCTTACTTCCAATATAAATATTATCTTCATTTAAATTGATTGATAAAGTAGTAGGATGAAAAGTATTTAAATTTAAAGATCTTATATTTTCATGTTTAATATAATTTCTAATATATAAAATTGAAAACATTTCACTAAAACAATAATAAATATCTTTAAATTGTTTAGAAAATTTAATTTGAGTTGTCAATGGCATTTCATAAGTTTGAACAGTTTGTTGTCTTAATTTTAAATCATTAATAAAAGAAACTGATTCTGAATCATTAATATATTCTTGAATTAATGATTCAATTATATTAAAATCATCAAATTTTTTTTCTTCATCAATTTTTGCTTTTTTATTATTTAAATCAATTTTATATAAATAAACTGCAGTATCATTTAAACATAATGAAAATAAATCATTAAATTTTTGAAAACTTACAATATTTAAATCATTTTCTGTAAAAATTTCATTATAACAAAAAAGAATTTCTTTTATATTTTCAAATCTAAAAAAAAAAATCCTATTTTTATTAGTTCTAACTAAAAATTCATTTTCAATAGTTTCATCAATACAAATATCTTTTATTGAATCTTCATTTTTATTATCATAATAAAAAGAAGACAAAATTTTTCCAACAATACAATTTTTTTCAATATCATATAAAAAAATATCATTTACTTTATCACAAATAATTAAAATAAATTTTCCAAAAACATAAAATTTCCTAATAATATAATTTTCAAATTTAATATATCCAATAACAGTAAAATTTTCTTTTCCAAAAATACAAATTAACCCATCTAATCCCAAAGCAAAAATTTCATTTTTATAAAAACCTAATCTAATAATTTTAGTTCTTAAATTACCAGAAGAAATTAATTTTTTTGGTTCATTACTTTTTTTAGTATTAGCATAAAAGACATTTCCATAATCAGTTATACAAATCATTTCTTCACCATCATCAGAAAAAAAAGAATTAATAGGTTCTCCAATTTTAACTTCAATTGGTTTTTTATTTGAAATAAAATTAAACATATTATTACTTGGTTTTTTTACTTTATCTTGTTTCCAATAATAAATAATTCCTCCTTCACTTGATAAAATTAAACCTTCATTATTAAAATAATTAATTTTTGTAATTGATCCATAATTCAAAGTAAATTTTTTAATAAAAAAAACTTTATTATTTGTATTTTTACTTACTAAAATAATATTTCCTAAATTAGTTCCAATAAATAAATAAGCAGAATCTACAAATTCAAAAAATTGAGTATTTTCAATAGTTAAAAAAAATTCTTCTGCATCAGGAGTTCTTTCAATATCTTCATGATTATAATTTACTACTGTTAATTTATTTGAATCATTATCATAATGCCAAAAAGATAAAATATGTTGACAAATTGAATAAAAATCAAAATTTTTAAGTGAGTAATTATGTATAAAATCTATTGATACTGACATTATTGGATTTTTACAAGGTTTTGATGTTTTTAATTTTAATTCTTCCATATCCCAAACATAAATACTTTTTTCATGATATGATGCAATTGTTAAAAAGAATTTATTATTTATTATTGGGATTATATTTCTTATTCCTATTGCATGTAATGGTAATTTTTTATATAATTTCCAATTATTTGTAGTATATATTAAAACATTTGCATTATCTTCTATATTTGATGATGAAATTCCACCAAATAAATATTTTTCATTTGCTGATAAGGCAATTGTCTATTTTTTTTTTAAAGTATTTTTTATTAAAAAAATATATTTTTACACTTATTTCATCTTGAGTATCAGATAATATAATTTGAGTTCTTTTTTTTCTTAATAATTCAATTATTATTTTATTATTTATTGTATATGCATAATATGTTTTTCTAGAATCCATTAAAATATTATGAATTGAGTCTGTATTTATTCCTGATATTAATTTTGGTTGTAATTTTGATGTTTGGTTATTTAATCCTGCTAAACTTAAAAAACTATATTTAATTTATATTATATATTATTATTTTACTCTTTTAAATTTTCTATATTTTCTGGATTATAATGTAAATTTGGTGGCATTAATATTTTTTGTTTTAATCTTTTTTCTTTTGAATCTTCTTCTTTTTCATCTTTTATATCATTTTTTAATAATCTCTCTTTAAAAATATTTAAATTTTTTATTTCAAATTTCGCTTCTTTTAATTGTAAATGTTCATTTTCTTCTTTTTTTATTTCTTCTTGAATTCTCATCATTTCTTCATTTGGATTATCATTTTCTTCATTATCTAATTCATTATTATTATCTAAATTTGAATTAATTTCACTTTCAATATTATTTTTCTTTTTATTTCTCCTATCAAAAATTTCATCCATTTTTTCAAAAGCATGAGATTGAGTAGTATTTTCAATTAAAATATTTCTTTCCGATTTTTTATTAATTTCATTAACATAATCAGGATTTTTTAATTTAATAAATTCATCTAACATTTTACTTTCACTAAAAATTAAATCTCCTCCAAATTTCCAAACATTAATTATATTTCTATAAGCAATTGTAATTTCAGATTTACTTTCATGAAAATTAATTGAAGTATATCCTTCACTTGTAACTTTAATTTTTTGATTATCATTTCCTTCTTCAAATAAACAATCAGAATCTAAAATATAAATATCTCCATTTTTTTTTGAATTAATAAAAAAATATTTGTAATTATTAGTAATATACATTGAATCAATATCAGTAAAAATATTTTCTAATTTTTTAATAAGTAAACCTTTTTTTTCAATAAGAGAATAAAAATGAATTGATGAATCTTTAAAAATTACACAAAGAATATTTGAATGAGCTAAATAAATATTAATAATATCTAAATTTTGAGGAATAATTCTTTGAATTGGATCAAATGAATATGAATCATATACAATTATTAAATTATTATTTATATTTTCTTCATTATCTCTATTATAAATTGCAATTTTTTTTTGATCTCTTGAAATAGATATTTCCTTTGGTATTTTTTCTTTAGTAAATAATTGTTTAATTACAATATAATTTTCTTTAATATTATTAATTGAAATTTGACCAATATCATTTAAAATTAAAAGTAAATGATTTTCTTGTATGAAACCCATATTAATAATTTTACTTTTACTTTTAAAAACTTTAATTTCAGTTTTTAATTTTTTTTCATTTAATTCAAAAACTCTAATAAAACCACTTTCATAACCAAAAACAAATTCATTTGTTTTTAAAGGAGGAAAAGCTGCATAAATAGCTTTATCATTATCACAAATATAATAAAATATTTCTTGATAATTTTGTCCATTATGTAAAATATGAAAAATTCCATTTTCAGTAATAGTAATTAAATATTCTCCAATACTATCAAAAAAAATTTCTAAAATTTTATCTGAACTTTTTAAAATATGATAACCTTTCATTTCTTTTGGATTTATTAATAAAATATCACCAAAATTATCACCATAATAATATACATTATTATCAATATCATCATATGATTTTATACAAACTGGAATGTGTTTAATTATATTATTTTTATAGGAAAAATCATTATAATCATAATTATTTGTTCTAAATTCTGCTATTGTATTTTTTAAAGAATATTCTCCTTCGTCTCCTGAATTTTCCCAAAAATGAATTTTTTCTTTTTCATTTGCTATTATTATATAATTTTCATCTACATAAAAATTTACTAATTCACAATCATCAATAATGAAAATTTTTTCTATTTCTTTTTTTTGAAAATCTATAAATAATAATTCATCTTTTGTTATTGCAAAAATTTCATCACTGAAATTTTTAATATAATAAAAATCTATAATATCTGAATTTCTTTTTATATTTTTTAATTTATCTCTATTTTGAAATAAATTTACATTTCTACCAACTAAACAATGATTTTTTAAATTAAAAACTCTTAAATTTGATTTTCCACAAGAAATTAAATTATTAGTATCAGAAGGATTAAATTTCATTTTTGATATTTTATAAGGAGAAACTTGTTTAATATACTCAAAAATTTTTTTCAAATTTGTAATATCAAAAATAGTTATAACATCTTGATTTTTATCATTATCACCAACAATTAATAAATAAGAATTACTTTCATTAGTTTCAAAAACTTTAATATTATTATAATTAATATCAAATATTTTAATAGGAAAAAAATTTTGTCCTTTATTTTGATAAACATTTAATTTTTTATCTTGAACACTAATAAAATGACTTCCATTACTTAAAACTAAAAAATGAGTAACTGGATTAATTTTATCATTACTTTCATAAAAACTTTGAATATGAGTTTGAAGAGACATTTTAACAATAATAGAAGAAGAAGCAAAAACAATAAAATTTTCATTAGGAACAGAAATTTTATCAATAAATAATTGAAATTCTTTACAATTTAAAGAATCATAATTTACAATATGTTTTAAATACATTAAACTTTCTGTAATTGTACCATTTATTATTGTTGACATTTTTGCTCCTATAAAACTTCTTCTATCTGTTAAAGATATTATACTTAAAGATGATGCGTCTATACTTTGTTGAATTGATCTTCTTGAATTTAATGTTTCATGTTTTATTGTTTCTCTTTCTTCTTCTTTTTCTTCTTCTTCATTTTTTTTCTTTTCTTCTTTTGGTTTTTCTATTATTATTTCTTTATTTAATTTCTCTTGAACTTCTTGAAAATATTTTTCTAATTCTGGATTTTTTTCTATTATTTTTTTTTTTGGTGGTGGTTTGTATATTCTTTGTTTTTGAGTTATATATTTTATTACTTTATCTATGTAAATATGATATATTTCAATATGACCAAAAAATATTATTGAATCTAAACAAATTTCTAATAAGGAAAAATTTATTTCTTTAAAATTTTCTTTATTTTTTTCCATTAATGATTTTGGATTTATATATTCTCTATGAATACTTTTTTCGAAATTTATTTTTAAAGGTATTTCAATTTCTAATTTATTATTATCGTAATTATTAAATGATATTGAATTAAGTGGGTATTTTAAATTTATTGATAAAGTATATTTCTTAGGTTGATTTAATAATGAAAAATTATATGAGAAACCAAAAACATAATTTGGATCTGCTGAAATTTCAGTTATATAATTTTCACCTATTATATTTAATGAATGTAAATAATTTTTATTTGGTATTTCAATTTGATTTTTTGATGGAATTGAACCATTAATACATATTATTTTTTCCTTTGTTTTTTCATTTATTTTTATTTTTATATCACCTAATTTAGTCACATTTACATTATTTAATGAGAAAATATTATATTTATTTAAAATATCTATTTCATATTTATTTTTCATTTATTAAAAAATATTTAAATATAAATTGAAAAATATTGCTTATAATAAAGTATAATAAAATATTGATATAACATTCAAATTTTTCATTATTTATAAAAAATTTTTTGATATTAATATACTACATTTAAAATAATCCTTTGAATGATGTGAATGTTCATCTTCTCTTAATGATACTCCTATATATTTATATTCATTATCAAATATATAATTTATATATTCTTTATCTTCAATTAATTTTCTAATTATATCTAATGGAACTAAATTTTCTAATATAAAAACAAATTCCTTTATAGAATTATTATGCCATTCTTTAGATAATTTTTCAATTAATTTAAATAATAGTGAATCATTTTTATTTATATTATTTTTAATTAGAATTATTTGACCTTCATTAATGTTCATTATATTATTATCTATTATAAATTTGGAAATTTTTTGTAAATTATCATTTATAATAAATGAATTTTTAGAAATTTTATTTTCATCTATGTTAATAATAATATTATTCAAAAAGATTTTACAAAATCTTTTTGGATTTTTTTTAAAAATATTTATAGTATAAACAATTTCATTTTTTTCATATTCATTAATATCACCTTCAAAACCACATCTACTAAAAATTTGATAAGGATTTAATTTTTCAGCATTTGAAATTTCAATTTGTAACATTCCTTCTAAATGATAATTATTTTTTTTTAAATACTTTAATTCAATATTCATTTTTAAAAATAAAGGACCATTTTTTTTTGCATAATAAATTTCATTACAATCAATAGGAATATAATTATTATCATCTCCTATTCTCATTAATAAACAACATAATTTACAATTATTAAATAATTCATCATAACCTTTATAATCACAATTACCTTTTTCTTTAATACCCCATTTAATATTTTTTTTAATTATAAATTTAATTTTATCTCCTTTATTAAACCAAATTTCAGTCATTTTTTCTTTAAAATCAGAAAAAAAAATTAAATTTATTTTTTCATTATTTTCATTTAAATTATTTAAAATTGATTCATTAATTCCTGTTTGATATCTTCTATATATATTCATTGAAAGTGAATTTGCTTTCACTAAAGTATTTATTGAATATATTTTCTTTTCACATCCTATTTTAGTATCATTTGTTTTTTGTATTTTAAATGAACTTGGGATATATGTTTTTACAAAATTTTTATTTTCAATAAATTCTGTTTTAAGTGAATTTCTTTCCATTGATATTAATTCAATTATATTATATGAACTACTAACTCTACTTTCTATTATTGTATTTTTATCTTTATTTTTTTTTTCTTCTTCTGTATTATCATTCATATTTTCATTTAGATTTTGTTTAGTGATATTATTTTTTCCAAATAATGAATATTCATTTAAAATTTTTTTTTTTTGATTACTACTATTTGTTGACTTTGGAATAATTTTATCATTTTTACTATTTTTTGGATTTATATTTCTATTCTCTAAACTAATATTTGAGAGATTATTTGATTCTATATTTGATAAAGGTTTAATCATTATATTTGATCTTGTACACATACAACCCATTTTTTAATTATTAAAAATGCTTCTTTTTTTGTTCTTTTTTTATAAAATTTTTTTTTTAAATTTTTTTATAATATATTAAATTTTTTTTTTAAAATTAAATGAGTTGTTTTTTTTGTCAAGATTATTCATATAAAGAAAAATATAATATTGATATTAATAAAAAAAATACAAATAATTATACATTTTTAGAAACAAAATATAATAATATAAATGAAAATACTTATATAAATACATTTTCTGAGAGAAATCATGAGAAGGATTTTCAAATAATTGAATATCCTGAAAAGAAAAATACAGATGATACAAATGAAAATAATGAATCAACAATTCTAATTACAATTGATGAAAAAAATATAAGAAATTTAAATAAAGAAAATTATATTAAATCAATAAATATTTTAAAATATAAAAATGAAAAAAAAGATAAAAATTTTTCAATTAAAAATCCATTTATTAGAAATTTAAAAAAAGAAAATATAGACAATGGAAAATTTTATAATAAAAAGCCAAATATTATTTATGATGAATATTTAAATAATAAACAAGAAAAACAAATTTTATTAAAATTAAAAAATAAAACTTTAAAAATTGAGAATAATAATTTAAAATATCATAAAATTAAAAATTTTTCAGAAAGAATAGAATCAAAACAAATAGATTAAACTTCAACATATTTATAATTATATAATAGATTTAAAATTAAGTAATAAATTAATTGTAAATTATATAATAATAAATTAAAAAAATATATATTAACAATAATAAATAGTTTAAATAATTTTTAAATATTATTTAATTTTATTTCAATGTTTTATTTAATTGACTAATATATTTATGAACTTTTTCAAGAAACATTTCATTTTTAATTTGATCTTCAGTATTATAAAATACATTTTTTGAAATCATAGTAGTATAATAATATTTATGAATATTTCTCAATTCCTCTCCTAAATCACTTGTATTTGGAGTAGAAATAAAAATAAATCTTAATCCATTTAAAAATTCAATATAATGAAGTTTATAATTTAAAGTTGAAAATGATTTCAATGAATCTAAATTTTTTAAAGGAGATAAAGTTTTAACAAAAGATTTCATTGTAAAAAGAACTCCATAAATTAATTTATATCGATGTTGAGTTTCTTTATTTGATGAAGCATTTATTACTTTATTTATTATTTGATTTTGTTCTTCAAATTTATCTAAATGACAAAGACATGTTCCGTTTCTATGGAAAATAAAAAATTCTATTATCTTTTTTCCTTGAGATGTCATTTTAAATTTTTATATATTTAATAATAAATAAATAAATAAAATATTTAAAGTTAGAAAAAAATAATTGATTAGTCAATTTTTTTATTTATTATTATGGAAAATTTAAATAAATTTGAACAAGATTTTGATAATATATTCAATATAAAAGATTATTTTATTATTGATAATAAAGATGAAATGAAAAATTTAATTGATGAATTTTCTTCAGAAGAAAAAATTGAAAAAGTAAAAAATGGTATTTTTTCATGTAAAATAAATAATAAATATATGTTACTTTCAAAGAATGATATCAAACAATATTATTGTGATTTTTATAAAACATTATTAAAAATAAATAAACAATTTGAACAATCTAAAAATCTTGATTATAAAATGATAATTTGTTTAATTAATTATGTTCTGATATTTAATGATAATATAACATTTTATTCATTTAAACAAAAAATTTTAAATAAATTAATAAAAGATAATTCAATTGATATAAATAACATTATAAATAGTGAATATTATTATACAATTTTAACTAATAGAAATCTTAGAAAAAGTTCTGTAAGTTGGTATTATAGATTTTTTTTAGTTAATAATTATAAAGATAGAATTAAATTGGATAATAAGATTAATATAAATTTATTAAAGTTTTTTAATAATTTTTTTGGAGAAGAAAATTTCAATTCAGTTTTTCTTTTTCATGATATTAACAACTTATTTTATATAAATGAAAAAGAAAGTAGAAATTATCATTTATGGACATATATAAATAGGATTTTTATATCTAATAATTTTTCATTATTAGAAAGGAAAATTATTATAATTTTTGCTTTTTTTATTTTATATAAATGTGTTTGGGATTATTCATCATTTTGTTTTATTAAAAACTTCATTTCAAAAATAGATTATAATCAAAAAGAGATATTATTTTTTATTAATTATTTAGATGAATTAAAAGATATAAAAACTGAAAATAATTTTCATAATTATTCACTACAACTTGATAAAAATTTATTTATTAATAATAAAGAATAAAAATTTTAAATAAAATGTTTGTTTTATTTAATAATATATATTATATCTAAATTCAAAATCAAATACTTTTATTATTATAAAACATTTTTATTCTTTTTTTTCTTCATTCTTCTCTTTATTTTCTTTTAAATTATCATTTTTTTCTTCTTCTATTTTATTATTATTTTCTTCATTTATTTTATTTTCTTCTTCTTTTTTTTTTTTTTTTTTTTTTTTTTTTTTTTTTTTTTTTTTTTT
>Ga0256407_10012173_pt1 | contig 11747 bp, 9 predicted proteins | sample RumenRJG_04DNA_FD_193489 | JGI IMG/M metagenome (GOLD analysis project Ga0256407, IMG submission 193489) | Bovine rumen microbial communities from Lethbridge, Alberta, Canada - RJG_04 | ecosystem: Host-associated > Mammals > Digestive system > Stomach > Rumen | place: Canada: Alberta | collected... | reverse complement strand
GAAAAAAAGAACCAAAAAACTTTTATATTCGCGCTTTCAGCGCGGAGTGGCGTACATAACTCGTACATAACTTACTCCGCACGAAGTGCGAATAAAACGGTCTATGACCGCGGTTCTTTTTTCAAAAAAGAACAACTACTACTATCTACGTTTCATTTGATTCATCATGCCCATCAAGCGGCGTGCGCCTGAGCCTGACATCATTTTCATAAGTTTGCGAGTTTCTTCAAACTGTTTTAACAGTCTATTGACGATAGCCACGTTTGTGCCACTTCCTTCTGCTATTCTGCGGCGACGACTACCGTTGATAACTTGCGGATTTTCTCTTTCAAACGGGGTCATTGAATAGATGATAGCCTCGATTTCTTTGAAAGCGTCGTCGTTGATGTCAAGGTTTTTGATAGCCTTTCCGACACCCGGAATCATTGAAGCCAAATCTTTCAAGTTACCCATCTTCTTGATTTGCTGGATTTGAGCCAAGAAATCGTTGAAGTTGAATTGATCTTTTAAGATTTTCTTTTGAAGTTTTTTGGCTTCTTCTTCGTCGTATTGTGCTTGAAGTTTTTCAGCAAGCGAAACGATGTCGCCCATGCCGAGAATTCTGTCCGCCATACGTGAAGGATAGAAAATGTCAAGAGCGTCAATTTTCTCACCCGTTGAAACAAATTTAATCGGCTTATCAACTGTATATCTGATACTTAACGCAGCACCACCGCGAGTATCACCATCGAGTTTTGTTAAAACAACGCCGTCAAAATTGAGTCTGTCGTTGAATGCTTTTGCAGTATTAACAGCGTCCTGACCGGTCATTGAGTCAACAACGAAAAGAATTTCTGTCGGATTAGTTTCTTTTTTGATGTTTGAAATCTCGTTCATCATCTCCTCGTCAACGGCAAGACGGCCGGCGGTATCGATGATAACAACGTCGTTTCCGTTAGCAACAGCCTGTTTGATAGCGGCTTTTGCGATTTTAACGGGATTTTTTTCGCCTTCTTCGGTGTAGACAGGAACGTCGATTTGCTGAGCCAAAACTTTCAACTGTTCGATAGCAGCAGGACGGTAAACGTCGCCGGCAACCAAAAGAGGCTTTTTAGCGTTGTTTTTCTTAATGAAATTAGCGAATTTTCCCGAGAAAGTAGTTTTTCCCGAACCTTGCAAACCTGCAATCAAAATAATTGCGGGATTTGCTTTGAGATTAACCTGAGCCTCGTTAGTACCCATCAAAGTGATTAATTCGTCATGAACGAGTTTAATCATGAGTTGATTAGGTTTCAATTCGCCCTGAACCTTTGTTCCGAGTGCTTTATCCTTTACTTTATTTGTAAATTCCTTTACTATATTGTAGTTAACATCGGCATCAAGCAATGCCCTGCGAACCTCTTTCAAGGCATCTACGACGTTGATTTCGGTAAGAGTACCTTCGCCTTTGATTTTCTTAAAAGACTGTTCAAGTTTTTCGGTTAAACTTTCAAACATTTTTATATTACGCTTTTATGAAGATTATTTTAATGCGCAAAATTACTAAAAAGAAATTGAAAAAAAAAGTTTTTTGATTATAAAAGTTTTTTTAAATTTGCAGTCATACTGGAACAAACAAACTAATTATTTTATAACTTTTAATTTTTTTTTAAACATGAACATTACCAAAATTACTTATGCGGTTTTAACAGCTGCCATGCTGCTAACCGTAGTTCCTTCATGTCATAAGGACAGCAATGAAGTTACCCCGGAAGAAAACTCTTTTACAAACGATGGGAACAATGAAAATGCGATTTCAAAAGCGAAAATCGCAAGCAAAATTACTCCTAAAGAATACGTTTCAAAGCCCCCGAAATTCAATGAATTTGTGAACAAAGTAGACAAATTCTCCAACAAAATCGCCACTACAATCGGAATTTCTCAAAGTGAAAACTCTGCTGTTTCGCCCTTGTCGATTTTTATGGCGATGAGTATGGCTGCCGAAAGTGCTAACGGCGATACCAGAGAGGAAATTCTTAATATGTTAGGGCTTAGTTATGAGGAACTTAGCAACAATATTCAGTACCTTTGTTTGTCTTGCAACCAAATTCTAAATTTCTATAACGAGGATTTCAAAGGTGAAGAAAAAAACATGATAAAATGCGTTAATTCGATTTGGCTCAAAGACGGTGTTAAGGTAAAAGAAAACGGTATTAAAAGTCTGACGACCAAATATTTCAGCGACATTTTCAAAATGGATTTCAAAAACAGCAACGTAAACAACACCGTCAAATCCTACATTAATAACGAAACAAACGGTTTCCTCTCGCCTGATTTAGATCTGACTCCTCAAACACAAATCATGCTTTTGAACGTTGTTTATTTAAAAGAAATTTGGAACGAATTCGGCAACGAGCTCAGCTTTACAAACGAAAAATACGACTTCGTAAATTATGACAAATCCAAAACGCCAATCCAATTGTTAAGAGGATTCTTCTATAGGGGAAGAGCCATTAAAACCGAAAAATACAAAAAATTTCGGACTCTAACCAATGCCGGTTTATCTTTGACTTTTTTTGTGCCTAACGAGGGTTACTCTCTTGATGACATTTATACCGCCGAAATTCTTGACGATAAAACACCATACGTTTATGAAGATGATGAAAACAAATATTATACACGTTGTCTTTTCCCCGAATTTTCTGCTAATTACGACAACGAGATCCAAAAATCACTCAAGGAATTGGGCGTTAAAAAATTATTCGGTGAATGTGATTTTTCTAATTTAGCAGAAGATGTTTATTGCAACGGAATAAAACACGTTACCAGACTTGAAGTTAAAAGCAAAGGCATTGAAGGCGCAGCCGTTACGGCTATGATGATGGAGGCAACAAGTGTCGGTCCTGAAAAAGAAAAAAATAAAGTTTATGAAAATTTTATTGTTGATAAAAATTTCGTTTACGTTCTAAAATATAACGGAGTGCCGTTGTTTACGGGCGTTGTTGAAAAAGTAAAATAAAAAAATAATGCCGAAAGAGGAAATGAAAACTTCTTTCCCTTTCGGCATTATTCTAAAAAAAATCTACCGTATTTTTAAACCTAAAAGCGAAATATCGTCCCGTTGCTCCACTCCTTCTGAATAAACACTTATTTCTTTTTCGATTTCAGCAGCTTGACAATCCATATCCAAATCATAAATTCTGTCCAACAATTTCATCAAACGGACACGAGTATAACGTCGGCGTCTAATATTGCCCATGTCAATAATTCCATCCGTGGTCAAATAAAAAATATCACCGGAGGAAATATCATAATCCTCTTGAGAAAATTCCTGACGGACAATTTGTTCGCCTTCTCTAATACCGCCAGCAACTGATTTTCTATCAATCTTCAAATACTGATATTCGGTATCAGATTTACGGCGCATATAAAGCGGATTTTTAGCGGCTGAAAACGTTAAATGATAAAATTGATTCTTTTCATTTCTATCAAAACGACACAAAACCATATCCATTCCGTCTTTATTGTCGCTGCAATCCTGAGCCAACAGATGTGAAATTTTAAACGAAAGTTCCGAAATTATATCTTTAGGACTATAAATCTCCGCGTTCACAACAATTTCGTTCAAAACCGTATTAGTAATAATTGACATAAAAGCTCCCGGCACACCGTGTCCCGTACAATCTATCACAGAGGCAAAAACCATCCGAGACTCTTCCGTTTCTACAACTTTCAACCAGAAAAAATCTCCCGAAACAATATCTTTCGGATGATAAACCGCTGAAGTTTCAAAATACTTATCAAACTCCCAATCCTTTGTTAATAATGCCTGCTGAATAGTCTGTGCGTAAGTTATAGAACCTTCAATGGCATAATTTTTCAACTTTATCAAATCATAAGTGCCTTGAAGTTCGGCATTGCGCTCCGAAAGTTGGTTACGCTGCGAGAGAATCTCTTCAGCTTGCTGATTAAGTTCTTTATTTTTTGACTCCAAGACTTGATTAACTTTTCTCAACTCTTGCGTTCGAATATTAACTTGATTTTCAAGTAAGGACTTTTGTTTCTCAATTTTTATAACCCTATAATAATGAAACAAATAAATAAACGCTGAAAGAAACAACAACAAACCGACTTTTGCCCAAACCGTTTTGTACCACGGCGGCAAAATTTTAACCGTCAAAACTCTCACACCGCTTGCTATTCCATCAGGATTTTCTGCGCGAAGACGTATTTGATAAGTTCCCGGATCCATTTTTACAAAATCTATCTCCCGCCTTGAGTCAAGTTCGTTCCAAATAGTATCCCTAAGCGCAAAACGATAAAAATATTTATAAGCCTTCGCATTAAGATAACCCAACGATACAAACTTCAACGAAAATGTAGACTGATAATACTCCAACGTAATTTTATTTGTCTGAGATATTGAACATTTCAAAGGAGAATCCTCGTCTGTTGGTTTCACTGTTTTGTAATTAATCAATAACTCAGTTATCGTAGGTATGGGAACATTCCTATTAACACGTATTTCCCGAGGGTTAAAATAGACCAATCCCTCGTTGCTGCCAAAAAACATCGTCCCTTTAGAATCTTTTAAACACGCACAAAGCGAAAAACTATTCGTTAAAATACCGTCATTTTTGTCATAAATCCTAACAACCATTCCCTCTAAAACATCAAATTTTGCAATTCCACTTCCCGTTGCAATCCACAAATACCCCGATGAATCTTCCAAAATACCGCTGCAAACAAAACTTCTAAAACCGTTCGTATCATCAAAAGATAAAAATCTGCCATTTTCTTTATCAAAGAGATTAAGACCGGCACAAGTTCCGACCCAAATTCTTCCGCCGGAATCCTCATAAATACAATTCACCCAGTTATGACTCAAAGAATCCCTCATACCGTAACGCCCGGAATAATTCTTTATCTCATTTTTCTGATAATCATAAGTAAAAACACCTCCGTAAGTTCCTACAATAATCGTCTTGTCTAAGGCTTGAATCATACAAACCCCGTAAGGAGAAATAGGTTTAACACCGTTTTTATCAAATTTTATCTGCCTAAACTTTTTCGTTTTAGGATTAAACAATTCCAAACCCGAACCGTTAGTTAAAACCCAAACCATAGAATCATTTTGCACATGAATTGATTTTATGAAATTACACTGCAAAGCTCCTTCCTTGCCCGGTGAATATTCAAAAACCTCATCATGGATACCGTCAGCAGAAATTCTATGCAACGGATGATTATAACCTCCGGTATAAAGATTGCCGTAACTATCAAAATCAAGTGCCAAAACGGAAGAATTCGGCATGTGATTTTTCTGAGTTTCAACCCAAAGTTTGCTTCTTTTATCACTCTTTTTGTCCCAAAACGAAATTCCACCGCCGTCGGTACCGATCGCTAAAATACCGTCTTCGTTTTCCGCAAACGAACTTATTACACTCGGTGATACGATTTCGCTACATTCGGGAAACACAAGATTTTTGAAAACTTTATCAGGATTAATATCCATAAAAGCCAAACCGTTCCATGTACCAAACCACATCAAACCGCGACTGTCCTCCAACATCGCCAAAGTCGTCGAACTATTTATCGAATTAGATGAATTATGATTAGGATTCGATTTTATACATTCCAAATAATCGTTTTTAACGTCCCAAATATGCAATTCCTCACCGTTAGTACCAATCCAAATGCGCCCATCACCCGCCATATAAAGCGATGCAATATGTTTCGGCATTTTCATATTCCGGGCTCCATATATTTTTCTCATGACATTTTCCTTAACATCAATTACATAAAGCCCTTTATCACCGCCGATGTAAATTTTGTCGCCACAATCCAAAACCGCATAAGCGCGCCCATAAGGAAAGTCCCCATTACCGCAATCGGATTCGCTGATACTAAAAATCACTTGCCCCTGTGAGTTAAGATAAAGAACGGATTTATTAACATTAGAAGCCATTAAAAAACAATCGGAATTACAAGCAAAACAATTTCTAATATCGTATTTAGAAACTATATCCTCCCAAATAGGTTTGAATACTCCGTTTTTTTTGTCTAATTCGTAAAAACCGCCCGAAAAAAATCTTATCGTGCCGTCCTTCATAGCAAAAACTTTGTCAGCCTGATAAAAATACTCCCTCTGCCCTTTTTTTAAACAAGGATAAGTATGAAAAGTCTCGTCTTGAATATTGTATTCGCAAACACCGCTTTCTGAGGCTATCCAAACATTCCCCTCCCTATCGCAAACAAGCGAAGAAATAACATTCGCCCTAAAATCAGTAGTATCAGAACCGCCTTGAATCAATTCAAAACTATAACCGTCATATTTCATCAAACCAGAATAACTTCCGAACCATAAACAATGATTTTCGTCTTCTACGATATTTGTAATGATGTTATTGGAGAGTCCGTCCTTTTCTGTAAATGCGTAAAACCTATAATCCCTTTGCGCAAACGTCATCAAAAACGCCGTCAAAGAGAAAACAACCGACAATAATAGTTTTAATATAGGTCTAATCATGTTATTTTTATTAACAAAAATTATACAATTTTATCTTAAAATGTTTAAAATTTTTGTTTTCAGCAAAATTAATAATATTTTTGCAATATCAAAAAAAAACTGTAAAAAAATGAATTTCAGTATAATAATTCCACTTTACAACCGTCCGCAAGAGATTTCCGAACTATTGGAAAGCCTTACAAAACAGACCGTTAAAAATTTTGACGTTATCGTTGTAGAAGACGGCAGTCAAGAAAAATCAGATGAAATTATCAAAAAATATTCCAATAAATTAGACATCAAATACTATCAAAAAGAAAATTCCGGGCCGGGAACAACGAGAAATTTCGGAGCAAAACTCTCTTCAAAAGATTATTTTATATTTTTTGACAGCGATTGTATTATCCCCGAAAAATACATGGAAATCGTAACTCAAAGGCTTGAAAATAATTATACTGACTGTTACGGCGGTCCTGATGCTGCAATGGATAGTTTTTCTGACATTCAAAAAGCGATAAGTTATTCGATGACTTCAGTAATTTCGACGGGCGGAATAAGGGGCGCAAACGAAAAAGCCGGAAAATTTCACCCAAGAAGTTTCAATATGGGATTTTCAAAAGAGGTTTTTCAAAAAACGGGCGGATATTCAAAAATGCGTTTCGGCGAAGATATTGACATGACTCTCAGAATTTTAGAGAACGGTTTCAAAACACAGCTCATAAAAGAAGCTTTCGTTTATCACAAACGCAGAACCGATTTCAAAAAATTTTTCCGTCAAGTTTTCAATTCGGGCTGCGCAAGAATTAATCTTTATTTAAGACACAAAAACTCTTTGAAAGCAGTACATTTTTTGCCGTCGTGTTTCCTTTTAGGAAATGTTTTTTTGATAATTGCGGCAATAGTTTTATCGCTGATTTTCAAGAGTTTAATACCGGGAATAATTTGCATTTCGCCATTAATACTGTTTTGTCTGATAGTTTTGGCGGATTCCATGAAAAAAAACTCACTCAAAGTAGGTTTTCTCTCGATTTCAGCGGTTTACACTCAACTTTTCGGTTACGGTTCGGGCTTTTTGAAAGCCGTTTTGTTCGGACTGATTCTCAAAAAAGGCGACACGAGTGGTTTTACAAAAAATTTTTATAAATAGAGAAAAAAATAACTAACTTTGCAGCCGTAATTTTTTTTTCAAAAAAAATGGATTATAAAAGAGTTTTAACGGTTCAAGACATTTCATGCGTCGGACAATGTTCTCTGACGGTAGCCTTGCCTATACTTTCGGCCTCGGGCAACGAGACTTGCATACTTCCGTCAGCGGTTTTAAGCACTCACACGGGCGGTTTCAACGGCTGGACGTTCAGAGATTTGTCGGATGATTTCTTAAAAATAAAAAATCATTGGATAAGCGAAAAAATAGATTTTGACGCTGTATACACCGGTTATCTCGGCAGTGCTAAACAGATTGATTTGGTTTTGGATTTGCTTAACAGCCCGCTAAAAAAATCCGATACTTTGATAGTCGTAGACCCCGCAATGGGCGATTACGGAAAACTCTACGCCGGATTTGACCTCGGTTATGTGGAAAAAATGAAAAATCTGATTTTCGCAGCCGATATTATTTTACCGAATTTTACGGAAGCCTGCCTCTTAACGGGAAATAGTTACAAAGAAATTCATGACATTGAAGATGTCAGCAAGATTTCTGAACAACTTATTTCTTTTGGTGCTAAAACCGTAGTAATCACGGGAATAAGTTATCAGAAAGGAACAATCGGAGTTTTCGTTAATGACAAAAACAAAGAATTTTATTTTCCTCATCAGGAGCTCAAACGCAAATGCTCCGGCACGGGAGATATTTTTGCCTCAGCTTTTGTAGGAGCAGTTTTAAGAGGGAAAGATATTTTCAAAGCCGCCTCAATTGCAGAAAATTTCACTTTCAACGTTATTAAAAACACCGTTGAAAATCCCGCACACTGGTACGGTGTGAAATTTGAACCGCTTTTAGGCGAATACATCGAAGCTCTTAAATAAAATTTTGCGCAACCGCAAAACCCGTCGTCCAAGCCGCTTGAAGATTGAAACCACCGGTAACAGCATCAATATCAAGCACTTCACCGGCAAAAAATAAATTTTCTACGGTTTTGGACTCCAAGGTTTTAGGATTGATACTGCTGAGTTTTACCCCACCCGAGGTTACAAACTCATCCTTGAATTGTCCGCGTCCTGAAACATGATAAACATCTGAAGTTAAGACAGATACCATTTTATTAACATTCTTTTTGCCAAGTTCGCAATATTTCCGCTCAGGAAGAATTTCCATTTTGTTCAACAAAAATTCCCAAAGTCTTTTCGTGAAATTCTTCGGATGCACGGCTTGCAAAGTTTTTTGCGGATTCTTTTTGATTAACGTGTTAATCTCCTCAATAACAGAGCTTTCGCTTTCGTTAAGCCAATTAATTAAAATATCGCATTTGTAATTATTCTCGGACAAAAATCGCGCAGCATAGGATGATAATTTTAAGACAGCAGGACCTGAAAAACCAAAATGCGTTATCAACAAACCGCCTTCAGCACGGAATTTCTGACCCGCTATCATAACCGAAGCATTTTCCACGCTTGCGCCCATGAGCGATGTCAAAACGTTGCTTTTAACCTTAAAACTAAACAGCGAAGGCACAGGATCTATAATTTCAACACCCAATTTTTTTAAAGACTCCATAAGTGGCGAACGGCTCATTCCGCCAACAGTAACAATCAGAGAATCAAAACTCTCTAAAGTTTCTTCACCGCTTGAAAACAGCAAAGAGAATTTTCCGCCTTCGTCTTTAAGAATTTCAGAAACTTTTTTCCCCGTGAAAATCCAAACGCCGTACTTACGAAGTTTTCCAAGCAAATTTTCAACGATTTCCATCGCCTTGTTTGACTTCGGAAATACCCTTGCATCGTCTTGTGAATAAAGCTCAACTCCATGATTTTCAAACCATTCCATAGTTTTTTCATGGTCAAAAACATAAAAAAGACTTTTCAAAAATTTATCACCTCTCGGATAAACTTTTGAAAGACTTTCCACGTTTTCAAAAGTATTTGTCAAATTGCAACGCCCGCCTCCCGTCAAAGACAATTTGTGTAAGGGCATTAACCCTGATTCGTAGATAAATATCTCACAATCAGGATTTTGTTCAGCAATATTAACGGCACAAAAACAACCCGCAGCTCCCGCTCCAACAACAGCAATTTTTCTTTTTATCATCACAAAAAAATTTTTACAAAAGTAAAATATTTTTCCGTCATTTCTTTTTTTTACAGAAAAAAATATCTATTTTTGTCTTGATTTGATATAGGTTAATGAATAGAACATGATTTTAGACGAAACTGATTACAGAATCTTGGCAGCACTTCAAGAAGATGGCTCACTGACAAACAAACAGTTAGCCTTAAAAGTGCATTTATCGCCCACTCCCGTTTTTGAGAGAGTAAAAAAACTCGAAGACGAAGGCTACATAAAAAAATACGTTGCTGTTTTGGACGTTGATAAATTGGATTGTGCTTTTATGGCACTTTGCAATATCAAAATGAAACAACATTCGCTCGAAAACGCAACAAAAATTATGGAAGCGGTTCAAAATATGGACGAAGTCGGCGAATGTTACAATGTTACGGGCGATTATGACTTTCAAATGAAAGTTTATGTTTCAAGCCTGAAAGAATATCAACAATTCGTTTTGAGAATACTCGGCGAATTGGATTGTATCGGCAGTCTTAATAGTTGCTTTATTATGGGCGTTGTAAAAAATTCTTACAAAGTTCCGATTAAAAAAGGTGCAAAAAAATGATTGAACAAAAATACATAACAGTCCCTGCTGTAAAAAGAGGTTTTCATCTTATTACACCTTTAATAACAAAGGAATTAGGAAAACTTCCCGAAAAAGGTTTGATGAATGTTTTCATCAAACATACCTCGGCAGGACTTTCCATAAACGAGAATTACGACCCGTCAGTGCGTTTGGATATGGAAACAATATCCGACAGACTGATTCCTGACGGTGCATCAAATTATGTTCATGACATGGAAGGCGACGACGATATGCCGGCGCATTTCAAAAGTTCGATGTTCGGCTGCTCCCTAACAATTCCGATTTCAGGCGGAAAACTCGCTTTAGGAACATGGCAGGGTATTTATCTTTGCGAGTTCAGAAATTCGGGCGGTTCAAGACAAATTATAGTAACGATATACTCATAAAAAAAGGCAAACACAATGGACAAAAAAGGTATATTATTAAATCACAAAAGCATAAGGAGTTTTTTGCCAAGAATTGTGGACGATTCCATTATAATGAAGATTTTCAACGCCGCAATCAGGGCATCAAATACCGGTAATATGCAATTATACAGCATCATATTATCAACACAACCGAAAGTCAAAGAAGACCTTTTGCCGCTGCATTTCAACCAAGAAATGGTAAAACGGGCACCTTTGGTTTTTACGTTTTGCGCTGACATCAACCGCTTCAACAAATGGTGCAAACTGCGCAATGCAAAACCATCTTACGATAATTTTTTGTGGTTTTCAACGGCTGTAACCGATACAATTTTGGCTGCGGAAAATGCGGCTTTAGCTGCGGAAAATGCCGGTTTAGGCATCTGCTTTTTGGGCACGACAATGTACAATGCCGAAGAGATTGCCAAGGTTTTAACGCTTCCAAAAGGTGTAATACCGGTTGTAACAATGGTGGCCGGTTATCCCGCAAAACCAACTGACGAATTAACGGAACGACTTCCATATCAAGCTGTTGTACATTTTGAGCGTTATCATGATTACAGCGATTCTGACATCGAAAAATACTATTCGGAGTTGGAAAAATTAGACAAAATGAAAAATTTCGTTCAAGAAAACAATCTTGAAAATTTAGCGCAAGTTTTCACGAATATCCGTTACCCTGAAGAAAACAACAATTTGTTTTCAAAGAAATATTTGGATTTCGTAAAGAAAAGTTTTAGAATGGAATAATCAATGAAAAAAACATTGTTTTTTATATTGACATTATGTTTTTTCGTTTCAGAAGTTTCAGCGCAACGCATTGAACTCAAAGGTTTTCAGTACAGACAAACCGATACTAATGCGGTCTTGGAATGTAAAGGCGTAAAAATTTCACGCACCATGGTAATTGACAGTTTATCATGCGATTGCGACGGTTTTTGGATTATGAAAGGAAAAAACGAAAAAAAACCAGTCAAAGCTTTTTGGTCTGAAAAATTTATCAACCGCGCTTCTGGCTACGAACTA
>Ga0256407_10012170_pt1 | contig 11748 bp, 7 predicted proteins | sample RumenRJG_04DNA_FD_193489 | JGI IMG/M metagenome (GOLD analysis project Ga0256407, IMG submission 193489) | Bovine rumen microbial communities from Lethbridge, Alberta, Canada - RJG_04 | ecosystem: Host-associated > Mammals > Digestive system > Stomach > Rumen | place: Canada: Alberta | collected... | reverse complement strand
CCAGAGTCGGTTCGTCTCGGGATCGCGCCATAAGAACGAGCGAAAATCGGGCGCGAGCCACACGACGCGCAGCGGAACGCGCCATGAAACGCGGACGTTCGCGCGTCGAACCGCCTCGGCCCTTTCCCCCTCGGGCGGCTCGACGTCGAGCTTGACGTCGAACGCCGTGCGCGCGCGTTCTAGTCGCGCGTTCCAGAAATCTTTCTCGGCGCGTTCGAACCGCCGCCGCGACTCGTCGGCGACTTCGCCGTCCGTGAAGAACGTCCGATCTTTCCAGACGGGCTCAAATTCGTCGAAACGTCGGGCAAGTTCCTCTTGCGCGGCGTCGCGTTCAGATTCGACGGGCGAATCGCAAAGCCACATGAGATCGAAGAACTCGTCCTCGAGAGGATCGTAACACTCGGGAGGAAAAGGCTTGTCGTCGGAGCAACGCGCGCCGAGCGGAATCGTCGCCGACATAACGATCAGCGCAAGGAAGAGGAAACAACGGGTCACAGGTCGACAATCGCCTCCTCGCCGACGATATCGCTGAAACATTTGCGCGTCGACTCGTGGTGCGTCATGAGAATGAACTGCCGCGATTCGTCGGAGTCGGCGATCTCTTTGAAGAGATTCAGCGCGTTCCGGGCGCGTTCGTCGTCGAACTGGACAAGGACGTCGTCCGCTAAAATCGGGAGCGGCTCGCGTCCCAACGCCCCGCAGTATTCGTCGACAAGCGCAAGTCGCAACGCAAGATAAAGCTGCTCGCGCGTCCCCTGACTGAGTTGACTCGGGTAGCGATACTCGTCGTCTTTGGCGCGCCGCGTCCGAAAACCGACGTTTTCGCCGTTGTTAAAGGTGAAATCGTCTATATCGTCCGATTTCTTCTTTTTGTCCGTTGATTTAACGCGTTCGATAGAAAGATACCGTCCTCCCGTCAGCCTTTTGAAAAACCGCTCGGCGATTGCGAGGATATTCGGAATTCGTTCATTCTCAAAAACGGTCAACGAACGCTCCAGCGCCGCGTAAGCAAGTTGAATCGGCGCGTATTCCTCGACTCTCGCGCGAAGATCGACGAGACTTCTCTGCGCGTCGTCCAAAATTTTCAAGCGTTTATCGCCGTCGCCGACTTTCTCGAGTTCCTTCTCGAGACTGCCGACTTTTTGGAACGACTCGCCGTATTCGGTTTCCAGTTCCTTCGCCCTTTCCGTAGTCTCCTCCAAACAACGACGAATCTCATATTGATCGCCCGCCGCGTCGAGCCGCGCGATCTTCGATTGGTATTCCGGCGACCCGACCGGCTCGCCGAGACAGTTCGCGAGATCCTGTTCGCTCGTCGCGACGGCGATTGTCGCGTCAAAACACCGCCGCGCGGCGGCGCGGAACGCTTCAATATCGTCGCTTTCAACGCCGGTCTGCTTCTCCAACGCCGCGAGCGCGTCGTCGAGCTTCCGCAGTTCCGCGACGGAAGCCGCCAACTCGGCGCGTTTCATTTCGCAGACTTTGACCTTCTCCTCGAACTTTGTCTTGGCGTCGCGCGCGACGTCCTTCTCCTGATTCCAGAGGGTCGCGTCTTCAACAAAACGCGACGCGCTAGAGCGTTTAACGTTGAGAGCGACGGCGATCTTCGACGCCAGCGCGTCGTAGCCTTCGTACTCCGCAACGAGACGGTCGAATTTATCGCGCTCGACGTTCAGTTTCAACGCTTCGGCGCGCCATTTGTTCAGGTTTTCAAGCGCGTCCTTGATTCTTCGCCAGCTCGAACAAACGACGTCGACAAAGAACAGCGAGTTCGCGTCGCAGAACTCTTTTCGCTTCGCGGCGAGGGATTCAAGCTCCGCTGCGTAAGAGAGCGCTTCCGCGTCGTATTTTTGGACGGTCTCCTCGTTTTGGCGCAGACTATCTTCAAGCTTCTCGAGTTCTTTGATCGACGCCTCGTAACGTTTGAATTTGACCTGCGTTTGCTTCGCCAGACTCTTAATCTGTAAAAAGAGCTCGCCCATGACGCGAGGGTCGGCGCATTCGCGTTCAGACGTCGGGATCTGAACCGCGTCCGCGCCGGGGATTTCCCATTCTTTCGCGAGCGTCAGAAGCTGTTCAAACGCGGCGGCGTTCTTCATGGCTTTTTTGACGACGTCGCTCCAGCTTTTTTCGATTTCAGCCCGGCGTCCGCGATAAATTCTCCATTTGTCGATCCAATCCAACGAAGAGTCAAATCTCCAACGCGAACAGAAATCAAAGCCGTATTTCGCAAGAATCTCCGCCCCTTCCGCCGCAGACGCTTCGCGAGACTTTTCGAGAACTCGCAGTTCTTCCAAGAGTTTGTTTGATTCGTCGTTACGTTCTATAAGCTGTCCTCGAAGAACGCCAAGTTTCCCCTGCGACGCCGCGCAGAGATAGCGGCGCTCCTCAAGTCGGTCAAGATCGCGAACCGTCTGCTCGTAATCCTCGACCTCTTTCGCTATCGTTTCAAACGTCCCCATGATCGGCATGCCGCCGCTATCCAGAAAAGCTCTGATCGAATTCCATAAGACGTCGCGTCTATCGATGGTCGTCTTACGATCCAATTCGATCTTTTCATACTCGTCGTCGCCCGCAAGGTCTTTAATCTGTCGGCTAACGTCCCGAATCTTGACGCTAACGGAGTCGAGCTCCCTGCGTTTATCCTCAATGCGCTTTCCATAAGTCCCGTATTCTTCGCGCAGACCGTCCAACCCTAGCGGATCCGTCAAATTCTTTGAGTCTTCAAGACGCGACTGAATCTCGTTCTCGTCGGAACCGTCGTTGTCACAGGCGAATATTGCGAGTCTCTTCGCTTCCGATTCGATATCCTCGATCGCCTTTGCGCGCTCGCGAAGGTCGGCTTCGAAGTCGGCGTACTCGCTTTCGAGCGTTTCGAGCGCGTCGTCGGACGTCTTTGTCTGAACGCGCTCGACGTCGCGCTTCTTCTCTTTAAACTCGTCAATAAACGCGGCGAGAAGCGCGTCGTATTCGCGTCTGTTTTTTTGAGCGTTCGTTTTTGCATCGGCGGCGAAACTCTCGGATTTCTGAAGCTCGTCCTGAAGATTCTTTTCAACGTCGGCGCCGCGCGTCGCTTCGTCCAACGCCGCGGCGGCGAGAGGACGCAGCGTTTGTGCGAAAACCTCGTCGAGGCGTTCCTCAGACGCGTCGGCTTCGACGACGCCGATCTCGACGAGTTCGTTCCTAAGTTGCGCGGCGCGCGCCGCGAGTTCGTCGTTGCGGCGCGTTAGTCCGGCGCGTCCCTCTTGAAAACGAATCGCTTGAAGCGCCAGTTCGCCAATCTCGGCGGCGCGCTCGACGTATTCGGGCTTGAGATTCCGCTCGTTCAAATCGCGTTCGCGCGTCAACTCGTCTAATTGTTTCTCGATGTTTTGGACGTCGATTTCTTTCGCGTCGCGTTTCTCCTTCGTTTTGCGGTAATCAGATTCGTATTTTTCCGCAAAAGTCAGAAGACGTTCTTTGTCAAATTGGTTTTCGGCGTCGAATTTTTGCAAATCCAGAATCGCCGATTTACTTGCAACGTAAAGAGTCCACGCCTTTTCAAGCGTTTCCAACTCGCCTTTTTGACGATTAATCTCCTCTTTTTCCGACAATAGCTTCTTGCAGTGAAATCTCTGGTCTTCGATCTCCTTGCGAATTCTTTTGTACTCTTTCGTATCGTCGGCGGCGAGCGCCGTCTGCGCTTCTTCGTAGCGCTTGAGCGCGACGTTTACGAGTTTGGTAGAGGCGGTACTATTATAAAAAAGCTCGTCGAGGCGCTTTTTAAGAGACGTCTTGACCCGCTCGACCTGATCCGGATCGCCAAAAGAAAGACCGTAAATCAACCGCGTCAGGTTCGACGACGCGACCCGCTTTTCTCCCGTCGCGATATCCGCGTACGAAAAACCGAAAAACGCGGAGAAAAAATCCCGATCCAATCCGTTGAGAACGTCTCGTTTAAATAGATCCTTGGTCAACTCGTCTCCGGAAAGTTCCGCGTAAAAGCCGACGGGCGAAGAGTTGGAGACGTCCCAAGCGCGACAGACCGACCCCGCGCGTCCGTCGCGAAGCCGAAAGTCGACGGAGCCCTTCGCCAGCGCGGCGCCGCGCGCGAAGAGACTATTCTCGCCGACCCGTTTCTTGTAATCAAAGCAGACGCTGCGCATCAAACTCAGAAGCGTCGATTTTCCGAGTTCGTTCCTTCCGTAAACAAGACTGATATTTCCCTTGGAAAAATCTAACGATCTCTGATGAAATTCACCGAACGCTTGAATATCAAGTTTGTCAAAACGCATAACGGCGCCTCCCTTCAGTTCAACTTGTCCTTTTCGCGCTCGAAAGCGTCCGCCAAAACGTCCAAAGCCTTCAAGTTCCACTCTTCAAGTTTTTGCGGATCGAGCAAATCGAACCCGTCGTCGCCGTCTTCGCCGCGCAGCGCGTCGCGATGTTTGATAAGTTTGCTCGTCAACCCGCTGAGCGCCGGCAAAGGCGATTCCCCAGCCTTAAGGGGACGTTTTGGAGGTTCTTTAAGTTTTTTATTCTCTTTAAGAACGAGGTCGCGGATTTCCTTGAACGCGCCTTCCTCCCAGAAATCGTCGGGAATCGGCGGCGCAACTTCGCTCGCGTCAAAACTCTCGATCCAGACGGGAGCGTTGATCGACGACAAACTCTGGGAGAGCAAGTCGCGCAGCGGCGCGTCATTCTTGTCGCTTTTCAATCCCGTCAACCTGCTATAGAGACTCGAACGCCCGACGAACTTCACGCGAACCGCCGCCCCGCGCCCGTCGGTCGTATCGACAAACGTCTGTATTTCCTTCAAAAAGAGATTGACGAACGAGTCCGTCAGCGTTTCGGGGGAAGATTCGTCGAGTTCTTCTAGGTCGATCGTCACGCGCCCCCAGCGAAAGACGTCGCACGGGTAAAATTCGGGCGTTCCGACTCGGCGCCCGTCCTCGATTTCGACGAGAAAAAAACCTTTGCCGGGTCGACCGTCCTGATTGTCGCTTTCGTTGACGTGACGCGTCTGCAAGACGCCGCTGTACGCAATCCAGCATTGCGGCGAGTCTTTGAGAATTTCACGGCTATGCTGGTGCCCCAGCGCCCAGTAGTCGTACCCGAAATTTTCGAGATTCGTCGCCGTCGTCGGCGCGTACGTTTTCGCGCCGTCGAGTCCGGTGTGCAACACGCCGATATTGAACGCGTTCGGCCTCGGTTCGGGGAAATTCTCCGTCAAATCGACAGAGCAAACTTCATCGGAATAACTCTGTCCGATGATTGCGACGCGCTCGCCGTCATATTCCCTGTCGATTATTTCCGGCTTGTCCGACGGAAAGACAAATAGATTCTCCCCCTCGCCCGGAAAGACCGCCGTTCGCATATTCTTGAGAATCTTATTTTTACCGTCGTGGTTGCCGTAGACGATAAAAACGTCGACGTTGTGCTCGTGCAAACGAGCGAACTGCGCCCCGGTCCAGCGTCCGGTCGACGCGTCGTCCCATTTCCCGTCGAAGACGTCGCCCGCGACGACGATGAACGCGACCTTTTCGTCAATCGCAAAGTCGACGAGATTCTTGAACGCCGTCCGGGTCGCTTCGCGAACCTTTTGCGCAATTTTCTCGTCTTTTTCCGCCAATCCCTTCATGGGCGAATCGATATGAAGGTCGGCCGCGTGAATGAACTTAATGGACATGGGCTGTTCCAAAAATAGAGAGTCGAACGAACAAGGCGGCTCCGAAGCGGCGGAGGCGTCGAAAGATCAAAGTCGCGGCAAGCGGCGAGCTTCGAACGCGTCGTCCGCGCGATCCTTGCGCGGACGACGGACAAGAGAGGCGTTATTTAGAAGCGCCGAAGGATTCAGTATCGTTCGGGAACCGTCCTTCTTTGACGTCCGAAACGTATTCGCGCAGTCCTTCGTCGATAATCTTATGGAGATCGCGATAGACGCGGGCGTGCTTCGGACGTTCAGTCGGTTCGCCGTCGGCAAAATTAAAGAGGTCGTGAAAAACGAGGATTTGCCCGTCGCAACCGGCGCCGGCCCCTATGCCGATCGTAGGAACGCGAAGTTTCCGCGTGACTTCCTCGGCGTAGTCGCGTTGAACGCATTCGAGGACGATCGCAAACGCTCCCGCCTCTTGAATCGCTAGGGCGTCCTCTAAAAGTCGGTCGAGATCGCGCTGTATTCGGTAGCCTTGCGCCTTGACGCTCTGAGGCGCGAGTCCGCAATGTCCGAGGACGGGGATTCCCGCTTCAACGACGGCGCGGACAGTCTCCGCGCGCTTGGCGCCCCCTTCGATCTTGACGGCTCCCACGTTCGTTTCTTTAACGACCCTAGCGCAGGCGCGAACCGCCTCCTCCGGTCCAAGTTGGCAGTAGGGAAACGGAACGTCAGCGACGACAAGCGCGCGAGTCGCGGCGCGCTGAACCATTTCCGTGTGATAAATCGTCTCTTCGAGCCGAACGCCAAGCGTCGTCGGTCGTCCTTGAACGACTGACGCGACGCTGTCGCCGACGAGAATCACGTCGATTCCGGCCGCGTCTGCCATTCGTCCAGTTGGAAAATCGTACGCCGTGACCACCGCGATTTTTTCCCCTGCGTCCTTCATTCGAAGAATATGCGCGATAGAAAGCGCGGACGTTTTTGCGACCATGTCGAGACCTCCTCGTTCGTCAAATAGAAGCGCCGGCAACGCAAAAAACAAATCAAGACGCCGCCGACCGATCATATTATACTAAGAACGCGGATAAGCGCGAGTCCGGAGAGAAACGAAAGATTCGATTCGTTCAAAAGGCGTCGGCGGGCGATTCTGTGAGTTCGCTGATATATTCCGCGTTGAGGCGGTCGAAGGTAATCTGCGGCTGCACGTAGATAAAATCGTCGGAATTAATCGTCGGATCGTCGCGAACGACAGACGTATACTCGACGGTAAAAAGAAGATTCCGCGACTCTTTTTTTCCCGAACGAGCGCCCGTAAAGTACGCAATCTTACAGGGGAACGGACGGCGCTGTCCCCCGCGGGAGTCAACCATGCGAAAATAGATTTCGACGGAGCTGGGAAGGTTCTCCATGACGTAATCGGGAATGGAGTCCGACATAAAATTAAGGTTGTACATCACACGATCCCAGAAACGAGTCTTAGCCTCGCCTGTGACCTTGAGATACGAATCTGACGGCATGGTGTCGGCGGCGTCTTGTCTCGTGGCGACGACCTCTTGATATTCCGGTTCGAATCGATAATAAGACGTTATGCGTTTGAGCGTTCCCGCGAGTCCGCCCAGTCCGGGCATTCCGTTCATTCCGCATGAGCGTTTGACGCCGTTTTCGATGAGATGGAGATTCTCTTCTTCCCCGAGGTGCGTCAACGAATCCTTCAAATCCTCGATATTGATCTGGCTTAGCGGCGCGCTTTCCGAAGTCGAATCGTTGCGCCACCATGCGCGACGCTCGCAATCGCACACGACGTCAAGTCTGTCGGATTCGCTCTGATCGGAAGCGTCCTCCGCGGTCATCGTCGCGGTCAGGAGAAAACGAGTGCGTTCAAGAGGCGGACGCAACGAAGAATCGACAGAGTCGCGAAGAACTGTCAGCTCTTCATAGCGGCCATGTCCGTAATACCGCTTGCCAAAGAGACGCGTTTCAAAGTTGAGTTCCGCGGACAAGGAAGGCAGTTCCTCGAGATAATCGACGGCGTCGTCGACAAGACGTTCGGCGCGCGACATCGCGATCATCCTTCCGCCGCGTTTAGAATCGGAAGGCGTCAACGCGGAGAAAGCGCCGCTCTGACAGAACGCGACAATAAACGCGACAATCGCGACGATCGCGCGGCGGCTAGGCGTGGCTACAACTCTCGACATAACGACCTTTCACTACGAAACAAGAAACCCAAACACGCGGAGTCCTCTCCACGACGCCGCGCTGGAGTTTAGAGAGTTGTGAAGTTCCTGTCAAGTCGAAGAACAAGTCTTTCCGGTTCTTCCGTTGTAATTATCGCATTCGGTTTCCTCCTTCTTTTTGTCATAACAGACGTCGTCGTCGCGACCGTTTCCTAAAAAAGACCTTTTCTCTTTCTTTGAACAAAGGGACTGGATTTTTATTAATTCGACCCAATCCGCAGACGAACAAGAACCAGAGGCGAAGCGCCCTACGTTGGCCGCGACGCCGATAATTCTCAATTTAACGTCCAAGACAATGAATTGTTTTTTATCGGCGACAAACGCGTAAGACGCCGGAGTTTCCCCTATTTTTGGGTTGAAAGTCTTCACGAGCGTGGTTATTCTTACGGTAACCGTTAGTCGTCGCCGCGCCCATCGCGCGCGCGTCTATCGTCGTGAATGCGACAGAACGCCTGAACGTCCTGCGCTTCAACGCTAAAGCTAAAGATTTTTATTTGTCGATTTCGATGATTTCGCGTCAGCTCGTCGTCGACCGGATTTCCGGCGTCGCGCGACGCCGGAGCGTTTCAGGAGCGTGTTTCTCCTGAGGCCGGACGCGTTCAAAATCCTCGACTTGACGCCTCGAAAGGGAGAGATAAACAGATGCGTAACAAGGCGTTATTACTAGCTCTTACGGTCGTCGTCGCTTGCGGCGCCGGCCCTGTCCGCGACACGTCGAACGTCGGCGGTCCGGCGGCTCTTCGTCCGGCCGTTCAGCGTCAGTTTGCGGTCGCTCAGGTCGCGTTCAAAGGTTCTGAAGGCACGACGATCCAGTGGGACGTTCTTCAGCTCGGCGCTTTTGACTCCGTTCCGGTCGTCTGCAAAGACACGAAGCCGGTCTTCCAGAATTTCCAAACGGCTCACAGCTACCGTCTGAAGCTCTCGAATATTCCCGGTCGCGAAGGTCTTACCCTTTATCCGACGCTGACGATCAACGCCGTGACCCCGCGCACTCGCGCCTATTTGGATCACAACGCGATCCCCGTGAAGTTCACGGAAAACGACTTCGACCAGATTGAAAACGGCAACTTCGTGACCAAGGTCATCTTCCTGCCGTCTCAGCAGTATCAGAATCTCGCGCTTGCGGGCGGCGTCGACACGATTGTCAACACGCAGCTTCCGGCGGGCGCCGATCCGATCGTCGAAGCGCAGAATCGCGGCGCGATTCTCGCCGTCGTCCAGATTGGCAATAAGGATCTTTCGATCGACGGTTCGAACTATGCCGGTTCTGAATCCGCCGTCGTTCCCGGCGAGCAGATTCCGATCTCCGGCGTCAACGTCGCCGCTTGGGGAACGCCCGCGCCGCAGAGCGAGAAGAACATGACGGAACTTCCGACCGTCCCCGAGCCGAAGCCGGAGCCGTTCTTCGTGCCCGAGCGTCCGGTTCCTTCCACGAGCATTCCGGAAGTCGAAGGCGCTTGGACCAACCATTGATCTTTGACCTCGCGTCGTCGTCCTCTCCGTCGACGGCGCGACCCGTTCGCTTCGTCGCGAGTCGTTTCCGCTCGACCCAGTTGAAATTCGCGTCTCGAGGCGCGATCGTCGGGTTCCTATAAACGACTCGCGTTTTTTCATCTTTAAACGACAGGGAAAAGGTCATGTTCTGCATTCGCCGAACTAAGCTCCTCGGTTTCGCGCCCCGGACGATCTTCGCCTCCGCGATTCTTGTGGTTTCGCTTCTTTGCCAGCCGCTTATGGCGCAGGGTCTTCGCAGCGGCGTTCCGTCGAAGCCCTATCCCGCCAATCCGGGGTTGCGTCCAATCACGTCGCCGTCGATTCCGACGGGGCAGATTGGGGCGCTCCAGTCGGTAGTCGAACGGAATCGTCCGTTCCAGCCGATTCAGTGGAAATTGCCAGAGGGCGTTAAGATCGCGGTCGCGCAGTCGGGAGCGTTCCGCGAAACGCCCGACGGCTCCAACGAGTTCGCGTTGCAACTTGGCTCCGTCTATCGTTTTAAAATTTTCGGAGTCGCAACGTATCCAGGTCAGGCGCTCTATCCGACGCTCGAGATCATCGGCAAGTTGAATCCTCCAGAAGGAAAATTATGGGAATTCCCCGTTGAAATCGAGGTTCCGATGCGCGATATCGCGCTCGCTCTTCGCGGCAATTTCGTAACGAGGGTCGTCTTCGTCGAGAACTCGGAAAACGCCGCTAGCGTCGACGCGAGCGACTCGAACGAAAACCTTGTTTTCGACGTTCCGCAGGGAATTGATCCCGTCGTCGCAGCCGGTCTACGGGGACGCGCGCTCGCGATCCTTCGCATCGGTTCGCGTGAACCTGACGGCGAGCCAAACGCGACAGATCCGTTCTTCTTCGGGCTGCCGACGGTCGTGTTCCGACCGTCGAACGGCGACGTCGCTCCTGCTAAAGAGAACGTTTCTCCCGTTCCCGAGGTCTCCGTCGTCGCCGACGAATTCGAGGTTCAGAGTTCAGACGAAAACGAAGCGGTCGTTCCTGCGGCTCAGTCGGTCCAGGAGATGGTTGACGAATTGGTCGCGCCTAAGGAATAAAGCGACGGCGGCGTGTTGATCGCGCCGATTCGTTTAAGTATAATCGCGATGAAGAGGGGACGGTCTCGTCCCTTCTTTTGTTTTATTCCCGTCCGTTTCCTCCCCCGATTCTTTGTCCTATGACCTCGCGTTCCAGCGCCGCGCGGCAATCGGCCGCGCGGCTAAGCCAAACTGCGTTTCGACTCGTTCTTGCAAGTCAATCTCCTCGACGGCGCGAACTGCTCGACGCAGACGGCTATTGTTTCTCCGTTCTTCCCGCCGACGACGGCGTCGAGGAAGGCGTTTCCCATGTCGATATTCCCGCGCGAGAATATGTCCAGCGTCTTGCGATTGCTAAGGCGCGAAACGTCGCCGAACGCCTTTGTCGCAATATTTCCCAAGAACGTCCTGACGTCGCTCCTAATCTTTCTGAAATCGACTCGCGACGACCGTTTCTCGTCCTAGCATGCGATTCCGTCGCCGTATGCCACGACGAAATTCTTGGCAAGCCTGAGAACCGCGCCGACGCCGATAGAATGTTGACGTCGCTAAGCGGCTCGCGCCATGAGGTCGACACAGGCGTCGCGCTTTGGCGCGTCGACTTTGAAGATCGCGAACTGGGAATCGACGTCAAAAAACTCACGGTTTTCGTCGAAACGTCTGTTCTGCAGATGGAAGAGATTTCGCGTTCGCGTTTAGAAGAGTATCTCGACGGAGGTCTCTGGCGAGGAAAGGCCGGCGCGTTTGGATATCAAGACGGAAACGATTGGCTCGAATTGATTTCCGGAAGCGAATCAAACGTCGTAGGACTTCCTCTTGAAGCGCTCGCGGAAACGCTTGTCAAACTCTTTCCGCGCTAGAGCCGGGACAAACGTAACTGCATTATAATAGAAAGGTTCGCTCCATGACAAAAAGATTATCGAGACGTGAATTTCTAACGACGATCGAAGCTATCGGTTTGACGGCGGCGCTCGACGGTTTTAATTGGTCGAGAGCGGCGGACGAGGCCGCGGAGACGATCCGTCCCCAAAAAGTCGACGCGCTCGAAGGCGCTCCGTCGATAACGATCGCGCACTGCTGCGACCCGCAACTCGGCTTCGGCGAAGCGAACACGCCCGAAGAAGCCTACGCCGCAGACCTTGCGCGACTCCTTAAAGAGGTCGAACTCCTTAACGAACTTAAGCCCGATCTCGTCCTGTACGCAGGCGACATGACGAACCGCTGGCAGGAAGTCGCGAAAGATTGGCCTGAAATTCTCAAATCGATCAAAGCGCCGCTCCTCGTCGCGCCCGGCAATCACGATATTCCTGATCCTGTTAAAGGGTCCGTCGTAAAGGTCTTTACCGACGTC
>Ga0256407_10012169_pt1 | contig 11748 bp, 9 predicted proteins | sample RumenRJG_04DNA_FD_193489 | JGI IMG/M metagenome (GOLD analysis project Ga0256407, IMG submission 193489) | Bovine rumen microbial communities from Lethbridge, Alberta, Canada - RJG_04 | ecosystem: Host-associated > Mammals > Digestive system > Stomach > Rumen | place: Canada: Alberta | collected... | reverse complement strand
GATTTTAAGAAAGGCCAGCCTCGTTGGTGCCCTGGTTGTGGCGACCACTTCTTCCTGGCTTCACTCCATAAGGCTATGGCCGAGATTGGCGTAGCTCCTGAAAACGTAGCAGTTATCAGTGGTATCGGCTGTTCAAGCCGTCTGCCCCACTACATGGCCACATACGGTATGAACACCATCCACGGACGTGCCGCTGCCATCGCTACCGGTGCGAAAGTGGCTAATCCCAACCTCACCGTATGGCAGGTTAGTGGTGATGGTGACGGACTGGCTATCGGTGGTAACCACTTCATTCATGCCAACCGTCGTAACATCGACCTGAACATGATTCTCTTGAACAACCGCATCTACGGTTTGACCAAAGGTCAGTACTCCCCCACCTCACCCCGTGGCTTCGTCTCTAAGTCAAGCCCTTACGGCACCGTGGAGGATCCGTTCCGTCCTGCAGAGCTGTGCTTCGGTGCACGCGGACACTTCTTCGCCCGCTGTGTGGCTACCGATGCTAAGGGAACTGTTGAGGTGCTGAAGGCTGCTTACGAGCACAAAGGTGCCAGCGTTACAGAGGTACTACAGAACTGCGTGATCTTCAACGACCACTGCCACGATGTGGTTTACAACAACGAAGGTCGTAAGAAGAACGCCATCTATGTGCGTCACGGCGAGAAGCTCGTCTTCGGCGAGAACAATGAGTACGGTCTCGTGCAACAGGGCTTCGGCCTGAAAGTCGTAGAGATTGGCAAGGACGGCTACACCATCGATGATGTACTGGTTCACGATGCCCACTGCGAGGACAACACCCTGCAGCTGAAGCTCGCCATGATGACACCCGAGGAGGGATTCCCCATCGCACTGGGTGTCATCCGCGATGTTGATGCTCCCACTTACAACGATGCTGTGCACGCACAGTTGGCTGAAGTCTCAGCACAAAAGAAGTACCACAACTTCGAGGAACTGCTTGAGACAAACGACATCTGGGAGGTCAAATAAGAGGTATTTTTTGCAAACTCCACTTAGCAAACTTCCTCAAAACCCGGCGTTTTGAGGAAGTTTATTATTTACTTATACAATTCATGTCTCATTAATTCTAATTTCTCAATTCTCAATTCTCAAATATTTAGTACCTTTGCGGCCAATAAATAAAAACCATAAGCAAAAATGTTTCACATTTACGAAGGATTTCATCTCGTAGAGAGATATCACGAACTGCGGCACAACCGTAAGTATCATCCAAGTAACACCACCCTGAGAATCGTTAAGATTCTCCTTGTGTTGCTTGTAACGCTCACCCTTTGGTTCATGCCTACCGACTGGTTTGGCATCAACAACCTGACCATCATCCAGCAGCGCGTCATCGCCATCTTCGCCTTTGCCACGCTGATGTGGATTTTCGAGATTGTCAGTTCATGGGCCACATCGGTAGCGGTTATCGTACTGATGCTGCTATTCTGTACTGACAGCGGTATTTTACCTCTGGTCAACGAGGAGGAAGTAGGCCCTCTGCTCTCTTACAAGGGCGTGATGGCCACTTTTGCCGACCCCGTCATCATGCTGTTTATCGGCGGTTTCGTACTGGCTATCGCTGCCACGAAGACCGGTCTGGACGCCCAACTGGCAAAAGTACTGCTGAAACCGTTCGGCACACGCAGTGAGATGGTGCTACTGGGTTTCCTGTTGATTACAGGTCTTTTCTCTATGTTCGTTTCCAACACAGCCACAGCAGCCATGATGCTCACCTTCCTGACACCGGTATTCCGTCAGCTGCCTCCTGAAGGCAAGGGCCGCATTGCTCTGGCACTGAGCATTCCGGTAGCAGCCAACTTAGGCGGTATGGGAACGCCTATCGGTACGCCTCCCAACACCATAGCCCTGAAATACCTGAACGATCCTGAAGGTCTGAACATGGGTCTGGGCTTTGGACAGTGGATGATGTTCATGTTCCCGCTGGTCATTGTGTTGCTGTTCATCGGTTGGTGGATTCTGCTGAAGATGTTCCCCTTCACTCAGAAGAAAATCGAACTGAATATCGATGGCGGCATGAAGAAGGGATTCCATGCCAACGTGGTCATAGTGACCTTCTTCGTAACGGTAGCCCTGTGGCTGCTCGACAGTGTAACGGGCATCAACTCCTATACTGTGGCAATGATTCCTTTCATGGTGTTTGCCTTGACAGGCGTGATTAGCAAGCGCGACCTGGAGCAGATCAACTGGAGTGTGATATGGATGGTGGCCGGCGGCTTTGCACTGGGCTACGGACTGAACAAGTCGGGACTGGCAGAGAATGCCGTCAACAGCATCCCCTTCAGCGAGTTCTCACCACTGCTCATCCTGATTCTGGGTGGTGCCATCTGCTATATGCTGTCGAACTTCATCTCCAACTCTGCCACGGCAGCCCTGCTGATGCCTATCCTGGCTATTGTTTGTGGTGCCATGGGCGACAAGCTGGAGGCCATCGGCGGCACACCGACCGTCCTCATTGGCGTGGCTATCGCTGCATCAAGTGCCATGATCCTGCCTATCTCTACACCTCCAAATGCATTGGCCTTCTCTACCAATCTGGTACAACAGAAGGATATGTCAAAGATTGGTATCATCGTGGGTGTCATCTCTATGGTACTGGGCTTCGGATTGGTCTATATGATGGGTGTGCTTAAGCTGATATAGTTCATAGTTTAGAGTTCATAGCTAAAAATTAAATATTATGATGAAGAAGTTATTTGCCGCCGCACTGCTTTTCGTAGCAGGTGCAGCAACCACGATGGCACAGCAGATGCCAGCCATCCCCGTAGATCCCGATGTAAAGATCGGCAAGTTGGATAACGGGCTGACGTATTATATCCGTCATAACGCTTGGCCCGAGCAGCGTGCGGAGTTCTATATCGCCCAGCGCGTTGGCTCTATCCAGGAGAACGATGACCAGCGCGGACTGGCCCACTTCCTGGAGCATATGTGCTTCAACGGCACGGAGAATTTCAAGGGCAACGACATCGTGAAATGGTGCGAGACCGTTGGCGTGAAGTTCGGACGTGACCTCAATGCCTACACGTCTATCGACAAGACGGTGTATAACATCTCCAATGTACCCACCACCCGTGAGGGCATCATCGACTCTTGTCTGCTGATTTTGCACGATTGGGCCGACGGTCTGCTGTTGGAGCCCGAAGAGATTGACAAGGAGCGCGGCGTGATCCATGAGGAATGGCGTATGCGTACCAGTGCACAGATGCGTATGCTGGAGCGCGACCTGCCCACACTCTATCCAGACTCCAAGTACGGTCATCGTATGCCTATCGGACTGATGGAGATTATCGACAACTTCAAGCCCGAGGTGCTGCGTGCCTACTATGAGAAATGGTACCGTCCCGACAACCAGGCCATCATCGTTGTGGGCGATGTAGACGTAGCCCAAGTGGAGCAGAAGATCAAGAATCTGTTTGCTCCCATTAAGATGCCAGAAAATCCCGCACCTGTGGTGGCAGAGAACGTACCCGACAACAAGGAGGCTATCATCGTGATCGACAAGGATAAGGAGATGCAGTACAGCATCGTGGAACTGATGTTCAAGACCGATCCTATCCCCGACGAGATCAAGGAGAATATGCAGTATCTGGTCATCGACTATCTGAAGAGTGCCTGCCTTGGTATGCTCAACGACCGTCTGGCCGAGTTGGCACAGAAGGCCGACTGTCCCTTCCTGCAGGGTAGCGTAGGCTACGGCCAGTACCTGCTGTCGAAAACAAAGGATGCCTTCGAGGTAAGCGTACTGCCTAAGGAGGGTCAGACCGAGGCTGCCCTGAAGGCTGCCTTCATCGAAGCTCGTCGTGCTGCACAGTTCGGCTTCACCGCTACTGAGTACCAGCGTTACAAGTCGAACTTCACCAGCCAGTTGGACAAACAATATTCTAACAAGGACAAGCGTTTCAACAGCCACTTTGTCGACAAATACGTCGATAACTATCTGGAAAAAGAGCCTATCCCCAGCTTGGATGACTACTATCAAGTCATGAAGCAGCTGGTGCCTGCCCTCCCCTTGGAGGCCATCAACCAACTGATGGGTCAGTTCTTTGAGGATAAAGACTCCAACATGGTGGTACTCAACTTCAACCAGGAGAAGGAAGGTGCCGTATATCCCACTGAGGCTTCCCTGAAGCAGGCTATCAACGAGGCCCGTGCACAGCAGCTGGAGGCTTATGTCGATAACGTGAAGGACGAGCCCCTGATCACCACCTTGCCTAAGGCTGGTAAGATTGTGAAAGAGGTGGCAGGACCTAAGTTCGATTATAAGGAACTGACACTGAGCAATGGTGCTAAGGTCATCCTGAAACATACCGACCTGAAGAAAGACCAGGTCATCCTGACTTCCGAGGGATTCGGTGGCAGCTCGCTCTACGGTGAGACCGACTTTGCTAACATCAAAATGTTCGGTGAAGCCATTGAGGCCAGCGGACTGGGCAACTTCTCGCATACCGAACTGGAGAAAGCCCTTGCAGGTAAGATTGCAAGTGCCAGCATGGCACTGGGTACCGCCCGTGCCAACATCACTGGCTCGTCAACTCCTAATGATGTAGAGACCATGCTTCAACTGGTGTACCTCTACTTCACCAACATCAACAAAGACCAAGAGTCTTACGACAACATGATGAAGACACAGGAGCTGATGCTGAAGAACAAACTGCTACAGCCAGAGGCCGTGTTCAGCGACTCACTGAGTCTTACCATCTCTAATCACAGCAAGCGCTTCGCTCCCCTCACCGTCGACGACCTGCAGAAGGTCAGCTACGACCGCATCCTTCAGATGGCTAAGGAGCAGACCAGCAATGCCGCTGCCTTCACCTTCACCATCGTGGGTAACTACGACGAGGCCACCATCCGTCCCCTCATTGAGCAGTATCTGGCTTCACTCCCCGCTCAGAAGAACATTGTGAAGGGCAAAGACGTGGATGAGATGTTCAAGGGCGACGTACAGAACAACTTCAAGCGTAAGATGGAGACACCAAAGGCCATTGCCGTGATGACCTGGCTGAACACCAATATGGACTACTCACTGCAGAATCTCGTTCGCACCTCGATGGTGGGACAGATCCTCTCCATGATCTACACAGAGAAGATTCGCGAAGAGGCTTCTGCCGCCTATAGCGTAGTGGCACAGGCCGGTATGCAGCGCGACGACTTCCGCACCATCGCTCAGGTACTCGTCTATTGCCCCATGAAGCCCGAGAAGGGCGACATTGCCACGAAGATTATGCTCGACGAGGTGAACAACATGGCCAAGAGCGTAGACTCTGAGAAGCTCAATAAGGTGAAGGAATATATGCTGAAAGCCGTTGATGACGAAGCCAAGACCAACAACTACTGGATTCGCAAGATTGGCCAGCTGCGCGACTACGGCGTGGATGCCCACACCGACTTCAAGAAGGTCGTTGAGGAGCAGACTCCAGAGACCATCGCTGCTTATATGCAGGAGTTCCTGAAGGGAGGCAACCGTGCCGAGGTCATCATGTTGCCCGAAGAGTAATCTATTTGAATGACAAGGAATATCACACTGATATTGTTATGTGCTGTCCTGCTGTGTTTCAGCAGGACAGCCTTGTCTCAGACCGAAGGTGAGCGTCATGAGCATACCCGTATCGACGACTATATCCAGTATGCGCCTATGGCTGCCGGCTTGGGACTGGGTTGGCTGGGTGTAGAGGCTCGGCATTCGGGGCGCGACCGCGTGCTCCTCACGGGTACTGCCTTTTGCACGATGACAGCTATTGCCGGTGGACTGAAATACACCATCCGTGAAGAAAGGCCCGACAAGACCGACAACCGCTCCTTCCCCTCCGGCCATGCGGCCCGTGCCTTCATGGGAGCCGAGTTGGTGCGCATGGAATATGGCACACCTCTGGGTATCGCTGCCTATGGCACAGCCATTGGTGTAGCCTGTCTGCGCGTCTATAACGATCGCCATTGGTGGCACGATGTGGCAGCGGGTGCCGGTATCGGCATCCTGTCTACCCATATCGCCTACTGGGTTTTGCCTTTGGAGAAACGCATCCTGGGCTGGGACAATGAGCAGGCAGCGGTGATTCTGCCTACTTATCAGCCAGATACGAAGACCGTCGGCCTGTCACTCTCATACTCTTTTTAGCCGAAAAACCAACTAAAATTTGGCTATCTCGCAAAAACTCAGTACCTTTGGCTTCGCCGAAGATACTCCGTCTCGGCAAAAAAAAGAATTAATTCTTTTGTTTTGCGCTCAACTTTTCGTACCTTTGCACTCTCAAAATTTAACTAAAAAATAAAATGTCATATTTATTTTCATCAGAATCAGTATCTGAGGGACATCCCGATAAAGTGGCTGACCAGATAAGCGATGCCATTCTGGACCAGTTTTTAGCATACGATGACCACGCCCGCGTGGCCTGCGAGAGTTTCGTAACCACAGGACAGGTGGTCATTATGGGCGAAGTACGCAGTGATGTGTATATCGATCTGCAGACTATTGCACGCAATACGATTAAGAAGATAGGTTATACAAAGGCAGAATATCAGTTCGACGGCAACTCGTGCGGCATCTTGACCGCCATTCACGAGCAGAGTGCCGACATCAATCGCGGTGTTGACCGTGAGGATGACGAAAATCAAGGTGCCGGCGACCAAGGCATGATGTTCGGCTATGCCACCAACGAGACTGAGAATTATATGCCCGTAAGCTTGGACCTGGCACATCTCATCATGCGCACACTGGCCGACATCCGCAAGGAAGGCAAGCAGATGACCTATCTGCGTCCCGACTCCAAGAGCCAGGTCACCATCCAGTACAGCGATGCCGGTATTCCCGAGCGTATCGATACCATTGTGGTTTCCACACAGCACGACGAGTTCGATGAGGACGAGAAGATGCTGGCCAAGATCAAGGAAGATGTTATCAATATCCTGATTCCCCGTGTGAAAGCACAGATTAAAAGCGAAAAGGTGTTGGCACTCTTCAACGATGACATCAAATTCTACGTGAACCCCACGGGAAAGTTCGTCATCGGTGGCCCTCACGGCGATACCGGTCTTACCGGTCGAAAGATTATCGTTGACACCTACGGAGGCAAGGGTGCCCACGGTGGTGGTGCCTTCAGCGGCAAGGACTCTTCGAAGGTTGACCGCTCAGCTGCCTACGCTGCCCGTCATATTGCGAAGAACATGGTGGCAGCAGGTGTTGCCGACGAGATGCTGGTACAGGTAAGCTATGCCATCGGTGTGGCAAAGCCCATGAATATCTACGTCAACACCTACGGTCGCTCGCGTGTGAAGATGAGCGACAGCGAGATTGCCAAGAAGATAGAAGAGCTCTTTGACCTGCGTCCGAAGGCCATTGAGCGCACGCTGAAGCTGCGCCAGCCCATGTATCTGGAGACAGCAGCCTACGGTCACATGGGACGTCAGTCGGAGGTTGTGAAGAAAACCTTCACCAGCCACTATCACGAGACGAAGACCATCGATGTGGAACTCTTCACCTGGGAGAAACTTGACAGGGTAGATGATATCCGACACGCATTTGGACTATAAGTCACTCATAAACGACTCACTGCTGTGCACCGACTCGGTGCACAGCAATAGTTCCGGTGTGTCGGGCGAACCGATTGCCGACCTGCTGAGCACCGACAGCACCATCAACCTAATGATGCTGGGATGCCTTATATTCTTCATCGTTGCTCTGGCACACTCTCACAACGTCCTATTCCACCAGATGAGTGCCTTCTTCTTCAAACCCAATACCGATGAAAAGAGAAGCTACCCCACAGTAGAACATTTGTTACTGCTGTCAATCATCGCCCTTGGCAGTCTGCTCCTGTCAGTCTCTACATTCATCATTGCCACACAATCCATACTCCCCCACTATCATATACCCAATAGGACAGCCGTCATCTTGGGCATCGCACTGCTCATCTTTTGCTTCTTTGCTGTTAAGGTTGCCATCCAATTCGTAGCCAATGCCGTGTTCTTTGGCAAACGCAGAGCCATCTACTTTTTCGGCACTCAGGTATTCATCACAACGTGTACGGCAATAACACTACTACCCATCACTTTCCTGCAAGTTTATTCAGATATTAGTGTCGAAACATCGCTAATTTACCTCGCTTTTGTTCTCATTTTGAACAAATTAGTGACATTTTACAAGACCTGGGACATATTTTTCAATCAAAATGGTCGTTTTTTGCAAATTATTTTGTACTTTTGCACCCTCGAAATCGCACCCCTTGCCGCAGCTGGCGGTATTTGGCTGTCGATAATCAAAGGATTGTAACAACTATTTTAGGATATTAGAGAATGATTAAAAAGATTCTGGTTTCACAACCGAAGCCTTCAAGTGAGAAGTCACCTTACTACGATATCGCAAGCAGGTTTGACGTTGAACTGGTGTTTCGTCCATTCATCAAAGTTGAGGGAATCAGCGCACGTGAATTCCGTGCTCAGAAGATCAGCATTCTGGAACATACTGCTGTGATCTTCACCTCACGTCACGCCATTGATCACTTCTTCACGCTGGCAAAGGAAATGCGCCTGACCATTCCCGAGGACATGAAATATTTTTGTGTCACCGAGACCATCGCCCTCTATATCCAGAAGTATGTACAATACCGTAAGCGCAAGGTGTTCTTTGGCAGTACGGGCAAGATGGACGATCTGCTTCCCACTATGGTGAAGCACAAGACCGAGAAATATCTGGTACCCATGAGCGATGTGCACAACGACTCCATCTCTAAGCTGCTCGACTCCAAGAAGCTGCAGCACACGGAGTGTGTGATGTACAAGACCGTGAGCAACGACTTTACCGATGAAGAGATCAAGACGTTCGACTACGATATGCTGCTCTTCTTCAGTCCTTCTGGTATCGAGTCGCTGACAAAGAACTTCCCTAACTTCAATCAGGGTGATATTGCTATCGGCACCTTCGGTCCAGCTACTGCCAAGGCCGTACACGATGCAGGCCTGCGTCTCGACCTCGAGGCACCCACCGAGAAGTATCCCTCGATGACAGGTGCCTTGCAGCACTATCTGTTGATGCAGGAAGACTGATTCTAATCCCCTTGACTTTATTTTAGTGACGGCTCCAGCAGGTTTTCAGAAAAGGGAGCGCATTGTCAGTAAGAAACTGATTGAAACGCTCTTCAATGGAGGCAACAGTCACTCGGTGACGGCCTTCCCGCTAAGAGCTGTATATATGCTAAGAGAGCGCCAAGACACGCAAACGGCTGTCGAGGTGCTCGTTAGCGTTTCAAAGAAGAGGTTCCACCATGCCGTAGACCGCAATCGCGTGAAACGGCAGATACGCGAGGCCTACCGTCTGCAGAAAGCCATCGTTGCGGAAAGCGTGCCACAGGAGAAGACGCTCGCTGTTGCCTTCATCTGGATGTCCGACCGCCATACACCTTCTGCTGATGTGAGCTGTCGCGTCAGGAATCTGTTGGAGCGGATTGCAAAGAGGGTTCGGGAATTGAGAATTGAAAATTGAGAATTGTGAAGCGTATTTGGCATTTCATCGCACTCCTGCTGAAGTGGATACTGCTGATACCCATCATCTTCTATCAGCGCTGCATCAGTCCCTTCACGCCGCCCGCCTGCCGGTTCACGCCCACCTGCTCGCAGTATGCCAAGGAGGCCATCATCAAGCACGGCCCCATCAAGGGTCTGGGACTTGCCATCTGGCGAATCCTGAGGTGCAATCCCTGGGGAGGAAGCGGATACGATCCCGTGCCGTGAGTGGCGTGATAACGTCATAACGAAATAACGAAATAACGAAATAACGTCATAACGAAATAACGAAATAACGTCATAACGAAATAACGAAATAACGAAAAAAGGAAAAAATAGATGAAAAAGAATTTTGTAGAAGAACTGCGCTGGCGCGGTATGCTGGCACAGATCATGCCGGGCACGGAAGAACTCCTTCAGAAGGAGATGGTGACGGCCTATCTGGGTACCGACCCCACTGCTGACTCATTGCACATCGGCCACCTCTGTGGCATCATGATGCTGCGCCACTTGCAGCACTGCGGTCATAAGCCCATTATCCTCGTTGGCGGTGCCACGGGTATGATTGGCGACCCCTCGGGAAAGTCGCAGGAGCGCAATCTGCTCAACGACGAGACCCTGCGTCACAATCAGGAGTGCATCAAGGCTCAAGTGGCTAAGTTCCTGGACTTCGACTCTAAGGAGCCCAATGCTGCCGAGATGGTGAACAACTACGACTGGATGAAGGACTTTACCTTCCTCGACTTCGCTCGTGAAGTAGGAAAGCACATCACCGTCAACTATATGATGGCTAAGGAGAGCGTACAGCAGCGCTTGAACGGTACAGCCCGCGACGGCCTCTCGTTCACCGAGTTCACCTACCAGCTCCTTCAGGGCTACGACTTCCTCTACCTCTATCAGCACAAAGGCGTAAAACTGCAGTTGGGCGGTAACGACCAGTGGGGCAACATGACCACCGGTACCGAGCTCATCCGCCGCACGCTGGGTAACGAGGTTGAGACCTTCGCACTCACCTGCCCCTTGATCACCAAGAGCGACGGTAAGAAGTTCGGTAAGACCGAGTCTGGAAACATCTGGCTCGACCCCAAGCGCACCACACCCTATCGCTTCTATCAGTTCTGGCTCAACGTCTCTGACGAGGATGCCGAGCGCTATATCAAGATCTTTACTTCCTTAGAGAAAGATGTCATCGATGCCCTCATCGAGGAGCACAAGCAGGATCCTGGTCGCCGTGTGCTGCAGAAGCGTCTGGCCGAAGAGGTCACCGTGCTCGTTCATTCTCAGGAAGCCCTCGATATGGCTATTGAAGCCTCGAACATCCTCTTCGGCAAGTCCACCAAGGAAGCCCTTGAGAAGCTTGATGAGCAGACCTTCCTTGACGTGTTCGACGGCGTAGAGAAGTTCGAGATCTCGAAAGACCAGCTGGGTCAGCCCGCCATCGAGCTCTTCACAACCGCTGCTCCCGTGTTCCCCTCAAAGGGTGAGATGCGAAAGATGGTGCAGGGTGGCGGCGTCTCACTGAACAAGGAGAAGCTCACCGACCAGAACCGTCCCGTCACTGCCGATGACCTCATCGACGGCAAGTACCTGCTGGCTCAGAAAGGAAAGAAAAGCTATTACCTTATCACGGTAAAATAGTCCAAGAACAACAAGGAAACGCTTATAGAAAAACGCCCAAGGCCATCACGACCTTGGGCGTTTTGTTATCGGCCGACCTTGGTCGGACTGTCAGCCGACCTTGGTCGGCCGATTGGCTGACCCGGGTCGGACGATCAGCCGACCCGGGTCGGCTGATAGCTATTTGCGTATCAACGTAGAGCCAAGATTGCCAATCTGTACGGCATATACACCTGCTGGGCATGACGTTGGCAGGCTAACGCTGCCTCCGTTGAGCGTGGTAGAGACGACAAGCCGTCCGTCAGTGGTGTAGATGCGGATGGGAGTGCCGTCTTCGACTCCTTCGATGAAGAGCTGACCACCATTCATACGGAATGTCACACCCTGCGGCTGGTGCTGACTAAGCTCAGGAAGGCTGCTGGTGAGGCCCAACACGTGGAGCAATCCCTTGTAGGCATCCATCTTTCCGCAACCGTAGTGAATGGGATCGGCCTCAGTGAATTCGTCCTTGGTGGCTGAGGCAACTCACTTGTGCCATAGCCGCTGTTGCGAGCAACGACACCATTAAAACAATAAAATTCTTTTTCATTTTGTTAGTTTATGTGTATGGTTATTAATTTA
>Ga0256407_10012167_pt1 | contig 11750 bp, 13 predicted proteins | sample RumenRJG_04DNA_FD_193489 | JGI IMG/M metagenome (GOLD analysis project Ga0256407, IMG submission 193489) | Bovine rumen microbial communities from Lethbridge, Alberta, Canada - RJG_04 | ecosystem: Host-associated > Mammals > Digestive system > Stomach > Rumen | place: Canada: Alberta... | reverse complement strand
GACGCTATCGACAGCGTGGTGGCGAAGGCGCACCTCATCAACACCGTGACGCGCCTGGAGCGTCCCGTGCTCGTCTCGTCAATGGGCGCGGCGCGCAGGACGGACCCGTTTCGCATCCGGCGGTCCGAGTTTTGGAAGGTTCAGGGGGACGGCCTTGCGCGCGCCCTGCGTGCTCGGTTCCGGAAGACAGGGGAGTCCCCTGCGAAGAAGTTCGCGTGCGTGTGGAGCGACGAGCCCCCCGCGCCGTCCCGCACGGGCGACGCCCTCGGCAGCGCGGTCCACGTCACGGGCATGTTCGGCTTCGCCCTCGCCGGTCTCGTGCTGCAAGGCGCGACAGGGCGATTTTCGTCTTGCGCGGCACGGGGGAATATGCAATAATTTCCGCCGTGACGAAACAACCCGAGAGCGCAGTGATCAGAGTGGCGGACCCGACGAAGCCGTTGGAATGTCCGGCACTGTACGACCTGTCGCGTCCGCTTGAGGTGGAGGTGGGCTGCGGGCGCGGCCGCTTTCTCACGGGCCGCGCCGCGCGGATGCCGGACTGCGAGTTCCTCGGCGTGGAGCGCATGAAGGAGCGCGTGAACGTCTTTGCCTCGAAGTGCCGCCGTCTCGGTCTCGCGAACGCGCACGTGCTGCGTCTCGAGGCGCTCTACACGTTCCACTACCTACTGCCCGCGCACCACGCGCGCCGCGTGTACGTGTTCTTCCCCGACCCCTGGCCGAAGCGGAAGCACCATTCGCACCGGCTGTTCGGCCCGCTCTTCCTCAACGCGCTCTGGAAGCGTCTCGAGACTGGCGGCCGCCTCGAGTTCGCGACGGACCACGAGGAGTACTACCACGTGGTGGAGGACTGCTTTGCCGCGGACGCGCGGTTCCGCCGCGTCGCGCCGATGGAACGCGGGCCGGAGGAGTGGACCGAGTTCGAGACGATGTTCCGCGCCCAGGGCCTGCCCATCCACGCGGCGGCGTGGGAGGCGCTGGAGGCGGACGACGCGCCGCTCGCGCCGCTTACAATCGCGCCCGAGGACGAGCCGCGCGAGGGCGTGGTGCGCCGCGAGAGCCGCGGAAAGGAATGGAGGGAAGAACATGCTGACGGTGACTAAGTCCATCAAGTTTGACGCCGCGCACATCCTCACGAACCACCAGGGCCTCTGCAAGAATCTGCACGGCCACACGTATCGCGTGGAGGTGGGCGTGGCGCAGCCGCCGGACGACACGGCGGACATGGTGATCGACTTCAAGGACCTCAAGCGCGTGGGCGAGGAGGAGGTCGTCTCGCGCTTCGACCACGCGTTCATCTACGACAGCACCTCTCCGGGCGAAAGCGAGATCGCCGCCGTCGTGGAGAAACACGGCATGCGCACGGCGGCGCTCCCGTTCCGCTCGACGGCCGAGAACCTCGCGCGCCACTTTTTCTCACTTCTCGCCCCGCGCCTGCCGGGGCTCCGTTTCATCCGCGTCTGGGAGACTGCGGAATCCTGTGCCGAATATTCAAAGGACTAGAAATGGCTACATTCCACCTCCACGCAATCTTCTCGTCGCTTCAGGGCGAAGGCCGCAACGTGGGCCGCCCCGCGACGTTCGTTCGCTTCTCCGGCTGCAACCTCGCCTGCAAGTGGTGCGACACGCACAAGGACGAGCGCATGACCTTGACCGCCAGGGAAATCGTGCAGAAAGTCGGCGAGCACAGCAACAAGAGCGTAATCATCACCGGCGGCGAACCCACGATCCAGAAGGACCTCGGCGAACTCGTGGGCGCGCTGAAGGACGCCGGATACTGGGTGGCGCTCGAGACGAACGGCGTGCGCGCGCCGGCGTGCGCGGAGCTCTTCGACTACATCGCCGTGTCGCCGAAGCCCGACTACTTCTCGCGCTACATGGACAACCTCATGATCCGCGAGGCGAACGAGGTGCGGATCGTGGCGACGACGGACGAGATCGTGGGCTTCTGCCGGAGCATGCGCGCGCGCATCAAGGCGACCGACTACTACATCTCGCCGCTTGAAATGGACGGCAAGATGCACTACCGCCGGGCGCTGAACCTGCTCATGAAGCTCAAGAAGGGCATGCCCGACGCGATGCCCCCGTGGTCCCTCTCCATCCAGATGCACAAGGTCATCGGGATACGTTGATCTGTGCGGGCGCGCCTCGTCATATCCGGGACGGCGTTTGTCGTTGCGCTCGCCGCGTTGGCGTTCGCCCATGCGCGGTGGATGGCACGTGCACCGCGCGATCCGCGTTTCGTGCGCTTCATGCGCCGCACCAATCTCCGCGCCAACGCGAATGAGGTGATTCCCGAACGCGGCACGGCGCTGGACAGAAACGGACGGCTTTTGGACGTCGCCGAGGAGGGCTCCACGTTCCAGAAGGTCCTGGACGAACTCCAGCTCGCGTCGGGCGCGCCGACGAAACTGACCATCGACGCCGACCTACAGGCGAAGGCGGAGTCGCTGATGGAAGGGAAGCTCGGCGCGGTCGTGGCGCTTGAGCCGGCGACCGGGCGCATCCGCGTGCTCGTGAACGCGCCGCGAACGGCCTACCTCAACCGTGCGCTCAACGGGCTGTACCCTCCCGGCTCTACCTTCAAGGTGTTCATGGCGGCGGCGGCTCTTTCGGCGGGTGTAGACCCTGTGTTCGACTGTCCGGCGGCGGGTTGGCGCCCCAACGTCTCCACGCCTCCGATTAGGGATGCCGAGGTCGCCGAGTTCGCACGGCGCCGCAAGGCGTGGAAGGGCTTCGGGCGGATTGGAATGGGGGAGGCGATGGTCCATTCCGCGAACACGTACTTCGCGCAGCTCGGATACGCGCTGGGGTCCGAGCGCTTCGACACGGCAGTTGCCGCCGCGCGTCTGCGGGATTCCGCGTCGGTTCTCTCCGCGGGCACGATCGAGCTCGCGTCCGCGGCGGGCGGTGTGCCCGAGGGGGCTTCCGCCTCCGCGCTCGCGCCGGTTGCGATCGGACAGGGTGCGCTGCAGCTCACGCCGCTCGCGGTGGCGCTCGTGACGGCGGCGGTGGCAGACGACGGGCTCATCCTTGCGCCAACGCTCTCCGCGGCGGCGAAGCCCGCGCTGCGGGCGCGTCCGTTTACGATGGCAGTGGCACAGCGCGTGAAGAGGATGATGCGCGTGGCGGTGCGTCGCGGCACAGGCCGGGCGTGCGACATCCCCGGCCTCGGCGTGTGCGGAAAGACGGGCACGGCGCAGACGGGGAAGGGCGCGGACCATGCCTGGTTTACGTGTTTCGCGCCCGAGGCGTCGCCGCGCCTCGTAGTGACCGTGCTCGTGGAGAGCGGTGGTTTTGGGGCGAAGGCGGCCGTGCCTGTCGCCCGTGAGATTCTCCTTGAGGCAAAACGACTGGGGTACTTCAAATGACGGGGCGCGACAAGTGGATGCTCGCCGCCGTGTGCGTGCTCACGGCGCTGGGGTTTCTCGTCCAGATGCGGATTGCCGGGACGGTGCCGGGACTTGGTTTCTTCCTGCCGTATGCGCTCGGTGCCGTGTGCGGGATCGCGGCGATGCTTTTCTTCACGGGCGAACGGGTGGAGATTTTGCTGCGCGCACGCTGGATTGCGCTTGGTGCGGCACTGGCGCTCATGGCGGCGTTGCTCGTGTTCGGACGGCGCTACCGGGGTGGACTCTACCTGCCGGGGCGCATCAACCCCTCCGAGCTCGTGAAGCTCTGCATGGTGGTGTTTGCCGCAGGCACTTTGTCTGACGGACGCGTGACAGCGCGGCGTCTGCTGGAGTTGGGCGCGGGATACGGCGCCGTGGCGCTGGCGGGCGACTTCGGTCTGCTTGCGCAGGTCGCCGTGGCGGGCGCAGCCGTCCTGCGGGCGGCGTCGTGGTTCTGGGGGTGTGCCGCGTTTGCGACGATCGCGGGCGGCGTGACCGTGATGTTCGCGCGGCCGACGGGACATCTCGCCACGCGCCTGGCGGTGTGGCGCGATCCGCTGGCGGACGCGTCGGGCGCGGGATGGCAGACGCTCCAGGGGCTCACGGCGGTCGTGAGCGGCGGCTGGTGGGGCGTTGGCGCGAAGCTGGGCGATGTGGGCAACGTGCCGATCGTGGCGAGCGACTTCGTCTATGCGGCCCTTGCGGAGGACTGGGGGCTGGTGGGCTGCGCGGCCGTGCTCGCGCTCTACGGCGCCGTCTTCGTGCGCGGTCTGATGGCGTCCGACCGTCTTGCGCGCGCAGACAATACGGGCGGCGCGCTCCTCGCGGCTGGTATCGTGGCGAGCCTTGCCGTGCAGGTGCTGCTGAACGTGGGTGGCGTGCTGAACGCCGTTCCGATGACGGGGATTCCGCTGCCGCTCATCTCGCTCGGAGGCAGTTCGCTTGTCGTCACGCTCGCCTCGCTTGGGATTCTTCTTGGCTTGTCACGACGCTAGTACCGTCGGAGGAATGTCTTACGTAAAGGAGTATGGAAAATGGCACTTGAGAGCACGATTGCCGGGACGTGGTACCCCGGGACGGCGCGGGGCATCCGCGCTGCCGCAGAGAAGTGGGAGTCGGCGCGCGTGGCGGACGAGGTTCCGCCGCCGGAAGGGGCGAACGTTCTCGTCCTGCCGCACGCTGGATGGGCGTATTCGGGCGAGACGGCGTGGCGGGCGGTTCGCGCCGTACGCGGCGCGAAGTTCCGCCGCGTCGTCGTCCTTGCGCCGAGCCACCGCGCGCGGATCGAGAACCGACTTGTCGTGCCGGAGGCGGACGCCGTCTCGACGCCGCTTGGCGAAATCCGGATCGATCGCGACTGGCTCGACCGTCTCGCGCTTGTCGCGCCTGTCGCGCGCAGCGACCGCGTCCACGCCGCGGAACATTCCGCGCAGATCGAGTATCCGCTCCTCCAGCTTGCGTTGCCGGAGGGGTTTGCCGTCGTGCCGCTCGTGATGGGGGTGTTCGGACGCGACCAGATGGGAATGTGCGCTCGTGCGCTGTCGCGGCTGATGGATGCCGAAACGTTGCTTGTCGTGTCGTCCGATTTCACGCACTACGGCGACGATTTCGCCTACACGCCATTCGGCAGGGACGGCGGAAAGAACGTCCGTACGCGCGTCGCGGCGTCGGATGCCGAGGCTTTCGCGTTCATGGCGAAATGCGACGCGGACGGCTTTGCCGCGTTCATCTCCCGCACGGGCGCGACGATCTGCGGACACGTCCCGATCGAGATGGCGCTCCGTGCCTTCCCGCGCGGCATGGCGCCGCTCGTCCGCCAGCGCTACGCGACTTCGAGCGATCCGGACGGCGACTACTCGCGCTTCGTGTGCTACGTCGCCGCGACGGGACGCGCCGTGTGGCAAGACGACGGGGATGCCGTTCTCGACGCCGAATCGCGTGCGTACCTGCTACGTCTCGCCCGTGCGTCGATGGAACACGCCGTGCGTTCGTCCCGTTCCCCGTTTTCCATTCCCCGGAACCCGCCGAAGGCCACCCTTGCGAAGATGGGGGCGTTTGTGACGCTGAACGACAGGACGACGGGTGCGCTGCGCGGCTGCATCGGAGAGATCATGCCGATGCGCCCGCTCGTCGAGGCCGTTGCCGAACGTGCGGTGGATTCTGCGCGTCGCGATCCGCGGTTCATGCCGGTCACGGAAGGCGAGCTTGCGAACCTGCGCGTGGAGGTCTCCGCGCTGACGCCGCCGAAGCGCGTCGCGTCGTGGCGCGACATCGTGCTGGGGCGCGACGGCATGACGCTGGAGAAAGACGGCGCGTTTGCCGTGTTCCTTCCGCAAGTCGCGCCTGAGCAGGGCTGGGACCTGCCGACGACGCTTTCCTATCTCTCCCGGAAGGCGGGACTTCCCGCCGATGCATGGCGTGAAGGCGCAAAGTTTGAGACGTTCCAGGCAGAGGTGTTCCATGAGTGATGCGGCGGATGGACGCATTGTCGCGGCCGATCGCGGTTGGAGTGAAGTGGATTGGCTTGGAGATGCCGTTTCGGGTAGAACATGCGCAGGCAATCAAACAGGAAGCGGTTATCTGTGGATATTTTGCAAAGGTGTTTTAACATGAAAATCAGAAACATTACAGTTGGAATGGTTGTTGCCGGCGTCATCTTCGCCGGTGGTGTGGCGGCGGTGGCGTGGCAGAAGGGCTGGTCTATCCGCGAAACGATGGAGCTTGGTGCCGGCGTGATTGCGGCGAAGGCATCGCGGCACACGATCGCGGACAGAACGGCGGCAATCCTTGTGAAGAAGCCGCAGCTGAAAGGCGTGGCGAAAAGCGCGGGCGGAAAGTTGCGGATACTCGTCTTCAAGAACGAGCGATCCGTCGAAGTCTACGCCCCTGGCTGGAAAGCTCCGCGCATCTATCCGATGACGGCCTTCAGCGGGACGCTCGGTCCGAAGCTGCGCGAGGGCGACGGGCAAATACCGGAGGGCATCTACGGGATTGGATACCTGAACCCGAACTCGAGCTACTATCTTTCCCTCAAGGTGACATATCCGAACGCATCGGACAGGGCGCGCGCGAAAGTGGACGGGCGCACGAATCTCGGTGGCGACATCATGATCCACGGCAAGGCGGTTACAATCGGGTGCGTGCCTGTCGGCGATGACGCGATCGAAGACATCTTCTATCTCGCGTCGGCGGTGGGGATAAAGAACGTCTCGGTCGTCATCGCGCCATACGACATGCGCAAAGGCCGCAAGCCGGAACTGGAACGTTCACCGCTCAAGTGGTATCCTAATCTCTGTGAAGAAATCCACACTGCGCTGAATGGAAAGTTTTAGAAATATTCTAAGGAAAAAGTGGCGATGAAAGAGAACAAGACAACAGCTAAACAGCGGTTATACGGCATCGCTCGGTATCTCTGTGCTGGGCTTTTTATAAACGTTGCCTGCCTCTGTTTCCAGGTATCGTTTTATTTCCCAGCGGTACCTGTCATCGTGGCGCTTGTGGCTGTCGTCCTTGGACTAATGTCCCCACGGCGACCTGCGGGGAGATTTCAAACGCTCGTCTGTTTCTTTGCGTTAGTTCACCTTGCGATTGTTGGTCTTTGGCTTCATTTCATACTTGGTTACTTCGGCATCATGATGAACGCGCGTTTCGCAGCGATGGTCAAGGACGCCGACCGGATTGTGATTCGTGATGGCGGTGGGCTTTGCCATTCCAAACTTGACATGGAACCATCGCTCTATGAGATTACCAACAAGACGGAGATAGCCGAATTCAACTCGATGTTTCAGTTTTCGGGGACAAGTCTGCCGTGCATGTGCTGTGGATATCCAGGAGTTGACTGGTGGCGAGACGGGAAGCGGATAGTAGTGTCGGCACTTCATCATGGAAGAGCTCTCCGAGTCGAGGGGAAAGGTTACAATTGGCGCTTGGCGACAAGCTCGAGACAGCACATTGACAAGTGGTTGAAGGAACATTGCGGCGTTAGTTGCAGTAATGGCGGATTCCCGATGTATAGACAGTGTGCGTGTGAGCGATATGAGCTGCAGGCCGAGGCGCAAAAGTTTATGCAGACTCACGACGGGAGACGTCCTACAATGGGGGATGTTTGCATGGAGATTAGAAATGCCGGCAAGAGTGTCCCGTCGTGTCCTGTGGGCGGCAAGTATTCGCTCACTTTCACAGAAGACGGTACGGCACACGTTTCCTGTAGCATTCCCTTTCATGAGTGAGGGGACTGTGAAAGGTTGAATGACAGGTATGGACTACATCTGCAAATACAAGACGCCAGAGGGATTCGACGATCTCGTGATGTGCGGGGACGGCGAAGCGCTGACTGGGCTTTGGTTTGAGGGTTCGCGCGATGATGTGCACGAGGAGCGTGGATGCGAAAGGCGCGAGACACCGGTGTTCCGCGATGCGCGTCGTTGGTTTGACGAGTACTTCGCGGGACATGATCCCGGCTTCACGCCCAAATATCGCATTGAAGGATTGACTCCGTTTCGTCAGGCGGTTATCGACGAGATGCTGCGAATCCCGTACGGTGCCACGATCTCATACGGCGATATCGCGAAGGCGATTGAGAAAAAGCGCGGGGGCAGGGTTTCGGCACAGGCCGTCGGTGGCGCGGTCGGATGGAATCCGATCTGCATCATCATCCCATGCCACCGCGTCATCGGCGCGGACGGCAGCCTAACCGGCTACGGCGGCGGGTTGGAAAATAAAGTATCGCTCCTTGCGCACGAGGGGATATGGCTGAGGTGAAGTTTTCTGTGCCGATGTGTTTAATTTCATTATAATGAATATTTTCTTGGAAATTGCCCAACTTCGTACTCGCCGTGAAAAGTACTCCCCGCCCGCCAATATTTTTGATATAATAAAAGAAAATGAACGAAGAGACGAGACCAATATGCCATGTAGTCGCGGGGCCGAACGGCTCCGGGAAGTCGACGTTTGCGCTCAGATACCTGCCCGAGTACGCCGGCGCGGTGGAGTACGTGAACCCCGACCTCATGGCGCAGGGCATGTCGCCGACGGACATCCGGCTCTCCGCGATCAAGGCGGGAAAGCTCACGCTGGAACGCATTGCCGAGCTCATCGAGGCGCGCACGTCGTTCGCCTTTGAGACGACGCTTTCAGGCCGCGGGCATTTGAAGCTACTCGCCGACGCGAAGAGGCGCGGCTACACGGTCGTGCTCTACTACCTTTGGATGCCCGAGCCGGCGGTATTGCCGCTCCGCATCAGCCATCGCGTTCTCGCTGGTGGGCACGATGTGCCGACCGTGGACGTCATGCGCCGGTATGCGCGTTCGAGCGCGAACGTCAGGGAGTATGCCGCGCTCGCCGACTCGACGCTCGTCTTCTACGCAGTACCCGCCATCCAGCGCCTCATATACAGACGCAACGGCGATTCGCTTGTGCTGGACCCCGCCTTGGCGGAGCCGATGAGAAAGGAGCTCGGGATATGATCGACCGCAAGGACTGGCCTGAGGATGCGCGCAACGCGCAGGCTGCTTTCGACGAGGCGTCGTGGGACGCGGTGGAGGGATACCGCGACACGGGCGAAATGGTGCCGGGCATGAAGGACGGCAAACTCTACCTCTACACCGTCGACGAGGCGCTTCGCACGCGCCCCGACTACGAAATGCGCAAGAAAGACGTCGGCGAATGGCGCCGCAACAACCTCATCGCGCAGTTCAAGGCGGCCGGACTCGAGCTTACGCCCGACGTCTGGGAGCGCCTTGCCGCCGACCGCCGCCAGGCGCTCGAGGACGACCTCGCCTGGATACATCCGTAGGATTCTTCGTGGGACAGACCCCGCGAAAAGTACATTTCGCCGCAGTAAGGTATGATACCATGTTGCCCATGAAAACACAGATTGCGCAGATTGGCATTGGCATCGCGGCGCTCTCGGCGCTTGTTTTGGTCGGCGTATGAATCATCTGTTTGATAAAGTATTTGCTGATAGGCGTGCAGATGAGGCGCGCGAGGCGGGAATCTATCCGTATTTCCACCGCCTCGAGTCGCGCCAGGACGCTGTTGTCGTCATGGAAGGCAAGCGCCGCATCATGCTCGGCTCCAACAACTACCTCGGGTTGACGTCGTGCCCAGAGGTCATGGAGGCGGCTGCCAAGGCGATTGAGAAGTACGGAACGGGTTGCTCCGGCTCACGTTTCCTCAACGGCAACCTCGATCTGCATCTTGAACTCGAGCGAGAACTTGCCGTCTTCATCGGCAAGGAGGACGCGATCATATTTGGAACGGGTTTCCAGACGAACCTCGGCGTGATCAGCGCGCTCGTGGGACGCCACGATTACCTGATCTGCGATACGGAAGACCATGCGAGCGTCTATTGCGCCGCGCAGATGAACTTCGGCAAGATGCTGCGTTATCGCCACAATGATATGGAATCCCTTGAACGGCGTCTCGCATCTGTGCCGGACGGCGCAGGGCGCCTTGTCGTCGTCGATGGCGTGTTCTCGGTCGGCGGCGACCTCGCCGATTTGCCGTCGATCTGTCGGCTCGCGAAAAAATACGGCGCTGCCGTGATGGTCGATGATGCGCACGGACTCGGCGTCATCGGGAAGGGCGGACGAGGTACGGCGTCTCACTTCGGACTCGACGCGGATGTGGATCTCGTCATGGGCACGTTCTCGAAATCGCTTGCCTCACTCGGCGGTTTTGTGGCGGGTCGCCGCGAAGTCATCGACTATCTGCGCCATTCCTCGTTCCCGTTCGTGTTCTCCGCCGCCGTCACGCCGGCAAGCGTGGCGACGGCGCTCGCGGCGCTACGTCATCTCAAGGCACATCCAGAACTGCCGGAGCGGTTGCGCGACGTTTCCGATTTCGCACGAAAAGCGTTTGCGGAGCGCGGAATCCCGTTGGTCGATTCTGCCAAGGACGGCATCACGCCGATTCTGCCGATTCCGACAGGCGGGACGATGGAGACATGCATCGCCGCGAAGAAGATGTTCGACGGCGGCGTTTTCGTCAATCCGTTCGTTCCGCCAGGCGTGCCGGAGGGACATTCGCTCATCCGCACGAGTTTTATGGCGACTCACACGAATGCGCTTGTCGAAGAAGCTGCCGACGTAATAGCAGAGGCGCTCAAATGCTGAAGTTTCTCTACTACTACCTCCGCTCAATGCGGCTCTACTACGGCTTCGTCACCGCGACAACCGTGTTGGCGGGTCTCTATTACTGGCATTGGTTCGGATTTCGCGTGGATTCGGCATGGCGGCCCGTAGGGTGGACGCTACGCGCTACGGCGCTGATTGCGATGGGATTCTTCGCCTGGGGCTTCAACCAGATATTCAGCGACTGGTGTGACAGGAACGAGGACGCGATCAACGCACCGTACCGCCCGATGGTGACAGGCGAACTGAAGCCGCTTCCGGCGTTTGCGGTTTCTGTAGCAGGGCTCGCCGCCATTGCGGTTGTTGGGTATTTGATGTCGCCTTGGACGCTTGCATTCCTCGCGCTTGGCGGGGCGCTGAATATCGCATACTCGCTCCTGAAACGTGTGCCAGTATTGAATTGCCTTGTTTACGCCTGCGCCATTTCGTGCTGTGCGCTGTTCGCGATTGCCGGTATGGCGAAACGCTGCCCGACGCTGGACGAGTTCGGATTTGTCGCGGCTTGGATCATGCCCGTCCATTTTCTCATGTGCCACAACAGTTATTACAAGGATGTGAAAGGTGACCGCGCGGCGGGTGTACGGACGCTCCAGACGCTCTGTCCGTCAGTGGCGTTGGTGCTTTCTGATTCCATGGTTTTTCTAGCTGTTGTACTGTCGGGGTTTACTGCCATTCTGAACGTGCGTTTTCTTGTGTTTGCCGTGCTTGTTGCCGTGTTGGCGGTAACATTCCATCTGGCCGTTTCGCGTTCACGCTTTCATCGCGCGACGTGTTTGAACTGCCAGCTCTGCGTTCTCTTGCTACATTTCTATTTCTTCAAAGCGTCATGGCCGTATGCCATCGTCTCGCTTATTGCCATCCAGCTTCTCTTCCTCTGGTACAACGATGAAAAGGAATGATAACATAACGGGCTTTCGGAAGTTTCTCTTCTACGTGCGCATGTCGCTTGCGTGCGCGTGGCGGTACTGGCGTCATCCCGCCGCGCTCATGAAGGCGTCGCAGCTGACGCGCATCTTCTTCAAGCACAAGCTGAAGAGACTCGCAAGTGGCGAATACAAGCTCGACTTTTATCTGCCGCGTTATCCGTCGCAGGCGTTCTTCACTGCGCTAGAGGATAAAGTCATCTGCCGTCCGCCGCGCCCCGTCAGCGTTGTTCTCTCGATTTCAAAGGCATGTGCGTATAAATGCCCGCATTGTTACCAGCGCAAGGACGATCCACACGAAC
>Ga0256407_10012166_pt1 | contig 11750 bp, 6 predicted proteins | sample RumenRJG_04DNA_FD_193489 | JGI IMG/M metagenome (GOLD analysis project Ga0256407, IMG submission 193489) | Bovine rumen microbial communities from Lethbridge, Alberta, Canada - RJG_04 | ecosystem: Host-associated > Mammals > Digestive system > Stomach > Rumen | place: Canada: Alberta | collected... | reverse complement strand
TCCCCAATCCCCATCATAAAAACAATAAAAAGAATATATAAAAAAACCATTAAAAAATAATTTTCAAAATTATTAATAGAAAATAAAACAATAATTTAAAAAATAATAATTATTTTACAGAATCAATTTTCAATAATTAAATTAACAGAAAATTAAGCAAGAGAGAATAATAAGATAATATACTTTTTATAAATAAAAAATATAATAAATTTAAACACCATATTAAATTTATATGAATCCTCATATATTTTTATGTAAGTTACAAATTTAAAAATTAATAGGAAATCTATAATTAGAAAAAAGAATGTAAAATAGAATATTGTTAATATAAATAAAATAAAATAACGATATTTGAATGTAAAAAATGATTATTGATTAAATAAATATCAATTTATAGAATATGAAATAATAAAAATTACTGTAAATTACATATTAAAATTTTTATTTTTATTCATATATAAATTTATATTTATTATTTTTCTATTCATAAAACTTTATATTTTATACATATAAATAAGATTATTATATTTAATCATTTTTGGAAAAATATTGAATATCCATTAATGTTTTTCTTTTTTCAGTTTTATTATCATCTTTTAAAAGAAAATAAGGTTCAATTTTATTAGCCATTACTTCTAATTGATTTAATGATTTTGTTTGTAAATTGTCAAAAAATTTAAATTCTTCTTTTTCATTAATTATATATTGATAATTTTTATAAATAAAAAAATTTTCTAATAAATTTTCAATTAATTCGATTTTTATAAAATTAATTAAATTATCATTCATAATATATTTAAATTTTTCTTCATATGCAGCAATATCTTTTAATAATAAACCTAAAAATGGAATAAAAGGTTGTTTTTTACATAACTTTATTTCATTTCTCAATTTTCCAAAATTATTTATAGGAGAAAATAAATTAACTAATTTTTGAAATATTGTTTTAGAATTTTCATTTACTTCTTTCCATGTTTCTTTTAAAGATGAAATTATATGACCTGATAATGCTAATAGAATAGAAATAGAATCATTAAAATTTTTATATTTTCTTAATGTATCACTTATAAGAATCCATCTTTCAATTATTTTTGCTCTTAAACAAGGTGAATTATATGAAAGAATATCTTCAATAATAAAATTTGATAAATAATTAGAATTATTTATAATTTTAATTATAACAGGAGAATTATTTTCTTTATTTTTTTTCATAAATTTTCCTCCAAGAATCTCTTTCCTATCAATTAATATAAAAAGAGATTGTGATAAATAAATTAATTGTTCACATATATCAATAATAGAATAATCTAATATACAAAAATAATCATGTTTTTCATTTGTTTTTTTTTGTTCTTTTAAATCAATTCTTATATGATATTGTATAGGTTCTTTATCAGAATTATATATAATTTTTTTGACTTTAAGTATATTATTATATGTAGGATATTTTGTTGAAATTAATTCATATATTTCTTTTATTCCTTTTATTTTAATTGATTCATCATTTATTAATTCATCATAAAATGAAATAATATTAGATTTATATATATTCATTGCTTTATAAAATTCATAAACAGCAATAATAATTTTATTTAGAAATATTATTAAAGGACATAGTTTTGTCTTTATTTTTTTAATTGTTTTCATATAAAAATAATATGCATTCATTATTTTATTGATTAGCATTTCCTTATCAATAAATGAACAAAATTGATTAATAAATCCTTTTATTTGTTCTTGATGTCCATTTTCAAAATCATCAAAAATTATTTTTTTAATAAGAAGATTAAGTTTAATTTCTTTTAATTTCCCATTTTCAATTATATAATTATCTCCTTCAATTTCCTCTTCATCTTTATATTCATAATCTTCTCCTGATAAAAAATCTACTTTAGGATCATATACAACAGAAGTACTTAATTCATTTAAATTTATATCATCAAAATTATCATCAATTTCTATATCATCTAAAGATAAATTTTGATATAATTTTTTCTTTTTTTTATTATTTTGATAATTTTCGTTTTCATCTTCATTTTCATCTATATCATTTTCATCAAATTTAATTAATTTTTTTGATAATAATTCTGATGTAAGATTTTTTAAATTTCCTACTCTAAAATCATTCACTTCATTGAAATTATCTATTTTTAATTTTAAATTTTTATTCCAAAATTGATATAATTTAAGACTAATTACATTTTCATAGTCAATAAAAGATTGAAAAAGATTTATATACATTTTAAAGTTTTTTTTAATTAATTCATTATCAAATTCCTTATTAAAATATTTTTCAAAAACCTCTATAAAGGATTTTTCAATATCAATTTTATTTTTTTTTCTATGTATTATTAAAATAATCTTTACATTTCTTCCCATTTCCATATATTATTTAATTGAGGAGTAAAAATCATTTTATAAATTATATTTTCATCATTTTCCATTAAAAAATCTATTGAAATTTAAAAATATAAAATATTTAAAATAAATATAAAAAACAAAAAAAAAGAATTTAAAAGTTAATTTTCCTTATTTATATTTAATTAATTATATATTCATTATAAATATTTTGTTTGAAAATAAATTATTCTATTAAAAAATTTTGATTTTTTTCCCTTTCACTATTAAAATTAATCATTATTTCAAAAATTTTTATTTTAAATAGTATAAATCAATAATAATATAAATAATAATCAAATTTTATTAGGTTTATTCTTTGAAAATATATTAATACTTTTATTAAATTTAAAAAATAATTTAATTATTATTATTTCTTTTTCTTACTCTTAAATAAATAATTTAAAATGGAATATTATGATTCTACACCTTCAAGATTGAATATAAAATTACAAAATATTCCTTTAGGAAGAACAACAAACAATGATTATTTAAGAATATATAATGGATTAAATCAAACATTACCAATTATGCAACATGAATTTTCAAATTTAAAATATCGGGCTAAAGAATTTAATAATTCAATGAGTATTCCTCAAATAAATTCATTTATTAATAATGATATTTCAAATAATTTCAATTATCAAATTAATAATTCTCAAAGAATAATTGATAATAATTATGGATTTAATAATAATTTTAATCAATCTTATATGAATAATAATTTTACTAATTATAATAATTATAGAAATTATAATAATAATTTTAATATAAATCAAGGGAATAATTTAGAAAAAACTTTAGAGAGAGATATGTTAATAAATCAATTTCAAGATTTAATGGAAGTTTGTTATGAAAAATTAAAACAATATAAAAATGAAAATGAAAATTTGAAAATGAAAATTGGGAAAAATATAAGTAATAATATTAATAATAAAAATATGATGGAAGAAAATGAATATATAAATGAAGAAAATAATAATGAAGAAGAAAATGAAAATTATTATGAATCTCCTTATTTAAATAACTTTTTAAAAAAAGATAATTTAAATATGGAAGATAATTCTAATAAAATGAAACAAATAACAAATTTAGGTAAAGATTTAAATGATTTAATTGTTGAAACAAAAGTAAATCAAGAAAAATATGATAATCAATTAATGGAATTAGTTAATAAATTATCATCAATTGGAAATAAAATGAAATAATTTTTTAAATTTATTATTTAAATATTATATTTATATTTTTATTTTTTTTCAAAATATTTTAATCAATAACTGTATAATTAAAATTTAAATGTTTAATGAAGAATCTAATTCTAATTTTAATATTTCAAATAATAATGAAAATAAATCACCTATTTGCTTATGTAATAATAATAAATCATCAAAATTAAATGAAGGTAAAAAAACTTAATTAATATTATAAATAGAAGAACAGAAGAATTTATTAAGAGTAATAATGAATGAAATGAAAAAAAAATTAGAATTTATTGAAAAAACTAATTGGATGTTTGTAAATAATTTTGATATTCATTTTCTAGAAAAGTAAAAAATAAATATTATAATAATATATTTATAGTGTTGATCCAAAATTAATGGAAGAAAACCAAAACTATATTTACATCGACCCAAATATAATATGTTAATAAAAAAAAAAAAAATTAAATAAAAAATAAAAAAAAATTTTTTTTCAATTTTTTTTTTATATGTAAAAAATATATCCATAATAAAACAACATTTTACTTCCATAATAATAAAAATTATTTAATCAAAAAAATATCAAAAAAAAATACAAAAAATGCAAAAATCCAAAACTCTTCGTTTAATCTACCCTCAATGGCAAGGAGGAATGAACCCAAATTACTACCTAGGTTCTCACATATTAAAATTAATTCTTCCAAAAGGAAAAAGTGATGAAATTGAAGTTCCAGTTTCTGAAAACTTTACAGAAAATTACATAAAAAACAAAATAAATAATCCAGATATAATAATCAAACAATTAGAAATAGCATATTCAATTCTCGAAATAAAAAACCCAGATAAAATTATAACAATAGGAGGTGATTGTTCAGTTTCTCAATCATCATTTGATTATTTACATGGTAAATATAAAAATAAAAAAATTGGAATTTTATGGATTGATGCTCATCCTGATATTTCAACACCAAATGATTTTGAACATGAACATGCAATGGTATTAGGAAATTTATTAGGAGATGGTGCAAGTGACTTTGCTAAAATTGTTAAAAATCCTTTTAAATATGAACAAATAATGTATGCTGGGTTAATTAAAAAAAAATGTTTATCTTATGAGAATAAATATCTTGATGAGAAAAAAATTAAATTTGCTACTCCTGAAGATTTAATTAAGGATAATAGTATTATTGTTAATTGGATTAAGGAAATGGGATTTGAGGTTATTTTAATTCATTTAGATGTTGATGTTATGAATCCTAGTCAGTTTAGATCTTTGTTATGTAATGAACCAAATTTACCTACACCAGATTATGCTATTGGAGATTTAGATGTTAGGAAAGTTGTTAGTATTGTTTGTGATGTACAGAAAGTTTGTAATGTTGTTGGATTTACTATTGCAGAATATTTACCTTGGGATATTATAAATATACAGAAGGAATTTTGTAAAATTGATATTTTTAATGAATAAATATTTTTATTGATTTAATTTTATGGAGTAAAAAAGTTTTTTTTTTTTAATGTTTTTATTATTTTTTAATTTTTTATTTTTATTTTTATTTTATTAATTATTTTTTTTTTGGTAGTTTAAATTAAGTAAAAAATTAATAAAAGTAAATAATATTAAAAAAAATTATTGATTAATATTATCATTATCTGCATCATCATTATTTTCAGTTGTATTTTGAAAACTTAATCTAGGAATATCATCACAAGCATAAATAGATTTATTTTGATATTTATTAGGCTCTTTTCTTGAAAGTTGAACATGTTCCATTATTTCTATTACTTCATTTAACAATTGATCCATAATAATTTTAGATAAAAGTAATTTAATTTGAGTTTCTTCACTTTCAAAAAATTCCCAATTTTTTTTATCATTTTTTAATTCTTCATTTATACTTTTAAAAAATTTTTTTTCTCTATCAGAAGCAATTAAATCAGGATCAATATTTTCATAATTTTCTGGAATTAATGCCATTTTAAAATTAGTTAAATTTCTTAATTGTTTACAAATTTTTTTTTTAAATTGATTTTTTGATAAATTATCATTTGTATATTTAAAAGTAATTATTTTATCTCTTAAACTCCATTTTATTGGTTCACCAATTTCACCATAAATTCTTTCATTTTCAATTAATTCATTTGCAGTATCAATTAAACATTCATTTAATATATTATCATAATTACTATCTACATCATTTTCATTTTCTTCTCTTATTTTTTTTGTTAATGGTGTAAAATCTTTTTTTATTTTTTCTTTATTTAAATAATCTAAATTTGATATTTGTTTATTTATATAAACTGAATTTGGATTTGATATTATTTCTTTATCTTTTAATAATATTCCATTCATAAGTTTTGTTTCATTAATTTTAAATGGTTGTTTTAAATTATTAATTATTTGTTCATAATTAGAATCGATTTCTTTAGAAATTTTTTTTATTAATCTTGGAGCAATTATATCATTATATAAATTTAATGATTTATCTCTTTGAATTTCTGAAATTGGTCTCATAAAAATTGAATTATTTAAATCATTTTGATTACTATATACACTATTATTTCCAAAAGGAAATGAATCTATATTTTGTGAATTTATTAAACTTTTGTTTGGACTATTATTTATAGAGTTAGATAATGAAAAAAATGAATTTGGATTTTTTTTTGGTAAAAGTAAAATATTATTATTTGTAATTTCAGATTTTATTATCTTATCTATAATTTCTTCAGTTAAATTATCTGATAATTTTTTTTTATCTTCATCTTTTATATTTAATAATCCAATTGAAGGGGCAATTTTTTCAATTTTAATTTCATCATCTTCTAAATTTTTATATTTATTTTTATTTTTAATTTTGGAATTATTTTTATATTTAAATGAATTAGATAAATCAATATGATGATTTTTATAATTATCATCACTAATATAAGAATCATCATCAGATATATCAGAATCAGATTTTTGCATTTCTAATAATTTATATACTCTATGTAATCTATCACTATCTACACTATTAGGATATAATATTATTGAATTTTTTTCACTAAAGGATTCATATAAATATGTATGATTTTTAATTGGAAATGAATCACTATTATCTGAATATTCTGATATATCATTTTTTTGATGATTATATTCTTTTAATAAATCTTGATAGGCATAATCAAATATTTTTTGAAGTGTATATACTTTTATGGGATATTCTAATTTATTTATTGCATTTTTTATTTTTATTTCTATTTCTTTTTTATTCTTGTTATTTAAAATATTATTTAATGATTTATTTTCATTTTTTATATTTTTTTTATCATGTTTTTGAATATTTTTACTATATTTAAGTATTTTATAAAAAGCTTTTGAAATATAAATATAAAAAATTTGTTTAAATGCTTCATAATAAAATAAAAGATTTCCATATGATATTATAGCATTAAATGGATAAAATTTAAAAATTAAAATTAATCTTTGAATACCAACAATATATCTAAATCTATTATTACCATATGAAATGATATCATTAAAAGCATTTTTTTTATTTATTTTATTTAAAAACTCACTTAATTCTTCTAAGATTTGATTGTATATTTCTAACTCCTCTTGAGTAAATTGATAATCTTTTGTTTTATTTATGTTATCATTTTCTTGATTTTCAATATTATTTTTTATATTTCTTTTATTTGGTTTTTTTATATTTTTTTCTTTTTTATTATCTTTTGATATTATTTTTTTCATTTTAGAATTGAATTGTTTTTCAGGATTTTTTTTAGTTTTGATAATATTATTTTCTGAATGATTTATTTTATTTTTTTCTTCAGAATACACTTTTTCTTTTTTTAATTGATTTTCATTATTAGTTTTATTGTTTAATTTTTCTTTATTCTCATTATGTGGTTCAAAAAATCTATTTAAATTATTTTTTTTGATTAAATCATTATTTCTTAAAGTTTCAGAATTTTGAATTTCTTTATTAAATGAATTATTTTCTTTAATCTTTTTTGGTTTATTTTTTTTATTTACTTTTTTATTATATTTATCAATATTATTATTCTTATTTATAATTCCTAATTCACCATTTTTAATTTTATTTTCTTGATCATCAATAAATTTATCATAATTTTCTTTTGACATTTTTATATTTTTCTTTTCATTTTGTTTATTTTCATTTACAATTATTTCCAGGCTTTCAATTATATTTTTATAATATTCATTTTTTTCTAAAACAGTACTTTTACTACTTTCTCTACTAAATGTATTTTTTTTATTTGAACCTACATAATAACCATTTATTACTTTTTTATTATTTTTTCCTAATTTAATTTTATTCTTATTATTATTAATTGTTTTTTGTAATTCAGCTAATTTTCTATAATTATTTAAATCTTTATTTTTTTCTTCTTCTTTCTGTTTTATTTCATTTTCTTTTCTTTTTTCATCTTTTTTTTTCATATAATCTTGTAATTCTTCCTTTGTTCTTTTATAATTAAGTTTTAATTCTGGCTTAAATGAATCATTAATATAATTTATAGAATAATTTTTCTTTTTTTTCATTTGTTTATTATAAGGTTCCATTAAATTAATTTTTGGATTTATATTATTTTCATAATCATTTTCATCATTATTAATTTTTGAATCTTTTTCTTTATTGTTAAGATATTTTTTAACTTTTTGATAGAATTCTAAAGAATTAACATTTGGTTTTCTTTTAATTGATAATGGAGCTTTTAAGTATAATTTTTCTTTTTTATTATCATTATAATTTGAATCTGAAATTATATTTTGATTATTTTCAATTTCAATATCAAAATTTTTTTTTTCTTCTTTATTTATAATTTCATTTTTATTTTCTTCATTTATATTTTCAATTTCATTTTCTTCTTTTTTTTCATTTTCTTCTTCAGATTCAAGTAAATAATTAATATCAATATTATTTTTTTGTAAAACTTCAATCCTATCTTTTATATTTTTTAATTCTTTAATAGTATCTTCTTGAGCTTTTCTTCTAAAATCTTGAACATAATTAATTTCAGAATTATATATTAATTGATTTATCAATTTATTTCTTTCATTATTTTCATCTTCTTTTGAATTTTCTTCATCTTCTTCAATTTCATTTCTATAAACTTTTGGTACAATATAATTTTTTCTTTTTTCAAATTTATTCATATTATTTTTATTTTGATAACATTTAATTTCAGGATAATTTAATTGATAATATTTAGAATCTTCTTCATTAATATCTGTAAAATAATTATTAATTTTTAAAGGAGGTTTATATGAATTATTTATATTTGTTTTTTTTCTTATTTCTTGACAATATTTTCTCATTTTATCTTTTAATTCTTCTTTCATATATTTATTTTCATTATTTAAAAAAAATTTATTTCCTTTTTTTGAAGATTGATTTGGTAATGTAAAAGGTCTTTCAATTGTTTCAGTTGGAATTGTTGAAATTTTTTTTGTTTGAAAATTTTTTAATGAATTAGTATTATTATTATTATGTTTATTTTTTCTTTTATTAACTCCTCCATCAGAAACATATTTATTTTGATTTATTAAAGGATTATTAACATAATTAACTTTTTTATCTTCTTTTTTATATATAACATCAGCATATTTTCCTTTTCCTTCTTTTGCTGATATAATATCTGATATTTTAGTGAATTGTAAAAAAGATGATGAAGAACTATTTTTTATAATTTAATTTAATTATTTTTACCTTAATTCATTATTTTTTTTTGAATTATTAGAAATTTCTTCTGATAATAATATAACTTTTTGATTATCCATTTTATTTTTTATAAAATTATTTAAAGTAATTATAAAATTAAAAAAAGATAAATAAACTAAATTTAAATTTTAAAATTCTTTTAACTCATATAAATTAACTAATAAATAATAAATATAATATTAAAATATCTCAAAACTATCATAAATTACAAAATTATCATTATAAATTATAAAATAAATTTAAGAACTGTTTTTTTTTAATTAAAATTAAATTCATTATTTAAGAAGTTTTTAGCATATATTTATTTATAGAATATATTTATAATTAAATAATTTTAATACATTTAATGTTATCAAGCAAATTATCTTATTTAAAAAGCATTTTCAAATTGTTTTAATGAATAATCTTATTCATTTAAACAACATTTATATTTTACATTTGTATTTTTATATATTTTATAATATACTTGTTCATTAATATATTATCTATAAAATATTTATAAAAATATGTTTAATTCATAGAAATTAAGTCATTAAAAGTAATATAAATTGTACTTTTATCTAAATCAGATTCATATTTTTCTAAAGCTTTTATTAATTTTTCATTTTTTTCCTGAAATAATGAAATTAATTTATCTTTTTGAGATGAATTAAAAGATGAATGATTTAAAAGAATATAAAAACTTTCATAATGAGAATCATATAAATCTGCAATTATTTTTAATGTTTCAATGAATTCAATATGATCTTGTGAAATAGCATAAACTTCAAAAGCTGAAATTAAACCTTGATCATCTTGAGTAATTTTTTTATTTATTATATTAAATGTTTTTTTGTCTAAACATTCTTCTTTATATAAAAGATTAATTATTTCTTTTTGTTTATTTAATATTTTATTTTCTATTTGTTCTTCATTTTGTAAAAAACAACATAATTCTTTTTTAGATTTTTTTATTGTTTCTGGAGTAAATGATAATTCTTTTCTTTTTTTATTTATATCTTTTTTTTTTATATTATTTAATTTCATAGTTTTTTGTTTTATCTTAATCCTTCTTATATTATTATTATTTATTGATTTTATATATTCTGTTAGTTTAATTTGTAAATCAGATATTGAATTAGATTTATTTATATAATCAATTATAATTTTATTTAGATTGCTATCTGTTTTATAATTATTTTCTAATATTTTAATTTCATCTTTGCTTAATAATAATATTTTTTTAATATGATTTATTGTATCTTTATTAATACTATTATTTTTATTAATTGAATTAAGTGGAATTGGTTTTTTTTGTAGAAGTTCTTCCAAGAAACAATTATTTTCATTATTTATGATTAATTGTTTAATATTATTTTCATAATAAGAGATCTTTTTAGTTTCTTTATATTTGTTTATGATATTTAAAATTTTTTCATTTTTTTGATTTATCAATAATTTAATTTTGAATATATCATTTTCATTAATTTTAAGTTTTGATAAATCATTTATAAAAGATTTTTTTATTTTTTCATAATCTAATTTTTCATTTTCAATATTATCATTATCATCTATGATAATATCATATATATTTTTAATTAAATTTAGAAATTTATATTCTGTTTGAAATATATGAAATATTTTTTGAATATCAGAATTATTTTCATTACATAAATTATAATATTTATTAATTTCATTATTTGATATTTTTTTACCTTTTAAATTTGCATATTTTTTTATTTCTTCTTCTATATATTTATTACATTCTTCATTTAATAAATAATTCAATTCATTATAATTATTTTCTTCATATATTTTTTTAAGTTTCTCATATTTTTCTTTTACAAATTTTTTAAAGTAATCATAGAGAATTTGATTATGTATTTTTAACATTTTTTTAATATTTTGTTCAGAGGTTTTATTTATATTTGTTAAATTTTTTCCATCATGAATGTTACCTTCTTCACTATAATTTTCATTTTCACATTCAAAATCAAATTTTCTTGTAGAAAATAAATAATTAATTTTATCTCCAAAAATCTCCTTTCTTTTTTTATATTGAATAATAAATTTTTTGAATATTAAAATTAAATTGGAAATAATATTATCTTCCTTAAATTTGTTAATAGCATTCAAAACTTTTTCATTTTCATATTTTAAAGATAATCTAATGATTTCTAAATCTTCTTCATAAAAATAATCTTTCATTTTTTCATAAATTTGAAGTTTATATTTATTATCAATATATAAAGTATTATTATTTTTTATTTTTTCAATATTTTTCATTTTTAATATTGGTGTTCTAGATTGAGTATTGTTATTTTTTTCAGTTAAATTGAAATTTATTTTATCAAAATTATAATTTTCTTTAACACAATTTTTAGATTTAATTTCTTTAAATAATTCCTTTTTTTTTTCATGAACTAAGGTAATTAATTCAGAATTT
>Ga0256407_10012165_pt1 | contig 11753 bp, 8 predicted proteins | sample RumenRJG_04DNA_FD_193489 | JGI IMG/M metagenome (GOLD analysis project Ga0256407, IMG submission 193489) | Bovine rumen microbial communities from Lethbridge, Alberta, Canada - RJG_04 | ecosystem: Host-associated > Mammals > Digestive system > Stomach > Rumen | place: Canada: Alberta | collected... | reverse complement strand
CCTGCGCTGCCCATGTATTTATCCACCAGCAAAGCCATCCTGGGACGCACCCATTCTACGGCCTCGGAGCCTTTCAGCTGTGGCTGAGGCGCCTCAATGGTGTAGCGCGAGGGATAGCGGTTCATGCGATTGTGTCGGCGGATGTCCATGAGTTTCTGCTCGGCAGTATAGCTGTCTGTTGGCAGTTGGTAGCGTGCATTACCCTGTGGATCGGCTTTGAAGAGCATCAGCGACTCCTCACCACGGTCTACGAAGGTCACCCAGCCGCGTGGTGAAAGCGGGTATTCTGTGTCGCCAAGAACAGCCTGCACCAAGCAGTTGGTGTCCCACATGCGTTGGCCGGTGTCGCAAGTGTAGCGTGTGTAGACCGCCTTGATGGGGTTCAGTTCGGTGGAGGAGAGGTCCGAGAGCACTTCATGGGGCAGGTAGTCTATCTGGTCACCCACGTTGCTGGGCGACATGATGAGGTCCACATTCTTGGGAAAGCGGTCGTAGAACACGGCCGACTGTCGTGAGGCTGCACGCATGTTGTAGCCGCTAAGGCTGTCGCCAGTCTCGAAACGTCCTGACTGGATATAGACGGCTTTCACCTTTTGGCTGAACAAGTCGGTGCCTGTGAGTGGAGAATATTCGTCGGCTCCTGACTCGAAAAGTTGTGCCAGCGTGGTGACAAAGCCGATGGCTACGACTACAATCGACTTGTCCTCAGCCTGACTCAACAGCTGGCGGTAGAGCTTATAGCCTTCGGGGCAGCGGCTGGTGTCCTGAGTGCGCTTGAAGAGTGGCTGCCCTTGAGCGTCTTTAAGGTCGCAGATGCCGTTGTAGGGAATGAAGCAGCGAGGGTTCTTCACCCCGTTTCGCTCCTGTCCGATGGGTATGTCGGGATGGCCGTAGTAGGTATTGAAGATATCCACGAGGGCTGCATTCTTTTCGCCTTCGCGGTCTACGACGATGCCTTTCAGGTCTACCAGACCGTCGTCCATGTAGTGGTTGAGCATCATAAGGGCGAAGAGATCGTCGGTGGAGCTGCCGAAGTCGGAGTCGAGAATCATTTTCACGGGTTCTTTTTTCAGGGCAGTCTGAGTTGCGAGTGCGTCAAAGGTAGCTGGTGTTTTACAGCTATTGAGGCCTATAATCAGGGCTATGGCCACAACGAGGGCAAAAGCATGCCGAGAGCTTGGGTTGACATTGTTTGGTTTCATATCTTTCAATAGTTTGTTGATTGAATGGTGCAAAGATACGAATTATAATTGAAAGAACCAACGATTATCCTCAAAAAGGAAACAAAGCGGCAAGCGGGAGATAAAAAAATCATAAAAAGTGGGTGCCTGCGTAAAAAAATGGGGACGCTGAGGTGTCTATAGAATAGACGAAGCTCAAAACGAGGTGCAAACTCTTGTTCCCTCCCTTGATAGAGAACTGAAAAAGCACAAGATACAATTATGACGAAAAAAGAATTGGAGACGATCTTCCGTCAGAACTACAGCAAGATGATTCATCTGGCCAGTGTCTTGCTGGGCGACGACGAAGCGGCAGAAGACGTGGTGCAGGACATCTTCTTGCGATTGGCCGATAGCGATATTTCGCCAAAGACCGACACTTATCTGCTGAGTGCCGTGCGCAATGCCTGCCTGAACAGAATCCGTCAGATGAGGTTGCATGAGCGGGTGAGACGCCTGTTGCCTGTGGAATCCGAAACCGACCTGCACCCCCTTGACAAACGGCTGGAACGCCTCGATAGCATATCAGCTTATGCTGACGAGCAGCTGGAGGAGCCCCACCGCAGTATCTTCCACCTTCGTTTCGACGACGACCTGACCGTTGCCGAGATAGCCCGCCGGCTCAATCTCAATCCGAACACCGCCTATAAGTATCTTGCACAGAGTCTTCAGAGAATCAGAAATCATTTCAATCACTAAAAGATTATCACCATGACAACGACAAACGAAAACATCCGCCAGCTATTGGAAATGCTCGACCATCCTGAGGCATATTCCGAACAGCAAATGTTGGACATCATCCTTCGGGATGAAGATACACGCCAAACCTACCGACAGATGATAGAGGCCAAGCGTAGCAGTAGACATCGAAAAACGGTCGACCCCATCGATGTGGACGCCGCATGGATGAGGCTAAATCAGAAGCTTCAGCCTAAAAAGCATAGTTATAACTGGACAAAGGTCGCAGCGCTGTTCATCGGAGTGCTGCTGGTGTCGGGCATTGCATTTGCCACTATCTTCAGCCTCACCCCAGCCTTCTCTCCAAAGAGCGAAAGGAATGAATACGAGCTTGCGTCCGACACAGTCAGGCATTCCACTCGCCTTTCCCATCAGAGAGCGACTGTGGAGGAGGCAGCTCCCGTAGTCTACGACAACGTCCCGTTGGAGCAGATGGTGCTGGAGATAGCTGCCCACTATGATGCAGAAGTGACGTTCCAGAGCGACGAGGCGCGTCAGCTACGTTTCCATTTCGTATGGAATCCGCAGCAGGGGCTCGAACAAGTCGTCAGCGACCTCAACCAGTTTGAGTGTCTGACCGTCACGTTGAATGATAACCAAATCACCATAGAATAGCCATCCGTCATGAAAAGAAGTATCACACTCGTCGTCCTGGCCTTGCTCCTAACCATCAGCACACAGGCGCAGCATACCGTCAATCATAAATATAATAATGTGTCGCTCTCTGATGCCCTAAATCAGCTTGCCCGTCAGCAGAACGAATACACCATCATGTTCCTCTACAATGAACTCGAGGACTTCCGCATCACAACCACCGTCAGCCACAAGTCGCTACCCGATGCCATCCTGCAGATGATAGGTTTCTATCCCATTCGCATGACCGTAGACAAGAGCAATCCGAAGGAAAAGAAAATCTTTGTGGAGTGTACCCACAAGACCGACCGCCACCTGAAAGGTACCATCATCGACGAGAATCGCCAGCCTCTGCCCTACGCCAATGTTTACCTGCTTCATCCATCAGACTCAACCCTCATCGGTGGAGGTGTGAGCAACGAGGCTGGCGTTTTTGTCATCCCCTATGAGCTGCCCGTGGTCCTCGCCCGCATTTCATACGTCGGCTACAAAACCGTTTTCCGCTTATGCCGTAGCGAGCAAGTGGGCACGATTCAGCTTTTGCCCGAAACGCTAACCATCAAAGGCGTAGTCGTGCAGGGCGAGCGCCCCAAGGTTCAGTTGCAAGGAAACGCGCTCGTCATGAACGTAGAGGGTACGGTGATGGAGCGTATGGGCACCGCAGAAGATGTGTTGTCGAGGGTGCCTACCATTTCGAAAAAAGGCGACGGCTTTGAAATATTAGGCAAGGGCGTGCCACTGATTTACCTGAACAACCGTAAGTTGACCGACTTGCAGGAACTGAGGAACATCCAGTCGGACAACATCAAGAACGTGGAAGTTATTCAGAATCCGGGTGCCCGATATGACGCATCCGTCAATGCGGTCATTATCATTCGCACCAAACGCACAGCAGGCGAAGGCCTTGGTGTAGAACTGAACTCATGGAGTCGTAAAGGGCATGGCTTTGCAAATAACGAGCGCATCAACCTTACCTATCGAAAAGGAGGACTTGAATTGTTTGCCAACCTCTTTGGAGCTTACAACAAGCGGTGGGAGAAGGGCGAGTTCGAGCAGACCGTCTTTGCCGACACGCTGTGGGTAATTACCAACAAGCAGAGGGACAAGGTTTACAATCCATTCCTTGAAGGCCGTTTCGGCTTCAACTACCAGCTTAACGATAATAATTCTTTTGGCGGCTTCTATCAGAATACCTACGACTACGTGAAGACTTGGAGCGACAATGACGATGACCTGCAAGCCAACGGCAATAAGTATGACCGTTTGCAGAACAGCAGTGTCAACAGAGCCGAAGGTGCCCCCAAACACCAAGTGAATCTCTACTACACGGGCAAGATAGGAAAGCTCGCCATCGACTTCAATGCCGACTATACCTATCGTAGCCAGCGTAACCGCAATCAGCAACAGGAACTGAGTGACGAGTTTGATGACCGCGATGTGAACACGTACGCCCTGACGCGCAGCCGACTGATGGCAGAGAAACTCTTCGTGACGCATCCGATAGGGAAAGGACAGATTGAGGTTGGCGAGGAGTACACCAATACCCGCTGGAACAGCAGTTTCGAGAACGTGGAGGGCTACATCGCCAATAGCAATAACGAGCAGCATGAGCAAGCCATTGCCCCCTTCATAGAACTACGCCAACAGATTGGCCGTCTTCAGTTGGCAGCTGGTTTGCGCTATGAGCATGTGACGTCTGAATACTTCGTAGGCGGCATCCGTCGCGACGACCAAAGCCGTACTTATAACGACTTCTTTCCATCGGTTTCCTTATCAACTTCTGTGAAGAAAGTGCAACTTTCCTTCAGTTATGCCAAGCGCACTGCGCGTCCGTCTTACTGGCAGCTGAGTAGTGATGTCATCTATGAGAACCGTCTGAACTTGCAGACGGGCAATCCCTATCTGAAACCAGTTAAGTACCACAACATAAATACAATGGCTATGTGGAAGTGGCTCTATCTCAATGTCAACTTCTCCCATTGCGTAGATCCCATCCTTTATACGGCAGAAAGTTTGGAGAACGATAGCAAGGTAAACCTCGTTACCCACAGGAACTACGACCATGCCGATTGGATCACAATCACGCTCGGGGCACAGAAGAATGTCAAATTGGGTCACGAAGTCACATGGACTCCGCAATACAACATATCACTGATGAAGCCGTGGCTTAAAGCGGAGTTCCTGGGTGAGCAGAAGAGTTTCAATCAGCCCATGCTGTCGTTGCAATTGGGCAACATCGTCACGTTTCCTCACGACTGGCTCGTGCAGGCCGACTTCAACATGCACACCCACGGCAACAGCGGCGCAAATGCCAAATTCGACTGTACTAATCCTATTCTTTCACTTAGTGTCAGCAAGGACTTTTGCAAACGTCGCCTTAACATCAAACTCTCAGGTAATGACCTTTTCAATGGAGCCATCAATCGCTTCATGCTCTATAGCAATCGCATGATGTTCCGCAAGATGGAGGACAATGACTCGCGCTGCGTCACGCTCTCCCTCCGATATCGCTTCAATGTCACCCCGTCGAAGTACCGTGGTACGGGTGCTGGCAATGCAGAGAAGAGCCGACTCTGAATGCCAGCAAGGCCGAAACATGTGTGAACAACTAAAGAAACTAATTAAAATAGTTAAAAAACTAATTGATTTAGTTGGTAGTAACGAAAAGTTTTAGTTACTTTGCACCCAGATATTGATTATTGACGCAAGTAACGTGTAAAACTTTAGCAAGAAAAAGGAGCAATGAAGAAACTGACCAACAAGGAAAAGGAAATCATGGACCTGTATTGGCAACACGGCCCGATGTTCGTGCGCGAACTTCTGGAACTCTATGCCGAGCCCCGTCCTCACTTCAATACGCTGTCCACCATCGTGCGCATCTTGGAGCGCGAAGGCTTTCTTGGGCATAAGAAGTATGGCAACACCTACCAATACTATCCCCTCATCACAGAGGCAGAGTATGGCAGGACGTCGATGGCAGGAATCGTCAAGAACTATTTTGGCGATTCCTACCTCTCTGCCGTATCCTCGTTTGTCAAGGAAGAGAAAATCAGCTTAGAAGAACTCCGCGAACTCATCAACGAGATAGAATCCGGACAATCGGCGTCGCTATAGCGCTCTTTCTGCTCAGCGACGCCCCCCAAAAATCGCTATAATAATATGTCAGACTTTCTCCTATACGACCTAAAAGTGGCGGTGCTCATCATCGTGTTCTACATGTTCTACCGCCTGATGCTCTCACGCGAGACTTTCCATCGCGTGAACCGCATCGTGCTGTTGCTGACGGCCATAGCCTCGTTCGTGCTGCCCCTGTGCGTCATCACTACGCATCAGACGGTGGCGGTAGCGACGCCAGAGGTGGCCATTGGCGATGTGCAGGCGCAGATAGCACCAGAATCTGAAACGGAGCAACCTCTTTGGCTGGTCGTGCTACCTGTCCTATATATAATAGGTATGGTGGCAACGCTGGGTAACACCCTGCTCTCGCTGGCGAGAGTCTGGCAACTGATACGAAGAAGCGAACGCTATCCGCAACCTGATGGCACCATCCTCTGCGTGACTGGTAACGCAGCCGTGGCACCTTTCAGTTGGATGCACTATATCGTGATGAACCAAAGCGACTATGAGGCCCACGATGCCGCTATTCTCGCTCATGAACGGGGACATATCCGACTGCGACACTCGCTCGATGTCGTCCTCGTAGACCTGCTCACCGCCCTCCAATGGTTCAACCCTGCCATGTGGATGCTGCGCCAAGACCTGCGCGCCATCCACGAATATGAGGCCGACGGCGAGGTACTCTCTCAAGGGATTAACGCGCGTCAATATCAATATCTGTTAATCTCAAAGGCCGCAAGTAAGCGAGTGGAAAGCGGAAATGTTTTTTCGCTTTTCCGAGCGGAAGCGGACTCGCCGTTAGGCAAAGCCGCAAGCATTGGTGGCTATTCCATAGCTAACGGCATCAGTCACAGTACCCTTAAAAACCGTATTCACATGATGACAAATAGAAAATCGAAGAGCAGCCATCTGCTGAAGCTGCTCGCCCTGCTGCCCATCATCGGTGCAGCACTCGCACTCAACGCCCGTACCGTAACAGACTATATCTACAACAAGCCGCAGGACCAACAATCCGTCAGTACCCACCAATCATCTCACTCCACCATCAACCAAGGCTTTGAGGCACAGGAGGCTGAAAGTACTCTCTCGGCACAGGAGGATGGCAAGACGTTTAAGATTCGCGGAATAGTCAAAGACAAGGAGAAAGGCGAGCCCATCGTGGGTGCCATCATCCAGATTGGCAATTCCAAGACTGGCACCGTGACTGACATGAACGGAGAGTTCTCCATCGATGTCAAGAAAGGCGATGCTGTCGCAGCAGCCTACATCGGCTATGCAAGCGATGTCATCGTCGTCAAGGAGCCTCAGGATAGATATGTCTTCGTCTTGCAGAAAGACGGTAGCGCCGAGCTCGAAAAGACCTACGATGTGGTGGAACAGATGCCACAGTTCCCAGGGGGCTCTGCTGCCATGATTCAATACCTGTCGAAGAATGTCCACTATCCGGAGGAGGCATTCAAGAATGGCATTCAGGGACATGTCATCGCAAGTTTCACTGTGGAGAAAGACGGCAGCATCAGTGGCGCTCATATCGTGAAGTCTGTAGCCCCGCAACTGGACGCTGAAGCCCTTCGCGTGGTCAATAGCATGCCTGACTGGACGCCTGGTATGCAAGATGGGAAACCCGTAGCGGTCAGATATACCGTGCCCATCACCTTCAAACTTGACAAAGAGGAAAAGCCCGCTGCGAAAAACGTCGTTCTTGGCAAGGAGCACAAGGGCAAGGAGTTCGATGTCGTGGTGGACGGCCGTGTTGTGGATGCTGAGGATTTGAACAATATTGAGCCAGACAACATCGAGAGCATGAAAGTAGAAAAGGCCAAGGACGATGCGCAGAAAGACAAGCTCATCCTCACTTTGAAAAAGAAGAAATAATCTCTCTCATCTTAAATGAATATGCAGATTTTACCAGTGGCTGGTCTGTGAAGGTCAGCCGAAGGCGGGCGAGGATGGGAAACAGCGCATCCTCGCCCGATTTGATTGGAAAAACACCCCAAAATAAAGAAATTTGAGTTTGAATTGAAAATAAACGCACTTCTGCTTTACATTTTCTTCGTCTGAACTGTATTATAAGTGTATGACACGAAAAGATGTTGAAAGTCTGTTCAAGACACACTACACGCAGATGTACCATCTGGCACTCACGCTTCTCTTCGATGAGGCGGAGAGTAAGGACGTGGTGAGCGAGGTTTTCGCCAGTCTGATCAGTGGCAGGACGATGATGCGAACAGACAATGCAAAAGCATTCCTCTTGGCGAGTGTGCGCCATCGCTGTCTGAATGTGTTGCAGCACAAGCAGGTGCATGAACGATTTGCACGCCTGCTTACCGAGGACACTGATGCACTTGCCAGCGGCAATACCGCGGAAGAGCAAATACAGATGGAGGAACTGATGCGCTACGTGAGGGAGAACCTGTCACCGATGGAGCAGAACGTTTTCCGACTGCGCTACCTACGAGAGATGACTTGCCAGGAGGTGGCGGAAGCACTGAACGTCAGCCGCCAAACCGTCCACACCCACCTGAAGCAGTCTGTGGAGAAAATAAGAAAGTACTTCAATTCAAACTCAAAAGCAATATGATGACCGAAGAAAAGCGTATAGAGTGGCTTCTGGAATTGCAGGAACACCCCGAGCAACTGACCGACGAGCAGTTCTTGGACGAGCCAAGCGGCAAAGCCGAGCGGCAGCAGATACTCGCCGACGACGAGATGCGCCAGCTCGTGCAGCAGCTTGGATTTGCCAAGCGTGCCTTCAAGTACGATGAACTGGCTGATGACACCCCCGATGTGGATTCCGAATGGGAGAAGTTTGCAGCCAGCCATGCAAATGAGTTGGATGCCCTTGATGAAGGAGAATATAAGCCCCGTTTTCTCGCGTTCATCTCACCCCACAAGATAGCGGCATCTTTCATTGGTGTACTCCTGGCTTCAGGCATCGCCTTTGCCGCCTTCCAAGTCGTGCGAAACATCCACACTTCCAAACCGCAAATGGCCACTATGGAGCAAGCGACAGACAAGAAGCCAGTCACATCCCTGCCCGCAAATACGATTAAGGCCGACATCATCCAGTCAGAGCCTTACGTCTTCAACAATGTGCCGCTCGACTCCATGCTCACAGCCATTGCTGCAGCCTATGGGGTCGGCGTGGAGTTTGAGAATGAAGCGGCCCGCCACCTTCGCTTCCACTTTGTATGGAAGCGTGAAGACAGCCTCTCGCGTGTAGTAGAAAAGTTGAACACCTTCGAGGCCGTGAATATCGGCATGGAAGACAAAAAACTGGTTGTAAGATGAGACACGCATTATATACTTTTGTGCTCATGGCCTGCATCCTCTGCATGCCACTTGACACCTACGCTCAGCGCATCAGCCATACCTATAATAATGTGTCGCTCAGCGAGGCCCTGCTTGGGTTGAACAATGCTCAAGATGAATACGTCATCAACTTCCTCTATAACGAGTTGGAGGATTTCCGTATCACAGCTACCATCAAGAATAAGAAACTGCCCGATGCCATCCAGCAAATGATAGGATTCTACCCTGTCCGCATGACAGTAAAGCCCGATGACCACGAAATCTATGTGGAGTGTACCCACAAGACCGACCGCCACCTGACGGGAACCATCATCGACGAACAGGGTTTGCCCGTGGGCTATGCTAATGTAGCTATTCTCAATCCTGCAGACAGCGTCCTCCTTGGCGGTGGCGTATCGAACGAGAGCGGCTATTTCGCTATTCCATACGAGCAAGAGAAAGTCCTTGCCCGAATCTCCTACGTTGGATACAAGACCATCTACAAGCAATGTAACCATGCAGAACTCGGTACGATACGGATGCAGCCTGAAACGATGACTCTGAAAGGAGTGACAGTGAAAGGTCAAAGGCTCTTATATACCGCAACAGACAGAGGATTACAAGTTTCAATTCAGGGAACTCCATTAGAACAATTTGGTTCTGTCGCAGAGATGCTCGCCCATCTGCCTCTCATGATGAGCAACGGCGAGGTAGCAGGTCACGGCAAGCCTGAAATCTACGTCAACAACAAGAAGGTGCGCAATGAGGATGAATTGAATCGTCTGCGCGCTGACGAAATACTCTCTGCCGAAATTATCACCAGTCCTGGAGCAGAGTATGGAGCGGAAGTCACCTCCGTCATCCGCCTCAAGACCATCCGTAAGACGGGCGAAGGCTGGAGCGGCAACTTCTCCGCAGCCTACCGCCAAGGCAAGGAATACTACGCCAATGGCAATGCATCCTTGAACTATCGCACCCCAGGCGGCATGGACTTCTTTGCCCGAGGGTTTCTGACGAGCAACAACCAGGTGATTAATGCCACTGCCAATGACCAACTACTGGCTTCCAGCAAGTGGGACTTTAAGAAAAAGAACACCTTTCTCAACCGCTATAACTACTACTTTGCCGACCTCGGCTGGAACTGGGAGATATCCGAAAAACATTCTCTCGGACTGACCTACACCGCCAACAACTATATCACCGATGCGACGGGCAGCATAGAGACTGACGAAGAGGTGTGGCGTGACAGCCAATTCCATGAAGCAGAGAGCAACAAGACGGTCACCTCGCTAAAGCCTCGGATGGAGCATGCCGTGAATGCCTACTACATCGGCGAAATCGGCAAGTGGAAACTGGACTTTAGTGCCGACTACTACGGCGGACATTCAGAGAGCAATATGGAAGGTGGCACCGTTGGCGAGCAGGGAGTCAGCAGCAAGACGCTGACCAAGAACAACCTGTTGGCTGAGAAACTCGTCGTCACTGCTCCCATCCCCACAGGCTTCCTAACCTTCGGCGAGGAAGTATCGGGGGTGGACCGAAAAAGCGACTTTACCCAGAGCGGTTTCTCTGCCGACAACAGCGTACACCAAAAGACCGTGACGTGGTCGCTGTTCGCCAACTATGCCCTGCAATTGAAGAAGTTCAGTCTCAATGCCGGATTGCGCTGGCAGAACGAGCACAACGACTACGAAACCAATGGCCGCAAAGATGCCGAGCAGAGTCCTAACTACCATGTGCTCATCCCGCGCCTCTCACTGACCTATCGCACGGAGCAATGGACGCACACCTTCAGTTATCAATGCTTCCGGCGCAATCCCGCTTATTCCACGCTCAGCACTGCCATCAACTATCGCAGCAAATACGAGTACCAAACGGGTAACCCTTACCTTCGTCCTACAACAACCCACTATGTCTCATGGACGACTAACTACCGATGGGTTCACGCCGAGTTGTATTACCAATACATCAAGAACCTCAACTATTCTTTTCAGGTCGCCTATGATGATACTAACCACCCAGGCGTTATTCTCGATGACCGCCGCAACGTACCCCAGTGCCAGAATTACGGACTGGAAATAAACGTCACGCCAAAGATAGGTATCTGGCAGATGAACTACTCTGCAGATTTCTATTTCAACAACCGAGACTTAGAAGCCATCGGCATCAAGCATAAGTGGAACGGACTTGGCACTTACTTCAATCTTGACAATACATTATCACTGCCACACGACTGGTTGCTAAACATCAGAATGGAACTGCAACCCTACAATGAGCAGGGCTGCTCGCAGACGAAGACCACAAGCGTAATAAACCTCCGGCTGAGTCGCCAGTTTTTCAAAGACAAGAGTCTCAGCGTAGCCATCTTCGCCAATGACATCTTCCATACCCGCTACATCGAGATGACGGCTTACGGCGGCATCAATGTCCGTACCCAGTTCAAGGAGTATCGCGATGCCCGTCGCATCGGCATCAACCTCTCGTGGAAGTTTAATGCAACCAAGAGCCGCTACAAAGGAAGTCATGCTGGACAAAGCGAACGTAACCGACTATAAATTCTCTCGCATGGGCAGTTGTCGGCTTAGGACCGACGCTGCCCTTATTTCTTTTTTGCTATGTTTCCTTGCAAGTTTAAAATATTAGTTGTATCTTTGCCTCAAAATGAGGCGAAGATAGGCTGCATCTCAGAAAAATCCAAATAAATTTGGTTTTTCATTCGATTTGCACTATCTTTGCCGCCAGAAATAAACAAAA
>Ga0256407_10012163_pt1 | contig 11753 bp, 9 predicted proteins | sample RumenRJG_04DNA_FD_193489 | JGI IMG/M metagenome (GOLD analysis project Ga0256407, IMG submission 193489) | Bovine rumen microbial communities from Lethbridge, Alberta, Canada - RJG_04 | ecosystem: Host-associated > Mammals > Digestive system > Stomach > Rumen | place: Canada: Alberta | collected... | reverse complement strand
TTTAGTAAATAAAAAAAAAAGAAATAAATTAAATTAAAAAATTATTAGTACATTCATTTTATTTAAATAATTCCATAAATTTATAGTTAAATTAAATAACTTAAAATTAATTAACTATTAATGGGAGGAATAAATATAAAAAAAGAGCAAGAAGAATTTGAAAATCAATTAGATGAACAAGAAAAATTAGAATTTAAAGCAAGATTAAAAGAACAAAATGATTCAATTGATGATGAACAATTAAAAATAATGTATATATATATATTTAGTAAAAATACTATATCAAAAGAATTTAAAGAATTAATTTGTGAACCTGAATCATTAGGAAATGAAATTTTAAATGGAATTGAAATAATTAAAGCATCTAATAAAGATAGAAAGAATTGGATATTTTATTTTATAGAAAATGGAAATGAAGAAAAATTAAAAGTAATATCTCAGGATTTTAAAAATAAAGATAGTGTTTTTGTTTGCTTATCACAAAGTTTATCATCCCCAGAAATTAATTTAATATTAACGAATTTTTCAAAAATATTTTTAAAATATCAACCTTTTTATTTATTTCTAACTGAAGCAGAACCTGATATTAAAATAATAATAGATAAAATATCTTCATATCCAAAAATGGATAAAAGGAATTTTTTTGCAATGAAATATGATAAAATAAATCAAGATATATATATAAATTTTTATAAATATATAAGTAAATTTTATAGTTATTACAATGAATTAGGTGATACATTAATTTTAGAAGATGAAAATAATACATTTATATCAAGATTTAATATATTAGTTTGTGGAAGAGCAGGAGTAGGAAAAAGTACATTTATAAATAATATATTAAATGAAAAAAGATGTAGAGAAGGTTCAGGTCAATCAGTAACAAAAAAAATTACATTTTATAATCTTCTTAAATATCCTATTACTTTATATGATACTCCTGGATTTGAAAATGAGAAAACTGTTAGTAATGTTGTTGAAACTTTAAAAAAGAAAAATAATGATTTTAAAAATATGAAACAATCTATTCATTTAATTCTTTATCTTGTAAGATATGGGGATAGAACTTTTTTAGATTATGAAAAACCTGTTTTATCAAAATTATCTATTTTCAATGCAAAAATGCTTTTTGTTGTTACAAAAAGCCCTTTTAAATTAGATAATGAAGAATTTGAAGAATTTCAAGATACACTTTGTGAAGATATTAAAGAAATGTTCAATAATGTTGATTCAAAGATTATTGAATTATTATTTGGAAAAAATTTTTCAAATTTATTGAATAATATTTTTCCAGTAAATTTAAAAAAAGAAAAAAAAGAAGATGAAGAATTTGGATTAGATATTTTATTTGATAAATGTTATGAATGTTTTAATAAAGAAAAAATACCACATCAAATTTTATCAAATTTAAAAAATGGGGATGAAAAAACAATAGAGGAAATATTAGGTAAATATATGTTATTTAAATATTATAAATCTAGAAAAGATATAATATTAGCTGCAAAGAAAAATGCAATGCAGAAAATTATAAAATTTTCATTTTATTCTTCTATTGGTTCTTATCTTCCTTCATTTGGTAGTTCAAAAAATTTTGAAAGATTATTATTAGCAATGGTTTCTTCATTAGCAAAAGTATATGCTAGAAATTTATCAAAAGATGAAGCAAAATTATTAGTTAAAAATGTTTTAGATCATAAAGAAAATATAGTAAATAATTATAAAACTAATTCATGGAAAGATACTATCATAATCCTTGTATCTATACCTTGTTCATTTATTTGTTGGCCTATGGGACTTGGATGCTTTTTATTTTGTGGATCAATATATTATTATAATACTTATAAATTTGGTGTAGAAGAAAGTGAAAATTTTGCTAAACAACTTGAAAATTCTATTCCTCTTTATTTATTTTTCCTTTCTCTTCATTTTAATTTAGGTATTGAAAGTTTATATACTCTAAAAGAAAAATATTATAAAATGTATAATAATGCTGCACCAATTGTGAAAAATGGTTAAATAAAAATTATCCAACATTAAAAAATATTATAATTTATTAAGAAATTCTATTTAATTAATTAATTTTAAATTATACAAACATCAAAAAAATAACTTCTAAACTTTTGTAATGAGAAATTGAAATGGAGATTAGTTAGTTAGTTAGTTAAAGTCTCACAAGCCGGCTCATATTTAATTAAATTAAAAAAACCTAAGGCTTCAGTGTTTATTGTTCTATTTTACCATTAACTTTCCAAATTTGAAGTACATTTCTTTAATAAATGTTTTAATTAATTTTATTCTTTTATTATCTTTTTTCTTTTCTTCTTTTTTTCTGAATAATTCTTAGAAATTCAATAATATTCAATTTTTTTTAATTTATCTATCTTTTTATCTAATTTATTAAGTTGATTTATTAATTTATCTCTTAATCCTTTTAATTCTATATATTCATTAATTAAATGTTTAATACCATTATTTTCTTTTTTAAACAATATACATTTTTCAAATATATCTTCTCTAAAACATCTTCTATGATACTTAAATTTAAATAAAAGAAAATCACTATCAACATAAGATGAATGAAAATATTCTATTTTTTTATTTATTACTAAATTGAACATTTATTATATATCCTTTTTTTTCTCCTAAATATTTTAATTTTTGAAAAATAAATCTTTTATAATGAACTCTTGATGGTATATCATTAATATTTAATATTTCTTTTATTACTTTATCATACATTGTTAATTTTTCATTAAAATTCATATTTTTTTTTCAACACAATAATCTACATATTAAATAAGTATTTAAATCTGGTAATTCTAATGCTATTTTTAATCTATTATTATTAGTTATTATTCTTAATTTTAATTATTTTTATATTAGTTATCATTACATTATCTCTTCTATCAAACAATGATTTTTGATCTATAAATTCAGGGCAATTCATATAAAAATTTAGATTTAAGAAAATTACCAAATATTAACTTAAATGATTTAACACTAAAATATCTTTTATTTAATACATAATTTTTTGTAAAATATTCACTTAATATTTTATCAATAATACCTACATGATAATTAATTTCCACTTTATTATCTGTTTTATACCTAAATATTTATATTGTTTTATAATTGGATATCCTTCAATTTCATTTCTATCATTTATACTATTTAATATCTTAATATCATTTTTCTTTTTATTAACATTTATTCCATTTAATGTACTCCATTTTTCTATTTTATTAAATATATTTTATTATAGATTTATTCCTTCACATAATGTAAATCATCTGCATAAACTAATATTTCATATAAATTTTGATTTAATTCTTTTATTAAATCATTAATATATAAATTGAATAACATAGAAGATATTAAACTACCTTGTAATACTCCACTATTAAAATAATATATATATTATCATTAGATATTTTTAATTTTGATTTTGAATATAATAATTTAATACTACCAATTATATCTTTGTTCTATTAATATTTATTAAATAATCTTTTATGTATTACTTTATCATATACATTTTTTAAATCAAATAAATACTAAATATTTTGTATAAAAATTTCTATCTTTTTTAAGTATATAAACTTTTTATCTTAATTTTAATAAATTTAATTAATAATTAAAATAAAAAATTATTAAACTTGTTAAGTGATTCAATTTTTGAATATATTAGAAAAAATGACTTAAACTAAAAAACAAAAAAAATAAAAAAATTAGCATCATAAATAAAAAAACCTCCACTCTATCAAATCATAATATATATTTAATAGTAAAAAAAATTAAACCATTAATCCAATTTATATGGATTCTTTAAAAATTCAATTTTTATATAAAAAAACCTAATGAAAAAATATTGAATTATCAGAATAAAAAAAAAAATTAATCACTTTTTTTATTAAAACATAATTTAAACATAAAAAATTTAAAATAAGAAATATACAATAACAAAAAATATTATGTAAAAAAAGAGCTAGATATAAAAATAAAAATAAAAAGTATAAATATTAAATAAATATTAAATGTCTAATAAAAATAAATAAAAAATTAAAAAATTGAACAAAGTTAAGAAAATATGATAAATATAAAAATATTTTATAAAATATTAATATTTATGTTAATCAAAAGCTACAATATCAAAAATTTAAATAAAGAATAATTTAAAATTATTATATTAAGAAATAAAATAAAATATATAAAAAAGAAAAAAGACAAAATATCAAATTTATAAACAATATTAAAAATATAACAACATTAAAAGAAAAAATAAGAATTATTTAAAACAATATAAATTAACAAAAAAAATATAATATATAAATATCAATTTAACTGAATTGTCTAAAATAAGATTTAAATTAATTAGAACACACTAAAATAAATATAAAAATTCATAAAATATTTACTATGAAATATATCATAATTATAAATATATTAATAATTTATTTTATTTTCATGATAAAATTAAAAATATATCTAAAAGCAATTTATAATATATAAAAGAATATAAAAATTTTTAGAAAAAAAAAATAAATCAAAAACAATTATTACTTTTAATCAAATTGATAGTCCTTTGCTAGTTTTAAAATTTCAATATTTAAATGATAAAGACAAATTTAATGTTTCCTTAAATGATGATGGATAAAAAATTGCAGTTAAAATAAATTCAATTTTTAATTTAAATTTAAATGAAAATGAATTAGAGAAATTTAGATTAATAATAATAGAAAATATAAATTATTTTATTGATATTAAAAGTAAAAATAATAAAATAAACAATTTTGGAACTATTATAAATTTAAAAAAAATTATGAATAAATATAAAAATAATATAAAAAGTTGAGTTTAAGGATAGAAATTATAATTATTATATACTAATTCAATTGATGAAATTAATGAAATGATTGAAGATATTTTTAAAAAAATTAATAAAGATTATAAATATAAATATAATGATTTAAAACAAGAAATAAAGTAATCTATTTTATCTATTATGAATAATCAATATAAAAATTTATAGTATAAATGAATGAAAAATATTCTTTATAAATAAAGAATGATTTATCTTTTGGTGCTAGTAATTTATTTCAATTAAATAATTGAATATTGGTTAATTTTTTCAATATCATTTGGTTTTTTAAACAATTTCTTTTTTGAGATTTTTATTTTTTATTTTATTGGAATATAAATGAATTATTAAAGATTATATATAAAAATAATATGCTTATTATACCAAATAGAAATGAAATTTTATTTTCAAATAATAATGAATCTGATGAATTTGATTTTTATAAAATAATTAAAGCATTTTTCATAGCAAATTTATTACTAAGTTTATATTTTTCTATAATTTTTCTTATAATTTCATTAAATGATAAAAAAAAGAATAAAAATAAATATTTGAACATTTATGAACAATCAATTAATGAATTAAGAAACATAGATGAAAAAGATTTTAATCAAACAAATGAAAATGAATATAAATCATTTAAAAATGAATTTATTAAAAATCTCATTTATATAACTTATGAAGGTTCATGGTATAATATTGATTCTATAGAATCAAATGGATTATTATATATGCAATTTTCAATTAATAGGGAAAATTTTCCTGATTATCTAAATGTTATAATAAGATTAATTAATGGAATGTATATTGATAATTGGAAAGTAATTTATAATGAAATTCCTATTAGAAAATTAGAAATTGAAAATATAACAGATAAAAATAAATCAATTATTTTAAAAGGTGAATTTGATTCAAATGCTGAATTAGGAAAAATTTTTGAGAAAAAGAAATCAATTTTTTATTGTAAAACTATAATGTATTTTATTTTTCCATTATTTGAAAATAATACAATTAATTATAATAATAATATTATAGGAAATTTAAATTCAACATGTAAATTTTTTGAAGATTATAAAATAATAATAAATAAAAAAGAATATGGAAAAGAATCAAAAACAATAAAAATTTATTCTACAATTGTAATAATAATATGTTTGTTAATGATAATAAATACAAATATTGTTAAATATAAATTAAATCAATCAGAAGCATTTGCAAATGGAATTTCATCATTAACAGTTTTCAGTAATATAATTTGGAATTCTTATGGTTGTTTATGTCATTTCTTATTAACTGTAAATTATCAAAATTATTTATATGAATTTATTATCCCAACTATTACATTTTTTTTAAATTATTCAATTACAGATTTAAAATTTATGTATTGTCTTTGGAGGTTAAAAAATATAAATAATTTAACTCAATTAATAATTAGGCAAAAATTATTTAAAGTTTATTTAACTTTTTATATCACAATTTTTTTTGCTCTTATTTTTGTTATTAAATTCCTATTTTATAAACATTTTATTATTATTGGAATATTATTAACTTGGACACCTCAAATCTTATATAATATATATTATCAAAATAAAATAGCATTACCATGGTCTTATATTATTTTAACTTCAGTATATCGTTTATTTATTCCTTGTTATTTTAGATGTTATAAAAATAATTTTTTATTAATTTCACCTGATTATACTTTAACTTTTTCCCTAATTATATTAATGATTTTTCAAATTTATATTTTGTTTTTTCAAAGTAAAAAAGGAAGTAGATTTTTCCTACCTAAAAAATATAGAACTAAAGGATTTGATTTTTATAAAACAAGAGAAGAAATAATTAATTTATATCCTGATTTAAAAAATATTGAATGTGTTATCTGTTTAAACCCTCTTTTAATAGAAGAAATTGATAATTCTTCAAATATAAATTTGAATAATGATTTCATTTTAAATACAGATAATGAAAATACTCAAATAAATAAGAGAAAACAAATTGAAGATAAAAATATAGAAGATAATGATTTAAATAATAATAATTCCTGGAAAAAGAAATTTAATTCTTTCTTTGAATTTAGTGAAAGAAGTTTAAATATTGAAGGAAAAAAATATATGATAACTCCATGTAAACATCTCTTTCATTCTAAATGTTTAGAATTATGGCTTCAAAGAAAAAGAGAATGTCCTAATTGTAGAGCAGAAATTAAATTTAATATTTGAATCAATTTATATATTAAATAAATTATAATATTATCTAAAATTTTATATTTAATATTGAGAAAAAATTTATAATTTATTTTTATTTTATTAAAAAAAACAATAGAAAATAAATATAAAATATTTAAATAATTTAAAATTAAAAAATAATGGATTCATCAAATTATATTTCAAGTTTAAAATTAGAATTAAAAAAATTACAAAGTGATAATCAAAATAAACAATCAGAAATAATATCTTTACATCAATTAATAGAACAATTAAACAATAGAATAAATGAATTAGAAACAGCTACATCAGATAATTTCCAATTAACAAATGAAATAAATAGACTAAATGATATATTAAAAGAAAAAAATAAAATAATTGCAGAATTTCAACATTTAGCTCAAATATCAACTATGAAATTTGAATCCTGTATTAATAATTCTCAACAAAATCAATGTGCTTTAGAAAAAAAGACAAAAAAATTAAATGAATTAAAATTAAAATATAATCCATTATCTGAAAATTATAATAAATTAGATTTTGAATATAAAAAATTATTAAATAATTATAATGAAAAATGTTCATTTGAAAATAAAGAAATTTCAAATTTAAATGAACAATTAAATAAAATTAAAATTGAAAATAAAATTTTAAATGAAGATAATGAAAAATTAAAATTTAAAAATGTTGAATATCAAACAGAAATTAATAGTTTAAATGATAAAATAAATAATGTATCAAAATATAAAATTGAATTTGAAACAGTAAAGAATGAATCTGATAATTTGGAAAAAGAAATATTTGAAAAAAATAAAAAAATAAATGAATTAGAAAAAAAAAATGAGGAATTAAAAATAAGATTATATAGTTTAGAACAAAATAATAAAAATTTATCAAATAATGAAATTGAATTAAAACAAAAGTTTAATAATTTAAATCAATTATGTCAAAAATTTGAATCATCATTTAATAATACATTAATAGATTTAGAAAGAAAACAAATTGAAATAGAAACAATAAATCAAGATTTTCAGAATCAAAAAAAAGAAAGTGAAATATTAAAAGAAAAAATGAATAAACAAATTAATCTTTTAAAAAATGAAAATTCAATTTTAAAAAACAGACAAAATATTTATCAAGATACCTTATCAAGATTTCAAAATTATAATACATTAAATATATTACCAAAAGAAAATCCAATTAATAATAATAATATATTACAATCAGCAGTGAGTGCAAACAATATTATTACTGATATAAATAGAAATAGAATTATGAGTCTAAAAAATCAAAATACAAATCAAAGTTTTATGACTTATAATCCAACAAAAAATAATAATAAGATTGATATGACTTTAACGACTTTAGATAATGATGATTCTTTTAGATATAGTTATTATTTAATAGATAATCTAAAAAATACTATAAATAAAGTTGATTTTGATAATGAATATTCAAATCTTATTTCATAAATGAAGAATTTTATTTATTTATTATTATTAATTTTTATTTAATTTAACTTCTAAAATAAAATTAAATCTTTAATTAAAATTATTTTATTTTAAGTTTTTTAATAAATTATGATTTATTCATTAACCTTTAATTAAAAAAAATAATATATTTTAAAACCTATAAATTATAATTTAAATCTAAATATTTTTTGTTTATTTATTTAAATAGGAATCTATCCCGGAATAGGGTAGCTTCCCACAACAAGTTATACTTGTTTAAATTATGAATTATCATTTGTCTATTAATGATACTTTTCAATTTATTATTAAATTATTTATATATCAAATAAATATTTTTTTATGGGATAAATAAATTAATAAAATTTGTAAATAGAAATTTATTTATTCTTGAAAGAAATATAAATTTTGTTTACAAATAGGAAAAAGATAATTTATCAATTATCAAATCAACTTTTTTCCATAATTTTTTTGATTTCTTATTAAAAATATTAATAAAATATTTTCCAAATGATAAACTTTAATATATAACAAAATGATTTTTTATTTTTAAAAAAAATAATAAAGATTCTTAATCCAATTACAAAATATTTGTTTGACTTATATTTATGAATTTTTAATGAATAAATGAATATTTTAATCTCGTATAATATAATTCAAGATAATTAAATAATGAATAGAAGAATAAATTATTTTAAAAATATTAATATATTTTTATGAAATGTAAATTTAATTTAAAAAAATAATATTCAAAAATTATTTGAAAAAATTAAATGGAAAAAATATCAAAAAAAATAAGTCAATCAGAAGAAATAAGATGTATAAATTTTAACCAAGATTCATCATGTTTTTGTATAGGAACAGAAAAAGGATATTATATATATAATTCAGTTCCATTTAAATTATTATTTTCAAGAAGTAAAAAAAAAAATAAATAAATATATAGATTTAAACGGTGGAATAGGAATAATAGAAATGTTATATAAATCAAATATATTAGCATTAGTAGGAGGAGGAACAAACCCTAAATTTTCTCCTAATAAAGTAATAATATGGGATGAATTAAATGGAAAAATAATATCTCAAATGAGATTTGATTTAAATGTAAAAAATATAAAATTAACAAAAGATAAAATAATAATAGTAACTGAGAAAAAAATATATATATTTAACTTATCAAATTTAGAAATGATACATGAACCAATTGAAACAAATAAAAATCCAAATGGTTTAATATCAATATCATATAAAAAATTCATATTAGCTTATCCTTCGATAATATCACAAGGGAAAGTAGAAATAAAATCATTTGATAAAGAAAATATAAACGAATCAATATTATGTCATGGTACAAATCTTCAAATGATATCATTAAATTCAGAAGGAACTTTATTAGCAACAGCATCAGAAAAAGGAACTTTAATAAGAATATATTCAATATTTAATAAAGGAAATTTAATTCAAGAAGTGAGAAGAGGAACAGAAAATGCTAAAATATTATCAATTAAGTTTGAACCTTTAAATAGATTTATTGTTTGTACTAGTGATAAATCAACTGTTCATATTTTTAGTTTATATAGTGCAAATCAGGCTTTGAAATTAATTAATAAAGAAAAAAATGAGAATAGAGAAAATGATGATATTAAAGTTCCTAAAAATCAAACTAAAACTTGGGGGAAATTTTTAAGTATTTTGGGAAATAAAAAAAAAAATTATGAGTATTCTTTTGCTAGAGTTAGAGTTGATGATAATAAATGTATATCTCAATGGGGAAATGATAATAAAATTTTGATTTTGAGTTTAACTGGGAATTATTATATTTTACAGTTTAATCCTAATGAAGGAGGAGATTATAAAATTCCTAATGTCATTAAGTTAAAGGAAAACTAATTTTTTTTTTTATTATAATAATTTATTATTATTTATTCATCTCTTCCTCTTTTTTTTAAAAGGAATTCAGAATATATTTTTATTATATTATTTGAATTTCTTTTTTTTATTTCTTCATCATATTCTTTATCATTTTCATCTTTTGAATTTTTATTTTTATTTAATTTTATTTTTAATTGTTCATAAATTCCTTTAATATTAGTTTGAAAGTCATTAATTCCATATAAATCATATTTCCTAATTAAATCTTCTAATTTAGATTTATTTTCTTCTGGTTTTCTATGATTATTTACTAAATTAAAATCAAAATATTCTATATCAATAAGTGAAGAATCATATATTTTTTTAATTAATTTATAATCTCTTTTATTTTCTTCTATTTCTAATATTTCAAAATTTTTTAATAATTTATTCCATTCATTTCTGCAATCATCAACTGAAAAAAATAAAATTTTTGAACTAATTATAGACCAAGAAATTTCAACATTATTTTTAATGATTTGAAATAATGTTTCTTTATTAATTAATCTTTTTAATACATTTTTAATTATAATTTTAGATTGTTCTTCTTTTAAAGATGAATCAATTAAAAATTTATTTTTCTTTTCATTAAATATAAATAAAACATTATAATTATTATCAACATTATCATTAAATTTATAAACATAATTAAAAATAGGATATTCTTTTTCATTTGATTTATCATCATTAATATAATTTTCAACTTGTTTTAAAAATTTTAAAATTAAACTTAAATTAATTTCTTTAATAATTTCATTATGATGGTTTTCTCCTAAATTTTTATATTTATCTTTACAATTTGTAGCAGTTCTTTCTAATTCTTTTCCTATTTTTTCCCATTTTTTTCCATATTCTTTAACTAAATTTAATAATATTTTTTCATCTTTTAAACTCCATTTTCCTTTATAATTATATGGATTAAATTTTCTATGGCAAAAATTATGAATTGATTGAATTTTTCTATTAGGTAAACATTCTCCAATTTTTGGCCAAATTTTATTATTTTTATTTTGCTTTTCTATTATTAAATTTAATAATTCATTTTTACTTAAATTATTTTCAAATGCATATTCACATAATGAATTTATTATTATTTTTTCTTCTTCTGGTGTTAATTTTCCTTTTTTATATTGTTTTTTTTCATTTTCTTTCCACTTTCTTTTTTCAATTATTTCTTTTTTATTTTTTTTTTTCTCTATTGTTTTAAGTTTTTCTTCTATTTTTTTATTTTTCTCCTTCTTTTTATGTTTTGATTTTGACTTTTCTTTTTTTTCCATTTTTTCAAAAAAATTAATTAATTATTTTAAA
>Ga0256407_10012160_pt1 | contig 11755 bp, 11 predicted proteins | sample RumenRJG_04DNA_FD_193489 | JGI IMG/M metagenome (GOLD analysis project Ga0256407, IMG submission 193489) | Bovine rumen microbial communities from Lethbridge, Alberta, Canada - RJG_04 | ecosystem: Host-associated > Mammals > Digestive system > Stomach > Rumen | place: Canada: Alberta... | reverse complement strand
AATACAGAGAGAGGAACTGCTATATCAACCAGTGGACCTAAAGGTCTAAAACCAGAACAGTTTCCATGCTGCCCCTATTGTAAACAACGAAACTACGTAGGGGCAGGACAACTAATAACCTGGGATAGGACATCGGAGAAGTACCAATGCTCTAGAGGGCATAGCTTTAAAAGGAACGGAAGACCATAGGAGAACAAACTATGTCGGAAATAATATACAACGCACTAAAGCTGTCTGAATACAGGCCGCTGTTTCATAGCATTAGAGTTCTTGTTATAGGTGCAGGAGCAGTCGGAACATACGCTATGGAATATTTTGCAAAAATGGGGCTCTCTCCCGATGCAATAGATTTTGACTGTTTTACACTTGAGAATGCTGCGAAGCACAGCGGCCTTATAAGAACGCCGGAAGATGTAGGAAGAAACAAAGCCGAATGTGTATCAAAGCGCGTCCAGCCTTTACTGGATGAAGGGTGCTCGTCTAATGGTATTGACGGTGATGTTTGCAAGCTTGGACCAGAGGCGTTTGCTGATTATAAGTATGTCATTATTGCTGTAGATAATCTCGATGCGAAAGTACTTATTAACGAATTGATTCGTCAACTCCCTGAAGATAGGCGGCCTGTAATAATAATGGGCGGGACTTATGGTGAGATGGCTCAAAGTGTAATTCTTAATAACAGTGAGTTTTGTATCAGATGCCTGATCGATGAGAACTGGATGAAGGATTCAAGCATTCGGACATCCTGCACAGGCCCGCAAGTAAGACAAATAGATGGAATAGCAGAGATCGTTAGGACATCAAATTTAGCAAGCTCGATGGCAGCACACTTAAGCGCTGAACAACTCAGAGGACACATCTTGGGCGAATGCGAACTAATGAATAGAAGATTGACTTACACCGCTTATCCTAGCCTTGAGTTAAGCACATCGCACCCGATGCAAAGGAAGAACTGTATCGGCTGTCGTATAAAACCTCCGAAACATATACGGTGGCTAAAAGGGAATATGCTTGATTCGACCCTGAGAGACGCACTTGTTCAGATTTCCGAGACACTTCAAACAAACGACTTTGAGATTTCTGCACATAGGCTCAATTACAGAAAAGTTATGTATACAGGATTTGTTATAAAGGCTGCTTGTCAAAGTTGTGGAAAGCCAATGACTATCATGAGACATGAAGGTAGGTTGTTTGATTCAGATCTCAAATGTGAAGACTGCAAATCTAATGGCAAATCTATACGCATGGATGATAGTGGTCAATGCGAGATAATTCATGCATTTGCCCCTGATACTGACGATTCTATAAAAGACACAACAATGTACAATCTGGGATATCCATTGGGAGCATATATTGAAGTAATACAGCGTAACGGTGCCATTGATTACCTTGATGAAGCAGCAATAAAAAAGGATGTGTTCGCTTTTCGTGATGATCATATCCAGGTTCATATGATACAAAAACTAAAATAAAAAGGAGAATAATATGAGCTACTCGGCAATATATACAGATGAAGTCGGTGCTTCAAGAACGATTGAGATATCTAGTGATGACTCTATTGAGGCATTAAAAAACGACTTTGAGGAAATAACACGGAAATATAATACTGACTATGTGGAAATATCTAGGATAAAGGCAAACCCTGGGGAGGCATTACATATAAAGGTGAAGGTGCTGGCTCCGTCGCACTATTTGGCATCATATGATGACACAGAGCCTAAAGCATGCAATTCCATGGAAGTGGATATTATTTGTCGACCAGGATATCCGGTGGAAGCGATCAGGGCTTATTACGATACGAACCATTACCTTGCGAGTCCTAATGTTTTTCGATCAGGTAGCGCTTGCATAGATAGATGGATCCCATTCAAGAGTTCGCTCACAACAGTAGTGGATAAATTGATTCGAGACATGGTTCATGACCCATCTGTGACAAGATATGACAGTCTTGCGAATGGAAACATGTTGCAATGGCATAAAGATGGTGTTGCTTCAAATCTTTTTCCAACGATTGATCTAAAACTCTTATATTCACCGGATCTGCTCGCTCTTCCACAAAGGAGAAAACCAACTATATCATCAAAAGAGGTACCCGCTTTACCGGGAAGGCCGAGAAAAGGAGCGTGATATTTATGACAAAGAAAGCAAGGCCATTACCTGAAAAGCCTATGCAGAGCCAAAAGGATTATCCGATTTGTTCATTTCAGAAGGTTACGGAAATAATAAAAACTAATTGTGGGAACGTATATGTTTCTGAAAGGCATGGAAAGGGATTTAATAAGATAATAATTCTTCCTGAAGCGACAAAAGAACTTGAAGCAATGATTGCCTACGGCAGAAAGGCACCTATCAATGTACGCGAACAGAAATATCTCGGATACGGCCATTTTCTAACGGACGAGAATGGTGGAACGATCACGATAGTAAAGCATTTTATTGAGATACAGACTGTTAATCGAAGTTCTACGGGCGCATCTAATCTCGGGCCAAACGGAGAGAAAAACCCAGGTATTGATTTTCTACAATATTACCGGGAAGAATTCTTAAAGTACGAAGATAGACTAAACACTGATGCAGAGGGAAACATGGTAGATCCGTTTATGTCAATGTGTGGTTCGTCAGAATACGTGCTTGAAGGTCACACTCATCCTGATCTCGGAGTGTTTTATAGCAGTACTGATAGAATAAGCGGGACCGCAAGAGCGGGCTCAAAACCGATATGTATTTTTGTCTGCGATCCTATTCGGAAAAAGATGCTTGGATCCACTGGCAAAGACTTCATGGAAGCCGAGGTAATAGTTTATTCAAAATACTCATACTCTCCAGAGGAAGTCGTTGACTATATGGGATGCATTTCTCCAACTGATAAAATAGTCCAGCTTGCTAATGGTTGCATAAAAGCATACGGATACGAGGGTAATATTAAAGTTCGGAGAAGGCGTAATGGGAAGGCGGTCTTAAAGTTAAAACTTAATTACCCGATGGAAGATAGACTATCACAATAAATGAGAAATAATACTGAGATTCGATAAGCGTGCGTATATCAAAATTGAAATAATTAAATACCCAGTGATACAGTTCCACTGGGTATTTTGAATGGTATTAAGTAAAAACAGTTTGAGATTATTGATATACTTTGCCGCCGTATTGCTCAAAGATTTTGCGCTCGTTTTCGTCTATAGGGCGAAAAACAACAGTTGTTTTATTGGAGAAAAGTGATCCTGTAAATTCGATTGCACCCCCATAAACTGTGTGTTTTTTGTGATTGGTGTCGAAAAACTCAAGCGTATTGCTAACTGTTTCATTAGAAATATTGCTATCACAATCACAGGTTTTATCTTCGCTGTTTGATATAAGTTGAGATTTGTGTTTTGACAAATCATATTTAAAATACTTTGGTAAGGCTGCGCCCGGTATCACCATACGTATTAATGCATAATTATCCTCAATGCGTATTAACTGCGGAACGACTGGTTTTATCATCCTTTTCCATAGCAATGTTCCCTCTATCGTGATGATTATATAGACCCCGTCACAATCTGCAAAAACAGTATTGTCGTCGATAAATGTGGCATAATTGCAGTTACTACTTAAGTACGATTTTGCAGATTTGCCGTTTAGGGAGATGTATAATTCTTTACCAATCTCATATTCCAGTTCATCGCCATTACTGTTGATTAAAGCAGGGGTATCTTGTAAGGTATCTCCATCTAGGAGGATGCCAGTTGCGTATTTGTTAGATAAGAGAAACACATCGTTACATGCCTCCTTGTTTGAATGAAGTATGTTTTCTATTTCATTATATGTAATACAATACTGGATCTCGTTTGAGACAATCACTAAAGCGTCTGCCGCAAGATGCCAAGAGTCAACTGGCAACTCATCGGGGATTCTTATAAATGCTTGCCGATCATTTTTCCAGTTGTATATTTCAAACCCTTCCGGGCCATACAAGCAAACCAAATCGTCGATCATTCTCCCGCTATTTGATTTTGAATAACTAATATTTGCATGATGCAGCCAAATTGTTTCGGGGTTTAAATTGGCTTTGCTAAAATTACAGTTAATAAGCCTATCGAATCTAGACAAGTCAGTAATCCAAAGGTCAGCTCCTGTGAAGTCTATTCCATCTAATGTTGTTGTACACAGAGAGAAAAGGTTTACTATAGCTTTGCAGAAACCTTGATTGTTGTTTAAGGTTTTACATTGCATTACGAGATCTTTCAATAAACCACTATGAAAGAGTTTTGGTGCTAAAAACACACAAACGTTTAGCGGAGCCTGATCAATAATGTGGGTGAGTTCATCTTTTAAGCCACGCTTTAATACATCAGGTGCATCAGGCGGAATATTGCATAAATCAACACATTTATTGTAAATATGTTTTGCTGCAAAATAATTACGATAATTTTCGTGCCTAAAATAAGCTGAATCAGATAGCTCTTTTAGCACTCCAATCTGAACAAGTCGGCCAATGCTTTCGTTTTCCTTGAGAACTTCATAATCACTGTTTTGTTCATAAGGAGAGAAATAGATTTTTTGTTCAAGTGCCCAATTATAACATAGCTTTGGGAACTCTTTATCCAAAAGAGAAACCCAATTTTTTAAATCTCGGGTTCCAGTAATTCTCCCATTTTTCTTACAGTCCTGTATATATTCGTCTATTGCGGAATATTCATCGCTAACATCAGTGACATCTTGTGAACGAAGATACCACTTAAGATAAAAGGGTTTACATAGCAGTTTTTTAAACTCGGTTGAAAGAGATTCGCTTTTCGGAAGCTTGTCTACTATACGCATATCCAATAGTTCTAGAGATATTTCTGAAAAATCAGAATTCCGTAGTGTTTGACTTTCGTCAGGATTGTTAGTAGCAACTATAGTACTTACATTCTTATAAATAGGGTATGAAAGATTAATAATCTCTTCTATGAGGTCAATACTGTTTGTACTTTCGTTAACTGCATCAATAAATATTATAAAGTGATATTTGGATTCATCGCGGAAAGAATTCCTTGCTAGAGTTGTATTAGCATCATAAAACTGTTTTGCAAAATACTCTAACAGGCTCGCGTGATTGATTGAGAGCATTAATGCTGAGTAGTATACTGGGACAATTTGTTTGTTCTTGTAAAGCATGTCTTTTGAAAATAAGTATTTAATTGTCGCCAATATAGAATATGTTTTTCCTGTCCCGGGCTCTGATAAGAGCACATAATTCATAAGGTTTCCTGAATCAATACTATTGGAAACAAAGTCTTGCAGACTTGAATACAATTCGCTCCCATCCTTTAGGTTAGGAATCAAGTCTTTGTTAATAGCCAATGAAGAAAGTTCGGCATCTTTTTTTATATAGTTATAGTCAACCATAGTGCGAATAAAACAATCTTTCGCTATTGCCTTATGGTCTTTTGCTATTTCTAAATCCGTTAAAAGGGGGGCGTCATTTCGACTCTGATTATCAGATGCTTTTGTGTTATCTAAGCATCCAATATAATCAATTATAAAACCTCGACCACTCTTTTTATTGCCGGAGCCTTTTATTAGGTTGTCTTTTCTGCTACCTTTCTTAATTAATTCGACACCTTTTTCGCGAAGTTTTTTATGAATGTCCGCCTGTATATCTTTAGGCGCTCTACCCGCACAACTAGGAATTGCTTCTATTTCTTCATAGGTTAACAGGCCGCCTTCTTTCTTTACCAGTTCATTAACAAGGTCAAAATGATGTCCCCTGATAGTAACGGTGACTACTTGTTCGCCTTTAGCGCCCGGTGGCGGAATGGGACGATTAGAAAAAATGCCGTTATTATCAAATCTGTAATACAACAAATCATTTCTAAGCCTATAGATCATAGTATACGGACATCCTTTCGCTTACTAATCATATTTAATGGATCATTCATTATGAATAATGTCATTATACCATGGTCCTTTATGCATTGTTTTCTAAAAAGCATTTGATTCTCGCATATTCTCGTAAATAATCCCCCTAACGTGAGACGTGAGGAATGTCTATGATGTATTCATCAAGCAAATGTCTTTTTTGATATTCGAGAGCAGTAGGAAACGAAAAGGAGGAAAAATGATTAGATATGATTCAAGGGTGAACGGCTGGAGGTCGGCTATGTTGGGCGCTGTAGTAGATGGAATAATTGGCGCAGAGGAGGAGACTTGGATCCAAGATGGAGTTAGATGGCATCGTGATGACGAGTATCATGCCGGTATGATGGTAGAAGAAGATATTAAAGAGCTCGCTGAGAGTCTTGAGTATCGTGAGAGATGGTATGGAATCAATGCAAATATTGCTATTGAAAATGGCATTGAACGCACGAAGGGAATTCCGTTCATAACTTCAAACCCACCACAAGCATTCGAAATAGGATTGATGAGAGAAGAATTTGTTCAGCGCCTTATAAAAAGACTGCAAAGGTATAGAAATGGGCGGCGACTGGCCGTAAGAGATGATGGCGTTATTGTTTGGCTCAGATGGGAGTGAACTGGACATGATAAGGAAATATAAATATTCAAGATATAATATCCGGTTCGACTGGGATGGCAAGGAATACCTTTGGAACACCTTGACAGACGCTTTAATCGAACTGAGCAGGAATGAGGCTGACTATATTGATGCTTCAGGTGAGCCTGTTTCGGATTGTCCATATTTTGACGACTTATACAGGAACGGCTGCATCCTGCCTGCCGGATATGATGAACTCGGCAAAGTGTTGTATGAAGAAAAAGCTGTAATGATGGAACGCAAGCCGAAAACTATTCAGTACACCATTGCACCAGGTATGGGATGTAATTATGATTGCGTTTATTGTTTCGAAAAAGGAAACCGCAATTCAAAGAGCATGGACGAAGAGATGCAGGAAGTTGTCTCAGAATACATCATTTCAGAGGCAAAGCACAACACAAACCTTCAGCAGGTGCGAATCACGTGGTTTGGGGGTGAGCCGTTACTTTACAAGGACGTCATTACCGGCATTAGTAAACGGCTGATAGATTATTGTAAGGAAAAAGGTCTTGCATATAATGCGGGGATAGTGACAAACGGGAGACTGCTTGACGTCAATACGGCAAAATTGCTGAAAGAGCTAAATGTACGGTATGTACAGCTTTCCTTTGACGGAATGAAAACTGAGTATATAAAACAGAAAAGATGCTCTGAAGATGATTTCGATAAGACCGTTACCAATATATGCAACTGTGCAGACATTATCCCCATAACGGTTCGCGTCAATGTATATGATGACATATCTGATGCAATCCGACTTTCGGAGTTTCTGCTGAAAGATAAAGGACTTGACGGAAAGATCAAGATATATATCGCGCATATAAGGGACTATGCATGCCAGAACGCATGCACTGAACGAGAATCGCATAATTCATTCCTCGCACTGCAGGGTCAGTATATGCAGCAGTTTGGGCCAGGTAACTCTTTCGACTGGAGCAGCTTTTGTTATATCGTTCCTAAACGCAGATTTACCACCTGTGCTACGGTGTGCAGGTCTAACTGCTGCATAGGACCGGAAGGAGAGTTGTACAGATGTGAGCATTTCCTGGGGAACCCAAAGTACGTTATCGGAACAGCAAGGGACGGAATGTATAACAATTCGGAGGATCTGAGGTATTTGCTGTTCAGACATCCGAATAAATGTCTGGAATGTGATATGTTCCCGGTTTGCCTGGGAGGATGCATGAATGATGCAATGGGGGGTGATATATCACTTCCTTGCGAGTCATTAAAACAGAGATGGATAGAATTATTGATGCTGAATTACAATGAAAGGAAAGGAGGAGAAACAGCATGACAATTATAGTGGAAGGCCAAAACCCTGCAGAACAAAATGCAGAAGAACTGGTTGCTGGAGAAGCCGGGATCTGCACTGAACAGCCAGGGGACAATTGCTGGCTTCAGCTCGATTAATGCATTCGGAATCAAAAAGGAAAGTAGGCTCGTTGCTGTTGCATGCAACGAGCCTACTTTCCTTAACGAATGAGATAGTTCTCGTTAATTCTCGTAAATAATCCTCCTGATTGGGGATTTTAATAGTTCTACTATAGAGACAACAAGGGATATACAAGGCTACTTGTTAATAACAAAGCATTTATGCAATGGCATGGAATGAAGGAAAGCCAACAACCCTTTCTGAAATAACCACCTCATTCTATGTCAATAACAACGACTGCTTCATAAACAGAAAGAAGGAGACCAATAACTTGGTGGAAGCAGTCTACTTTGCAGCTGGAAGAGAGCCTCGAATATGACTCGTTATGACAATATTTGATGCACCTCTCTAGCTATAACACCTTCGAGGCTTTCTACCGCTGCTTGTAAAAAAATAATAGAGTAAACCAGGAAAGGAGGAGAGATGATAATCAAAGAATCGAGCGGACCTTATGGCTATTGTTGGATTGAAAAGCAGGGATTGAACTTCTACGTCTATCTTATGAATGGATCCGAAAAACACGGGCCATATATGTCTATTGCGGAAGCAATGAAGGAATTCTCAATCTATTGTTCGTAGAAATACCACTGAGTACGGATAGCCATAAACGGACTACCATATTCATAATAAGACTGCTCATACATTTAGTTATTGTTTGTGTTTTGAGTCAGACATGACAAAGGAATCTAATCCGGAGGTAATAAGCATGGTTGAAAAAAACTACATCAGTGAAAGCGTGCAGCGAATCAAGACAATCGATGTGGATGCATTACACAAGGCATTTGAAGATGTAAAAACTGCTATGGATAGGGTTCATGAAAAAATGGCGGAAACTTTCGTGACGATGTTTATCAATGACTGGGAAATGGCGTTAGATAATATGAGCTCAGCGGAAAAACTGTACGCCGGCAATCGTGACGAATCAGAGTTAATAATTTGCTGCCTTGATGAAATCGAAGAGCTCGAGGCAACCTGGAAAGAGTCTTTTACGAGTAATGAAGAAAGTGATGATGCTGATAGTACTATTGCGTGCATCAACAGGCAGATAAGAGAGTATATCTATGAACTATCGGGAGAATGCGGATACAGCGGTAATTATATTGAAACCGCTCTTGAATGCATTGCAAAGAAAGGTGAGATATCGAAAATAAGAGTCTTCGTTGACGGACTGGAGATGGGAAAGGATGGATAAAGAGGCTACAAGGGAAGCAATGCTTCTAAAGATGATAAACAAGTTTGCAACGCAAATAGAATATGCGTTGCGAAAAAAGGAGATTCCGACTCGAGTGGATGTAACGGATATCATGCTGTATGTGATAAAGATTACTGAGGACGTTGAGGCTGACGATACCTATTTTGCTGCGAAGCTGATCAAGGAACTGTTCGAAATAATGCTTGCAGAGAGGATGGTTAACCCCTTGATCGAGCCGATAAGGTCGCACGACAAGTTTTACTACGATATCTATGAAGGAGAAGAACCGCTGTACTAACAGCGGATCTTCTCCTGAACGATAGAAAGAATGCTGAAGAGAGCAAAACGACAGGAGGAAAAAATGATAAACAGCAAAGAATTATATGAAATGCGGAATAAAGTTGCTTCCAAGCTCTGGAAAGAAATCCCTATAACGCTTCGTCACATATTAACTACCATGAATAGCTCAGGCGGTGAGTATGGTGCTTCAGATGCTTTAAGATATCTGAATGAGCATAGAGTCGGCCTGCATGACCATAGCGGGACATCTAAGTTTGAATACTTGAAATGGGTAGACCGGGTCTTCAGAGATATGTGTATGTATCCGCTGTTTAGCCATGAAGATATCTGGGAAAACCAAGGTGATGAAGTCGAGGAAATACTGGCGCGTGCGGAGAGATATCTTCGCGATTTGGCTGCGGACTATGACTGTCTGTCTAGCATGGCCAGGGATGAAAATGGCTTCATAAATTGTGGTGATGACCTTGTAACGATAGCACAGGATTTGGATATGTTTTTCTGCATCATGTATTGGTACAAAGAGGATGACAAGCAGTTTAATCAGAAGCTTGAGGATATCTTTGAAGCGACTAAACGCAATGTCAGCTGCTTGCTGCAAAATGACAACGCAGCAGAACTTAAAGATTTCCACGGGATGGAAGACTATCTGCCTATGCATTTTATTTACTGGGAAAATATTGCCTGGCTGTATCATTACGGGGGGGCTGCTGAGTTTACTCTGCCCCTTATGGAGATATATGAAGAATATGTCAACTTCTTATATTCCTTGGATGCCGGTCGCAACTGGCAGGTCCGCGATGAAATTGTTATGAGGGCTGAGGAAGACCTGCAGTTTCTTTATGAGCTTGATGCCGACAGTATGATAGATGAGGTTCCTGAAAATGAGTATCCATATTATGTTGAACAGTGTGGGAAGCGGGTACAGGAAAGCAAAAAAAGAGTCGAGGAACTCAGACGCTCGCGCGATATAAGGCTTCAGGCCGCTGAAAGTGAGAGCGAAAACGACGAGGATGTTGATTGGGAGAAAAAATGGGAAGATGCATGCCGGGTACTTAGAGATGAGATCGGCCAGATATCTTACGATACATGGATCGATCCCCTTTCGATCCATCATGTGGACAGTCGGAACGGGATCCTTTATCTGAAGGGGCCAAAACAAGAGGAGCTGATTGACCACATCAATGAGCATTACATGAGGCAGATCGAGGTAGCAATAACGATGTTTGCACCGGAACTCGAGAAGATCGTGATCCTTCCATATGATCCGGAGATGCAGAACAAGCACTATCATAAGGCATGGGGCGGCGATTTCACGAACGAATTGAGGTCATTTTTGCTGGCGTATCCGACACTGCCGGTTGTGGTCTTCGGTGAGTCCGAATATGGCGATTCAGAACAGTACATCGCGGATGTCACCAGGACAGAAGTTGTTGAAGGCTGTGCGCATGATCCGAAAACCGGAGAGTTTACAGAAAAGATAATAGCTGTGTATGTAAACAGACCAAAGAAGATAGAAGATGGTCTCTTTATTCCAGATGAAGATGAGATCCCTTTCTAGAGTGGCCTCATATAGGGGATGTAGCAGCAATATGGTTATATGTGAACACAACTCGCTGACAATATTTGTAGGAGAGATATATGATGTATAAAAAAGCGATTGTTAAAGGAGATATAGTTGATCAAGTCGGGAAGACAGCGCTTATCATAGTATTTGCTGCGACATTCTTTGGCGGGGCTGTTCTCCTTGACATGGAATCAAGTACAATAGCTGATAAAATAATTACTGCTCTGATAAGTACGTCAACCGTGTTTATTGCTCTGATCAGAGATAATGTGAAGAGCAGCCTGAAATGTATTCCCATGATTGTCTTTACAGCTACTCGGATGCCGGGACTATTTAGATCAATGGCTAGTTATACAAGCAATCTTGCAATACTGATTATTATGGGCACGATGATTTTGTCAGTAATAACATGTATTGAGATGATGACTGTAAAGGATGAAACAGACGGAGATTATGCTGTTGATAAGGGCGGTCGTATTCGATACTTCTTGTTCCTGCTTCTTATAATTGATGTAATGTTCCGGGTACCTGATATTGTCTTATACGGAGATAAGTGGAATGCAGCATTATTGCTTTCAAGGTGTTCAATACTACTTGCATGTATGATCCTTTATTTACCGCGTCAGGGGTTCTTGAATATAAGACGGATACTGATCACAGCCGGGCAATTCCTTGTTGTCAGTACAGTTACATATGGAGCAATCAAACTCGCTGAAAAATGGACGGGTGCTGTTTATGAATCTGATG